>Ga0181858_1000193_pt1 | contig 25859 bp, 24 predicted proteins | sample NewIslPassag4_SG_FD_130749 | JGI IMG/M metagenome (GOLD analysis project Ga0181858, IMG submission 130749) | Feedstock adapted compost microbial communities from Newby Island compost facility, Milpitas, CA, USA - Passage 4_SG | ecosystem: Engineered > Solid waste > Feedstock > Composting ...
GACTGGGTGAGTACATTTCCCGCGGCATTTCGACCAGCTACACCGTGATGGTGCAGGCAGGCGCCATTTCCGTAGCCGTGCTCGCTGTCGTTTTTGACTATCTGCTCGGGTACATCCAGAAAAGATCCGAGCCGGTGAAGAAAAAGGCCTAAAGCCGGGGAGGTGAAGTCTTGATCCGATATACCAACGCCACCAAGGTTTATGAAAGCGCTGCAAAAAAGGTCGTAGCCGTCGACAATGTGACCATGCATATCGAAGAAGGGCAAATCTGCGTGTTTCTCGGCCCTTCCGGATGCGGGAAAACGACACTGCTGCGCATGACGAACAAGCTGATTCCGAAAACAAGCGGCACCATCGAAATCGGCGGAAAGGAAATCGACACGCTCAACGTGATCGAACTGAGGCGCTCCATCGGCTACGTCATCCAGCAGGTTGGGCTGTTTCCGAACATGACGATCGAGCAAAATATCGGGGTTGTCCCGAACCTATTGGGCTGGGACCGGGTCAAAATCAAAAAGCGCTACGAATACCTGATGGAGCTGGTCGGCCTGAACCCCGACGAATACCGCAAGCGGTATCCGTGGGAATTGTCGGGCGGACAGCAGCAGCGTGTCGGCGTGGCCCGCGCCCTGGCGGCGGATCCGCCGGTCATGCTGATGGATGAGCCGTTCGGCGCGCTGGACCCCATCATTCGGGAGCGGCTGCAAAACGAGTTTCTGAACATCCAGAAAAACGTGAAAAAGACGATCCTGTTTGTCAGCCACGACATCGACGAAGCGCTGAAGCTCGGGGATACGATCGCGATCTTCCGCGAAGGAAAACTGATGCAGTTCGGCAGGAAAGACGATATTCTGGCCAACCCCGCCAACGAGTTTGTGGAAGAATTCATCGGCAGCGAGCGCATGCTGAAGCGAATGTCGCTGGGCACGGTCGGAGACCTGATCCGGAGCATGGGCGGGTTGTCCGCCAAATCCGGCATCGTCCCGATGCACCGGTCCAATACGGTGGACATTCACACCAATTTGCGCACCGCATTGTCCGTCGTCCTGTCATCCCCCCACGGCGAAGCTTACGTCGTGGACGAGGAAGAGAAGCTGCTCGGCGTCCTCCGCCTGGCCGATTTCAACGTGTATGCCAGAACATTGTCCCCGCTCAAATCGTCGGGTTAGGAGGCTTGCCACATGAAGCTTGCGGCGGATCAATTGATCAAGTGGACGCTGATCGTTCTGGCGATCTGCGCGTTGATCTGGGCTTACTTCTACGGAGCGTTCGATTTCATCCTCGAATACCCGGATGATTTCTGGTTTCTTGTGACGCAGCACCTGAAGCTGATCGGCCTGTCCGGCCTTCTGGCGATTATCGTCGCCGTGCCGCTTGGTATACTGGTGACAAGGCCGGGCTTCAAGAAGCTGCAATGGTTCGTCGTCAACTTTGCCAACATCGGCCAGACGATTCCCAGCCTGGCGGTGCTGGCGCTGGCCATGAGCTACCTGGGGATCGGGTTTCAGACGGCGGTATTCGGACTTTGGATCAACTCCCTGCTTCCGATCATCCGCAACACGATCGCCGGCATTGAAAACGTGGATCCGGCCGTGCTGGATGCCGGCAGGGGCATGGGCATGTCACCGCGGCAGATTCTGTTTAAACTGGAACTGCCCAATGCGCTCTATGCGATCATGGCGGGCATCCGCACCTCCATGGTCATCAACGTCGGCACGGCCGCGCTGGCGTTCCTGATCGGCGGAGGCGGGCTGGGAGATCTGATCTTCACGGGGCTTTCCCTGAACGACATGGGCATTATGCTGTCCGGCGCCATACCGGTTATTTTCCTGGCGCTGATCGTGGATTTTCTGATCGGGGGCATCGAGAAAATCATCGTCCCCAAAGGTCTGCAAAGAAACGCCAATTTGATCTAGGAGGCCAAAAAATATGAAAACGATCCGCAAAACCGGCATTTGGCTGGTGCTTATGATCACGGCTCTCGCTATTGTGCTTTCCGCTTGCTCGTCCGGCAGCCAGCAAAACGCAAGCAACAGCGGCAACAACAGCAACACGCAAGACACGGCCCAACAGGAGCCGAGCCCGTCGGAGAAACCGGCGCCCAAAGTGAAAGTGGTCGTCGGGGGCAAAGACTTCACCGAACAGCGCATTTTGTCCGCCATCACTTCGATCTATCTGAAAGAAAAAGGCTATCCCGTGGAAGAAGTGAACGGCATGGGCAGCACGGTCGTGCGCAGCGCGCTGGAAAACGGCCAGATCGACGTGTACTGGGAATATACGGGCACGGGGCTTGTCGTCTATCAGAAGCAGCCGGCCGAATCCGATCCGGACAAGGCTTATGAGACCATCAAATCGCTGGACGAACAGCTGGGGCTGATTTGGCTGAACAGGGCCGATTTCAACAACACGTACGCGATTCTGATGAGAAGGGCGCATGCCGAACGGCTGGGGATCAAAACGATTTCCGACCTGGCCAAGTATGTGAACGAAAACCCGAGAGCGCTGAAATTTGCGACCAACGCCGAGTTCTATGCGCGGGATGACGGCATGAAAGGCCTGGAGAAAAAATACAACTTCACCGTTCCCGCCAACCAGATGGTCAAGATGGATTCCGGCCTGCTGTACAACGCCCTCAAGGAAGAACAGGTCGACGTGTCCAACGGGTTTGCGACGGACGGCCGGATCAAGGGCTTTGACCTCGTCACGCTGGAGGACGACCAGTTGTTCTTCCCGGCTTACCATGCCGCGCCGGTCATCCGCAAGGCCAAACTTGATGAAGATCCGGAACTGGCAAACCTGCTCAATGCGGTGGCGGACAAGCTGGACACCGATACGATCGTCAAACTGAACTACAGCGTCGACGTCGAGCACAGGGAAGTGGCCGAAGTGGCCAGGGAATGGCTCAAGTCGGCGGGACTGATCTGACGGGCAGCGCGCGAAAGCCGGCGGGAAAGGAAATTCGGCATGGATCCGACAGACCGATTGATCGATTACGTGCGCAATGAAAATTACGGAAACCTTGACAAGCCAACGCAACGAAGCCTGAAAACCGCGGTGCGGGACATCATCGCGTGCACGGTCGCCGGCACGCAGGCGCCCGCGGCCGGAATCGCCGGCCATGTGGTCCGCGCGCAATGGGGAAAAGGGCGTTCCACCGTGTTTCTGGATAGCGAAGGGCTGTCGCCTTCGGGCGCAGCCTTCGTCAATGCCGTCATGGCCAATGCGCTGGACCTGGACGACGGACACCGCCTCGTCAAGGGCCATCCGGGCGCGGTGATTTTCCCCGCGGTGCTGGCTGCGGCCGAGGAGCGGGAAGCGTCCGGCGCGGAATTTCTGGATGCCCTGCTTGCGGCTTACGAAGCGGGCATCCGCGCCGGCATCCTCGCCCACCGGCTGCGGCCGGAATACCACTGCACCGGTTCGTGGGGCGCCATCGGCGCCGCGGCGGGCGTCGGCAAGCTGCTCGGACTCCAGACCGAGCAAATGTCCCATGCCATGGGCATCGCGGAGTATCACTCCACCTATTCGCCCATGATGCGATGCATCGACAAGCCGTCGATGGTGAAGGACGGCATCGGCTGGGGCTCTATGACGGGCATAGCTTCCGCCTATCTGGCCGAACAGGGATTTACGGGCATCCCCTCCCTGTTCAGCTTTCCGGAGGCCCGGGAACTGCTGGAAGACCTGGGCGCCCGTTACCGGGTCAAGGAGCTTTACTACAAGCCCCATGCCTGCTGCCGCTGGGCGCAGCCTGCGGTGGAAGCGCTGCGTAAGCTGAAGGCCGAGCATTCGTTCGCGCCTTCGGACGTAAGCGGGCTCGTGATCCATACGTTCACGGAGTCTGCCCGCTTGCAGCACACGACGCCGAAAAACACGGAAGAAGCCCAATACCATCTGTTTTTCCCGGCCGCCTGCTATCTCGTGTATGGGGAAGTCGGCCCCCGGGAAGTGCTGCACCGGCTGGATGATCCGGCCGTTCTGCAAATGCTGGAGAAATGTTCGGTCGTCGTGGAAGACGAGCTGAACGCGGTGTTCCCGGCGAAGGCGCTCAGCTGGGTCGAAATCCGGCTCAGCGACGGGCGGGTGCTGAAATCCGAAACGTGCCAGGCGGCGGGGGACTTCGATTACCCCCTGTCCGAAGAAGAGCTTCGGGCGAAATATTTCCGGCTGTGCGAGCCGCTGATCGGGCATGAGCGCGCGTCGCGTTTGCTGGATGTGATCGAGCGATTGGAAGAACTGGACAACATCCGGTCGCTGACCGGACTACTGACCAATGCGTAAGGGAGACCTATAGCCGATGCGGGAAGTGCACATTGAATTTTACAGTGAAGGTTGCAAGCTGGACGGCACGCTGTATTTGCCGGACGATTACCGGCCGGGCGAGAAGCGTCCGGCCATCATCCCCAATTCCGGGTACCAGGGATTCAACGAATTTTACCCGAAGCTGTTCAGCGAATATTTGACCAGGGCGGGCTTCGTGTGCCTTGGCTTCGACTACCGGGGCTTTGCCAAAAGCGAAGGCGTCCCGGGCAGGGTGATCCTGGATGAGCAGGTGCAAGATATCCGCAACGCGATCACCTGCCTGCGGACCCGGGAGGAGGCCGACCCGGAGCGGATCGGATTGATCGGCTGGGGCATGGGCGCATCCAACGTGGTGCGCGTTGCCGCCCAGGACAAAAGGGTGAAGGCCGTCGCGGCGCTGAACGGATTTTACGTCGGGGAAAGATGGCTGAAATCGGTGCACACCTATGTGGATTGGCACCGCATTTTGCAGGACATCGAGGAAGACCGCGTCCGCAGGGTCACCACCGGCCAGTCGCGCCTGGCGGATCCGTTTCTCCATTATCCGCTGGATGAAACGACCGAGCGGCATGTGAATGTGGAACTGGCGCACATTCCGGCCTTCGGCAAACAGACGATGGTGCAATTTACGGAATCGATCGTGGAAATGAACGCCGAAGCCGAAGCGGCGAAAATCGCGCCCCGTCCGCTTTTCATCGGCCACGGCCGGAACAATTTGCTGCATCCGCGCGAAGAAGCCGAGGCGCTGTATGCGGCCGCGGCGGAGCCGAAGACGCTGCACTGGATCGAGGGCAAGCACAACGATTTTATGTACAGGGACCATCCGGAAATGAACCGGCTGATGGACCGTGTGATCGAGTTTTTCAAAGTCCTGTGAGCCAAGGCGAGGGGTGGCGGCACGCTTGTGCCGTCCTCCTTTGCGCCGTTTATGCGCTCATGGCAGGACTCAGGAGGCGAATGCAACATGTCAGCGTATCACCCGCTCTTGAAAGGCGCCATCGAGCTCCACTGCCACAGCCATCCCAGCATTTTTCCGCGCAGGCAGACGGACTGGGAACTGATTGAAGACGTCAAGAAGGTTGATTCTGCCCCGCGGCGACGCCGATTCCTTGCCCATGCCGCGGAAGCCTGGGTCAGCAGAAATGAGATGGCGCAGGTGTTCCTGAACATCATTCTGAACGCCCTGCAGGCCATCGGCGACGCGGGAGGCGTGCTGCGCGTCTCGGTCCGGGATGCCGGCGAAACGTGGACCGTGGAAATCAGCGATACCGGCAAAGGCATTCATCCCAATCATTTGCCGAGAATTTTCAATCCGTTCTATTCCACGAAGCCCTCGGGGACCGGCCTGGGCCTCAGCGTCGCCCATGAAATCATGATCCGGCATGGCGGGACGATCAGGGCGGAAAGCGAAGAGGGGAAAGGTGCCACCTTGATCTTGCAAATACCCAAATGTTTTTATCCTCAAGGATCGGAGGGACGGCTCCATGAAACGGATTTTGCTGGTGGATGACGAGATCCAGCTGCTTCAGATCCTGAAATCTTCGCTGCAGAAGAAAGGATACACCGTGCTGACGGCATCCAGCGGGGAAGAAGCGCGCACGCGCATTCATCACGAGGAAACGGACATCGTCGTGCTGGATATGATGCTGCTCGATACGACCGGGCTGGATTTGCTGCAGGAGTTTGTTCCCTTGTACCCGAACAAGGTGTTCATCGTCATGACCGCATACGGAAATATCGAGAGCGCCGTGGCCGCCATGAAGGCGGGCGCCTTTGACTATATTACGAAGCCGGCCAAGCTCGAGGAAATCGTGCTCGTGATCGAGCGGGCCTACGAATGGCTGATGATGAAGGCCGAAAACGACACCCTGAAGGAAAAGCTGAAGCAGATGTCCTCGCTTAAGCCGTTTGTCAGCGCCAGCGCCACGATGAACCGCATTTTCCAGCTCATCGAAAGGGTGGCGGACACGAATGCCACCGTGCTGCTTCACGGGGAGAGCGGCACGGGCAAGAGCATGTTTGCGCGGCTGATTCACGACCTGAGCGGGCGAAGCAAGGCGCCGTTCATCACCGTGAACTGCGCGGCCATACCGGAGCAGCTGCTTGAAAGCGAGCTGTTCGGGTACGAGAAGGGAGCGTTCACCGGGGCGGTCGCCGCCCGTCAGGGGAAATTCGAGGCCGCCGACAAGGGCACGATCTTCCTGGATGAAATCGGGGAGATTTCTCCCGCCCTGCAGGCGAAACTGCTGCAGGTGACTCAGGAAAAGACGTTCATGCGGCTCGGCAGCAACCAGCTAAGGCGGGTGGATGTGCGCATCATTTCCGCCACCAACCGCAACCTCAAAGAAATGGTCCAAAGCGGGAAGTTCCGCGAGGATTTGTATTACCGGCTGAACATCGTGGACATCCACGTGCCCCCGCTCAGGGAGCGCAAGGAAGACATTCCCGTGCTCGTGGAGTTTTTCCTGGAGCGGCACAGGGAAAAAACCGGCAAGAAATATGCGATCTCGAAGGAATTGATGGAGCTTCTGAAAGAATACCCCTGGCCGGGCAACGTGCGGGAAGTGGAAAACGCCATTGAGCGGGCGGTGGTGCTGTGCCGGGAAGAGCGCGTTTCGCTGGAAGATTTTCCGCAGGAAATCCGGGAATTTCGCCGCAAGATCGCCCATGATCCGGCCGCGCTGCCCGAGGACGGGGAACCTTTTTCGCTGCATGAACGGATCCACGAGTTTGAAGCCAGCATGATCCAGAAGGTGCTGCAGGAATGCCACGGCAACGCGGCCGCAGCCGCCAGAAGACTGGGCCTGTCGCGGCAAAACTTGCTGTACAAGATGAACAAATACCAGATCAACGCCAAAGAATTCAGCCAGCCTGACGAATTTGCGTGACGGTGATCATCACCCGCGGATGCGCCGGTTCATGGCTTATCAAACTCAAACGAACATTTTCATCACCTTCTCCAGAAACAGCGTAATAATAAACGGCCGCTCGTTCGCGATGCAGTACCACAGCCCATAGCCCGGCAGCGACACGGAAACGAAGATGACAGCGTCGCGGCAGTGCCCTTTGCGCAGCAAGCCGGCCGCCGGCAGGACGATCAGCGGCACCAGCACAAGGTGGACAAGCAGCATGCGGGCATCATCCTCCGTCCCTTTCGTCAATTTTGCCGCTTTTGATAAGCGCGTTTGATCCAGGTGACCGCAAGCAATAGCGCGGGGATGGCGATGGTGAAAAAGGCGTTGTAGCAGATGGAGTATTCTTCGCTCCATTGGGCGTTCTGAACGGGATTTTCATACATCGAATGGGCAATGGCCGTAAGCAGAATCATCAGGCTCAGAAAATGCGGCCAGCGCGTCCGGGGGCGGACCACCTGCTGCAATGTTTCCGAAGCGCTGTACACCAGCACGAGCAATTTGATGAAAATCAGCACCAGCAAAATGACGGAAATGACGGAGTGGATGTTGACCAAAGCTTCCCCGATGGCCACTTCCTGGATGGCCGTGTATACCGGGTATGTCAGCTGTGACGCCCTTTCCGCTCCGAGCAGCCCGATGATCACAAAAACCAGGATGCTGAGCGATACGGATGCGGTCAGAATGCCCAGAAGGAAAGGCCGCGCCGGCCCTTTTTGGACATGCGGAAACAGCATCGTGAGCGAGATGGTTTCCAGAAAGGGAAAGCCCAGGAAGGCGGGATGCCGGAAAAAGACAACGGGATTCAGATATAGCACAGGCTCGAATCTTTCCCAGTTCCAGTTCACCGTCGCCAGCAGAAACACCACCCAGAACGGAAAAAAGAGCAGCGGCGTCACGATCTGGTTCAGCCGCACGACGCATTCCGCTCCCTGCGCCACGGTGTAGCAGACCACCAGAAGAAACGTGATATGAAAAACGATGGCGGGCGTCGCCGGCATGATCGTGCCGTTCAAAAAATCGCTCAGGTTGCGCAAAATCCAGCCCGAAAGATTGCAGAAATAGACAAAAAACAGAAAAGACACGATGGCGCCCGGGAAGCGGCCCATCGCTTCCAGCGGGATTTGCACCAGGCTCCTCCCCGGATAATGCCGGAAAAGCAGCAGCCAGAACAGGCCGGCAAGGACGCCTGCGCCTCCGGTCAAAATAGGCCAGATCCAGGCATCCTGTTTTCCGATGGCGATCAGCCCCTGCAGCATGACGAAGGGAGTCGTCCCGATAATAAAGTTGATCGTCAGAAGATAAAACTGGAAGCGGGATATCATGATCCTCACCCCGTGCCGCCATAAGGTTGTTGCAAGCTGCCCAGTTTTTTCAGCCGGGCGTTCACCCGGATGGATACCTTGGCGTTTTTCTCCGCGTCTTCGATATTCGGGTGATCCGGCGTCTTTCTGTGCAGCAAATATTTGATTCCGAGCAAATCCCACTCCCGCTCCCGCGACAATTCAAAAAGTTTGAGGCATTCATCTTCAATGGCCCGGCTGACCTCCCGTTCCAGCTTGTCCACCTCGCCGCGGGATTTCGGGACGTACTCGGTGGCGTAGGCGGCGGACAATTCGATATCCATGGAAATCCGAATGACGGGACGGCCGGATTGAAAGGAGGGTTTGCGCCTGATTTTATTCAGATGAAATTCCAGCGTAACCGGTTTTCCTTCCACCTCAAACTGCCGCACATGACGGCCCCGGTCGCCTTCCAGCAAGTGATACCAGATCAACTGCTCATCATTCAGCCTGCCGGTCATGCGGTAGTTCTGGAACACGGCCCCTCCGGAAATGATAAAGCCCCCTTTCTCCGCATCGATGTCTGAGAACACCTCCCCGCTGTTTGAGAAGCGCGCGTCGTCGGTTCGGGTCAAAACGGGAAGGACGATGCTGCGGGACTGCTGCATCCGTTCGATGACATCCGTAATCTTGATGTTCCTTTCCGAAAAGAGCGAATTTTGAAAGAGCTGATCCAGCCTGGCCTGGATCGAATCGGACGGCACCCGCTCCAGGGGCGTAAAAGTTTTCATGACGGGTTCGAGCGGTCCGTCAACGACGAGCATGGGAATGGATGAGCGGCCGCTCGGCTGCATTTCGATAAAATTGGCGTAGTCGCGAATGCCTTGCCGCGCGGTCCGCTCCGAAACGAGCAGCACTTTGTAGTGGGCGATGAACAATTTTCGGGGTAATTTCCTGTAGATCAAGCTTCTGATTTCCCCGAAAGATTTGGCTTCCATTTCGTACGTGTAGACAGGCGCCTGTTCGCCGCCCGGCACCTTGATGGTCGAAGAGCCGCTCAAGGGGTTGATGATTTGGTAATATGTCTTGATGGTGCCTTTGCCCGTATCGCTGTCCACGCCCACCATGCTGACCAGCGCCAGCTGGTTCATTTCCGTCTTGTCCCAGCAAGAGGAAAGCAGCGGGACGGCGGCGAGCAGGATCAGCAGGCTTGCCGCATGCCGGAGCGTCATGTTCAGCCACTCCCGTCTAATGTTTCCTTTTCAGTCTTTCGATCACGCTCGGAAGGCCGCGCGGCCGCAAGTACGGGCGGGGCACCCGGACCAGCACGTCTTTCCAGTCTTTGCCTTGGGCCGGCGCCACGGGAGCCATGTACGGAACGCCGAAAGATTTGAGCGACACGAGATGGGCAAGCAGGAGCAAGGCGCCGCACAAAATGCCGAACAATCCGAGAAAACCGCCTATGATCAGAAAGGAAAAACGCAGCAGCCTCTGGGACATGCCGAAGCTGTATACGGGCACCACAAAGTTGGTAATGCCCGTGACGGCCACGACGATGACGATGGAGGCGGAGATCAGGCCGGCTTCCACGGCGGCCTGGCCCAGCACGATCGCGCCCACGATGGAAAGGGCCTGACCCACCGCCCGGGGCATGCGCAACCCCGCTTCCCGGATGATTTCGAACATGATTTCCATAATCAACACTTCCACCAGCACGGGCAGGGGAACCCCTTCCCGCTGGGCGGACAGGCTGATGAGAAGCTGGGTGGGTATCAGTTCCTGATGGAACGTGGTGGCCGCCACGTACAGGGAAGGCACGAATACGGCCGTAAAAAATGAAATCAGGCGCAGCCAGCGGATGAACGTGGCGATATCCGCCCGCTGGTAGTAATCTTCGGGAGAAGTGAAAAATTCGAAGAACGTGATCGGGGCGATGAGGACGCCGGGCGTGCCGTCTACCAGGACGGCCACCTTGCCGTCCAGCAGATGGGCGGCCGCCGAGTCGGGCCGTTCGGTGTTGGCCAGCGTGGGGAAGGGCGACCAGATCCGGTCCTGGAGAAATTCCTCCAGATAGGCGCTGTCCAGCACGCTGTCGGTTTGAATGGCCGCAAGCCGGCTGCGCATTTGCCTCACCAGCACATCCGGGGCCAGGTTTTGCATGTATACCAAATACACGGCGGTTTTCGACTGGTTGCCGATGACCATGGGCTCAAAACGGAGATTCGGGTTGCGGATTCTTTTGCGGATCAGCCCCGAGTTGATGAGAATGTTTTCCGTAAATCCTTCATGCGGCCCGCGGATCGTCGATTCCGATTTCGGCTCGTCAATGGGGCGATCCTTGGGCAGCATTATGTTGACGAAGCAGAGGCGCTCCTTTAAGTAGTCAATCAGCATGCACTGACCTTCGATGAGCGCCTGGATGGCCTGCTCCTTCAGGGAGTCGTAAGGTTCGGCAAAAGACCGTTCGCGCCAGAAATTTTCCGCATCTTCCGAATGGGGCGCCTTCCCCTCGGTGAAACTGCTGTCCATGTACGATTTCAGGATGTATTCGTCGACGGTTTTCTTGTCGATCATGGATTCCAAATAGACGCATTGCAGGGCGAGCTCTTCGGTGTCCGGCACATACAGGTTCCGGCAGAACAGATCCGGAGGAGACCCGAGTGCGGACACGATGTCCCGGACCAGGTCCCTGGAGATCAGCGTGTGCTGTTTGTCTTTTCTGCTGTGTGCCATCCGCGCGCCTCCGGAGCGGTTATTTTCCATTATTGGTTATGGTGTCTAGGCCGAGGGAAAATATTCCTCATGCTTGCTATAATAATGGGAGCCGGCACGACAAGATGAAGGAAGGCCGGTCCACTTACAAAATGCGCGGGTGAATGCCATGCTGGTGGAGTGTGCGGAAGATTGCGGAAATGCGCCGAAAAAGAAGCTGCTGAGAGATTGGACGGTCGCAGCCGTCCGGCTTGATGCCGGCTTCTGTGAGGAATGGGTGACGGATGACGGGATCTGGGAGATCGCCGGCAGGCGGCGAATGCGGGGCAAAGAGCAACTGGCGCAGGTTTTGCGCGAGCGGCAAGACGGCGAGGCGGAAGCGCTTCGCATCGAGAACATTATTACCCACGGAAACGTTGGATCCGTCAACGGCACCGTTACGCTGAAGGGCGGGCGGACGATTGCTTTTTGCGACGTGTTCCGGTTCAGTTCCTTCAAGCAGGCGAAAATCAAGGCCATGACGTCGTACTGGATTGAGCTTGGCTGAAGCGGCCCGATATGGTGTAACCGGTTTGAAAATGTTTTGGGGGAGGCACCAATGGCGTTTTGGCGTTTGATCGTACTGGTATTGGCGCTTGAAGTGTTCACGACGGCGGTTGCAGGTCTGAGGGTTCTTTTCGGATTTGCCGCTCTGACCGAGTTTTCGGCCACGTTTAATATGGGAGACATGGGAAGCCCGGATACGCAGGAGACCGGGATTCAGGCGACGATTCCGTTTTTTATGCCGTCGCTTTCCGATTTGAAAATTCCCTATACGCTGTTTGACACGGGATCGCCGGAATGGGGATGGGCTTCGTTTGCGGTGGCGGCCATGTTTGTGGTGCTTCAGAGCTTCGTCCGCGGCATGTACCTGGGCGGTCTTAAAGGATGGGTGGAGGGGAACAAGGCGGTGCCGCTCATTGCGTGCGGGCGCAAGTTTTTCCCCGGTATGCTGGCGTGGACGCTGTTTGGCTGGGCGCTTGCGGGAGTCGCCTTTTTCCTGGCGGTGTTCTTTCCCCCGCTTGGGGTCATCCTGATTTTCGCCTTGCTGTTTTTTGCGCTGGGGCCTTACATCATGGTGCTTTCGGACATTTCGTTCGGCGAAAGCCTGGCGAAGGCGCCGAGACTGTTCTTCCGATATTTCGGAACGCTGTTTCCGCTGGCCTTGCTGGCGATGATCTGCACATTTCTGATCGGTTTGGCGAAGTTTCTCCCGGCGCCATGGGGGTACGTTGTACCGCTGCTTTTGTATGCGGCCGTCGGAACCCTGCTGATCGCGGAACTGATGCGGCGGCTTGCCGGCAGGCTCCGGGGGGACCGGGAACCGGTTCCGGCATTGCCTTTCCGTGAAGCCGAAATCAGGCCGGTGTCCAAATTTGTCACGGCGGCGCTGGTGCCGCTCCTTGCCGGGCTGGGTGCCGTCACGGCTTCCGGCTGGCATTTGGCCGTCTTTGATGCGGGCGGGAAAAAAGAGCTGGAAGGCGTTTCATATTTTCTAAAGTCGCCGGGTCTTTTTGAATTTGCGGAGCATTCCTATACCGCCTATGAGTGGCGGACGGGGGATTATCGCATACGTATCCGCCTGCCGGACCTTTCGGGAGCGGAGAAACCGCGCGTTCTGAGAGGGGTTGCGGACATTGTCTGGGATGTGGATGAAGAAGTCCGGACGGCCAGCGGAACGACGACGCATGTGAATGTGGAGCCGCATCTCCGCAAGAGCCGGATGGTCTTTCGTCTTGTCCGGGAGACGGCAGAGGACGGCAGCGTCTATTACTCCAGCATGAACGGCGCCGCCGCCATCCTGCCGGGGCAGGAAAAGCCGCGCAAACCGCTGCGTGCGGAAATGACGGTCAGCGGGGACGGAAAGCATGTCTTTGTGCTGCAATATACGCCGGACCAGAATGTTTCGCAGGTTTTCCGCGTCTCGCGGGACGGGCGTTTCATGATCCCGGCATCAAGCCCCGTCAATCCTTTGGATGTCCGGGTCTATTGGTTTACGGCGGAGAGCGGGGAGAAGGAAGTGTATGCGCTTCTTGCGGCCAAAAATCTTGAAAGTCATCTGCTGACGTTAAACCGGCCGGAAGTGCTCCTTTCGTCAGCGCTGCAGGAAGCGGACGGCCAAATGGTGGCCAAACTGCTGGAATCCGTGCGTGAGAATGGCATTCGCACGGAAGCGCCCGACTGGGACGGGGACGGGTGGACGCGGCATTTGCGGGGCCTGTACGAGGGAGCCGGCCTGGAGGAAATCCTGGCCTATATGAGCAAAGCGGATCTGAAGACCACGCCGCTATCTGAAAATAACGCGGAAAACACGTCCGCCTATCGTATGGAAGTGCCCTTCCCCAAAGGGACGATCTTGGCGGATTACGAGACGTCCGCGGAAAACGGCAGGCTGGTGGCGCTGGCAGTGCATGTGTGAACATCAGATTTGCAGTGAACGGGCGGCTCGGGGATCACGATCTCGCCTGTTAAAAAATGCCCGCCGTAATTCGATGAAACAGCATGACGAATTGATTGGAAAATGATCGTAATATTGTATTTAATGTAAGTTCATAGGAGACGTCTGTTTTGTATGAAAAAGAAAATCTTTTTTTCGGCGGTTGCGCTCGTTTTGTTATCCGTCATCATGGCGGCAGCGCTGCCAAGTACGCATGGGATCGGACAAAAGGTTTGTCTGGCCGCCAATCTGGTCAAGAATCAAGCATGGAAGTATACGCATCCCGTCACCCAAACCGCTTTCAGCGGCAACGGGAACCGGGGGTATACCGGAGATGGCGCCGGCGCGGAACGGGTGGCCGTGCTGATGTATCACTACATCACGCCCAGGGAGTATGCCGATCCGAACAACAACTCCATCATTGAACTCGAAGCTTTCAAAAAAGGCATGGATTACTTGTATGCGGAAGGGTATTACACGGCTTCGTTAAGCGAACTGGAAGACTATATTCACGGGAAGATTCGCCTGCCGGAGAAAACGGTGGTTCTTACCTTTGACGACGGATATGAGAATAACTACGTATACGCCTATCCCATTTTGAAGAAGTACGGGTTTCGTGCCGCAGTTTTCCTGATCGGGAATTACATCCGGGAGGAAGCTGACGGGGAATTTCGGCCGGATCGATTGAGCTATTTGACCAAGGAGCAAATCGAGGCGGCCGGCGATGTGTTCGAGTTTCACAGCCACACCTTTGATCTGCATTACACAAAAGAGGAACATTGCGGCAAAGTTTACGCCGCGACCAGAGATATCCCGATGCTGAAAGAGGATATCGCACGCATGAAAAGCTTTGGCATTGACACGCCATATTTTGCATACCCGTTCGGCGACTTTACTTACCGAATGGTGCATCTGTTGGCGAACGAAGGATACCGGATGGCCTTTACGACTTCGCCGGGGTTCGTGAAACCCGGGGACCGGCCCATGTTATTAAAACGGTTCAATGTCTCGACCGATACGGATTTGCATGCGCTGCTGAATGGGATTGAGGGGTAAGCCGGCTTAGATAGCCGGAGGGTAACGGACATACGGTACGCTTAGAACGGAATTTGGCGCGATTTAAAATTGTAACGGACACGGCGGACGCTTAGCGGCTGATTTTGACGGAAAAAGTTGCCGTTTCGCCTTCTAAGCGTCTCGTGTGTCCGTTACATTTTCAGAACCGCAATTTTTGGGCGCCAAGGGTTCCGTATGTCCGTTACGCGGCCGCGGCAGGCCGGCAGTGCGGACGAAGCGCCTGCACGGGACCGGACGGGGCCATCGGTGACGGCGCCTGGCGTGACTTGTTCAGCGAAACTCTTCTGGATCGTCCTCCGGGTAGTAGTCTTCCGGGTCGGGCACGTAGTCCGGATCGGGATATGCCTCGTCGGGGTCCCAGACGTAGTCGTAGCCGGGCGTCAATCCGGGCGGGACGGAGGTGGCCTTGGAATCTTTGCTTCCTTTTGACGGATGGCGTGAGGCACGTTTGGCACGGTTTTCGGATTCGCTTGCGCGTTTTTCCCGTTTTTCCGTCATGTTCATCCTCACCTTTCGCATGGAAAGTTTCAGAACACCCACGGTGATCGCCCAAGATTGCCCGGCCCTCGGATACCTGCCGGACAGAAGCTTGGCTTACTTTCATTATCCACCATTTTCCTTGCTTTTTCCAGCGCAAGGATGCCGGGGTTCCTGAACTTTTTGCGAAAGTTGGCGCGCCATCAGGCTCCTTTTGCCAGAATCAGCCTGGCGCCGGCAGCGTCTGCCGGGTCGACCCAGATGGCTCCCGAGATTTTCGAGCGGGTGAAGCGGATGCCCCGGTCCCGCAATGCGGCTGCGGCCGCGTCGGTATCGGGAACCGTGAGCACAACTCCCCGCAGTCCGTAACCCCGCTCTTTCACAAAATCATGCAGCGGGCTTTCCGGCGAGTTGGGCGCGATGACCTCGAGCTGGCCCGCCGACAGCGGGACAAAGACCCGGTCTCCCTGGCGGCTCGGGCAGACGGACTGTTCTCCGGCGCGCTGCAGGCCATAGCTGTCCCGGAAATAGGCTTCGCCTTCATCCAGCGATGCAAACACCACTTCCAGATGGCTGATTTTTCCGTAGCCGAGGGGATGGGGTTCTGACGCCCGGCCGTTCAGGAGCCGGCTTCTGAGTTCCCCTGCGGCGCTGTCGTGCTGGATGAGGAAAGGGTTCCAGGCGGCGCCGCCGTATACGAGAGCGTTCCGCCAGCTCCGGCGCTGGCCGCCGCGGGATTCCGTCACCCCCTGGCGGATCTCGCCGGTCGTGAGGGATGTGATGCCGGAAGTGAAGCGGGATTTGAACGCCGCCACGTCCGCCTCCAGATGGTCGCTGGCCAAGGCGAACGTAAACAGTCCCGGGCCATACCGTTCCAGATGTTCCACCAGTTCCGGCCAGGCCTGGGCCCGGTCGCGGACGGCGATCAGTTCCAGATAGCCGTTGTCCAGCACCACGAGCCGGTTGGCGGTTCCCAGGCCCGGATGGGATCCTTCTTCCGTGACGTAAAAGCCCAGTTTTTCATACTGTTCCGCCGCCCTATCCAGATCTTCGACGGCGATGAGAACGTGATCCACGTGCGTTATGGCCATTTGCGGATGCCTCCTTGTTTTCTGACCTTTCATTTAAGCAAGCAGCCTTGCGGATTGTTGTGGTCCTCGCGGTCCTTCCGGATTTCGCGCAGGGCATTTTCCGCCAGCGTGTCCAGCACGCTGTCGTCCATCGGGGGGTTGCTCAGCCCGGCGCGGACGTCGCGATAATAGCGTTCCAGCGGGAGGTCGCGGCTGAAGCCGGCGATGCCGGCAATGCGCATGGCCCGGTCCGCGATGCGGATGGCGTTGTTGGTGACCACCAGCTTCCCGGCGCCGAGATACGGCGTCAGCGCTTGCCTGTGCTCGGGCTCTTTGTCCCATCGTTCGGCCAGCGAATAAAGGAGCGACCGGGCGGTAACCAGGTCAGCCTCGATTTCCCCCAGCAGCGAACGGACGCGGGGGACGTCCGCGATGGGACCCTGGAGCGTGCTGACCCGCCGCGACTGCGCGTAGTTCAGAATGAAGTCTCTGGCGGCCCGGGCGATGCCCAGATAGACCGCCGGGATGAGAAGCCCCCATCCCGCGCCGCTTCCCCCGTTGATCTGGCAGGTCCGGCCGGGACCGAAGGGTTCCACGAGCGCATCCGGCGGAAGATGCACATCGGTAAACAGGACGTCATGGCTGCCGGTGGCGCGCATCCCCAGCGTGTCCCACGTTTCCAGAATGCGGATGCCGGGATGGTCCATGGGCACGAGAAACCACCCGCCGCCCGCTTCCCCCTCGATGCCGGCGGAAACGATGGCGTAGCGCAGCGCGGGCGCCATCGTCAGGAAAGCTTTCTTGCCGTTCAGCACCCAGCCGGATGGGGTGCGCGCTGCGGTGGTGAAAGGGCGCCCTCCCCGGGAAGGGCTGCCGGTTTCCCTTTCGCTGGCCGCGTTGTTGAGCAGGGCGCCCCGCTCCGTCACTTCGCGGCAGATCCGGGCGAATGTGTCCTGCGGCCAGGAACGGGTCTCCGCCTGCCTGCCGATGACGGTCAGGTGCCAGCCGATCGCCAGGGCCGTCGAACCGTCTCCCGCCGCCAGCTTCTCCTGGGCCAGCATCGTTTCCGTGAGGGAGGCGCCGAAGCCGCCCAGTTCCTCCGGAACGGTCAGGGTATGGTATCCGGCGCTCCGCAGATCGTCAATCAGCGCATGCGGGAACGCGCCGCTGCGGTCATACTGCGCGGCGTTTCGGGACAGCACGGCGGCCAGTTCCGAGGCCAGTTTCAGAATGCGCTCCAGCCGGTCCGTGCGGAAAGCTGCAGGTTGGCCGACGGGGCTCATACCGCTTTTCCTCCCAAATAGGCGCTTTCGACGAAAGGATTGTTCAAAAGTTCCGCGGCGCTGCCGGACAAGGTGACGACGCCGTTCCGCAAAATGTATCCGCGGTGGGCGATCTCCAGCGCCGCCCGCGCGTTTTGCTCCACCATGAACACGGTGGCGCCCTGCCGGTTGATCTCCCGGATCAGATCGAGAACCCGGTTCACCCACAGGGGAGAAAGCCCCATCGTCGGCTCATCCATGCAGAGAACGCGCGGCCTGCCCATAAGCGCCCGGGCCATGGCCACCATCTGCTGCTCGCCGCCGGACAGGGTGCCGGCGGTCTGATTGAGCCGCTCTCCGACCCGCGGAAACAGATCCAGCAGCCGTTCCAGATCTTGCGCCACCTCCCGGCGGTCGCGGCGCAAGTATGCGCCGAGCAGCAGGTTTTCCCGCACCGTCATGTACGGAAACAGGCGGCGGGCTTCCGGCACGGACTTCAGCCCCCAGGCGACGCGGCGGGGCGTGCTCCAGTGGGTGGCGTCCTCCCCGCCCAGCAGCACGCGGCCGGAACGGGGCCGAACCAGGCCGAAAATCACCTTCATGGAGGTGGATTTGCCGGAGGCGTTGCCTCCGAGCAGGCAGGTGATTTCCCCGGGATAGACGTCCAGGCTCAGATCGAAATGGGCCTGCACCGCGCCGTAGAACGTGTTCACTTTTTCCAGACGCAAAATCGGTTCCAATCCGGTCACCTCCTACGCTTCCGCCGTCAATGCCAGCGCGGCGTTCTCTTTCGCCAAATCGGCGCGGGTTTTGCCGACGTACGCCTCGATCAGCTTCGGATCCGAACGGACTTGTTCCGGATGGCCGGACACCAGCACGGCGCCGGCATCCAGCGCCACCACCCGGTGCGCGACCGCCATCACCAGCTCCAGCTTGTGCTCGATGATCAGCATCGTCTGCCCCCGCCGCTGAAGCTGCAGGATCACTTCGGTCATCTCTTCCGTCTCCGTCGGATTCATGCCCGCCGTCGGTTCGTCAAGGAGCAGAACCTTCGGGCGCAGCGCCAGCGCCCTCGCCAGTTCCGTCCGCCTCCGGTTGGCGTAGGAGAGGGAATAGGCGGGCTGATGCAGCCGGGGAAGAAGCCGTTCTCCGAACATGGACAGTATTTCCTTGGCTTCCTCCGCCAGTTCCGCTTCCAGCTTGCGGAAGCGGCGGGGCTGAATGAGGCAGCAGGCGATCTCGCGCAGGGACAAAAACAAGGCGCCGAGCGGGCGGGAACCCGGGTCGGTAAGCCCGTGCAGCCGGGTATGGGCGCCCAGGAGCACGTTTTCCAGCACCGTCAGGTTGCCAAACACCCGTCCGTTCTGGAAGGTGCGCGCCAGTCCCCGCGCGGCGGCCAGATGGGGCGGCAGGCTGTCAATGCGGCGCCCGTCCAGCACGATCTCTCCTTCATCCGGGCTGTCTTCGCAAGAAATCAGGTTGAAAAGCGTCGTCTTGCCGGCGCCGTTGGGGCCAATGATGGCCACCGTCTCGCCTTCTTCCAGGTCCAGGCTGACGCCCCGCAGGGCATGCAAGCCGCCGAAATGTTTGTGCACGTTGCGCACGGACAGCAGGCTCACGCGAGCGACCTCCTTATTTGGTGGAATTGAGCAGGCCATAGGGCCGGAAACGCAGCATGACGATCAAGAGGAGACCGTACAGGATAAACCGGTACTCGCCCAGAAAACGGATCGACTCAGGCAGGGCGATGAGCAGCACGGCGCCCAGCACGGCGCCGGCCAGATTGTCCCGTCCGCCGAGAATGATCATCGTAAGCACCTGGATGGAAAGGGCGAACGTGAACGTGTCGGGCGCGATGTACGAATACGAATGGGCCAGAAACACGCCGGCCAGCGCCGCCAGGAAGGCGCTCACGCCAAAGGCGAGGGACTTGTACCGCGAAAGGCCGACCCCGAACGCCCTCGCCGCCACCTCATCCTCCCGCACGGCGCGGAATGCCCGGCCCAGGTGGGAGCGGGTCAGCCGGTGCACGATCCAGACGCCGGCCAGGAGGATCGCCAGGGCCAGCCAATATTGGGCAACCGGCGACACCAGCTCGCGCCCGAAAAATGCGGGCGGCTGGATGTTGCTGATGCCGAGCGGCCCCAGGGTCACCGCATCCCAGTTGAGGGCGATCAGGGATATCGCTTCGCCCAGGCCCAGCGTGGCGATGGCCAGGTACTGGCCGCGCAGCCTGAGCGCCGGGTAGCACAGAAGGACGCCGATCACCGCCGCCACGAGCGGGGAGATGATGAGCGAAGCGGCGAAGGAGAGATCGAGCCGGCTCGTGAAGATCGCGGACGCGTAGGCGCCCAGTGTCACAAAGCCCGCATGGCCGAGAGATATTTGCCCGGTGGTGCCGGAAATCAGGTTCAGGCTGACGGCCATCAGGGCGAACGCCCAGCCGATGGCGAGCACCTGCAGCGGGTACGGATTCACCAGCGCAAAGGGCAGCGCCGCCGCGATGGCCGCCGCGGCGGGCACGACCCAGCGGGGAAAGCGCAGCGGGCGGCCATGGGGAATGAACGTGCCTGCGGTGGGCTCGGGGTTGAGCGCGCGGCGCGGCGCGAGCAGGCCGCTCGGCCTAAACAGCAGCACGCCGATGAGCAGGACGACGGCCACCAGGTTGCGATAGCTGGCGCCCAGCCATTCCACGCTGAACGCTTCGACGATGCCCAGCACGTAGGCGCCGAGGATGGCGCCCGGCACGTTGCCGAGCCCGCCGAGCAGGGCGGCGGTCGTGCCTTTAAGCGTTGCCGAGGCGCCCATCGTCGGGTAGATGTTGTTGAAATAAAGTCCCACCAGGAGACCGCTGAGCCCCGCGAAAGCGCCGGCCAGCGCGAAGGACAGGCGGCTCACCCCGTTGACGTCGATGCCCATTTGCAGCGCCGCATCACGATCCTGCGCCGTGGCCCGCACGGCCCATCCCGCGCGGCTGCGGTACAGAAACAGGTGCAAGATGAGCGCCGTGGTGACGCCGCAAGCCAGAATGAACAGGTCGAGCAGCGTCACGATGCCGCTCTCCAGCTGCAAATACCATTGCGGCAGCGGGTTGCGCAGCGCTTGAGTCTGGGGCCCCCAGATCACCTGGGCGGCATTGTCGAGGATGAGCCCGGCCGCGATCGTGGTCAGCAGGAGGATCGTGCTTCCCGCCTGGGCGAACGGCCGCACCGCAAATCTTTCCAGAAGCAGGCCGAGCAGGGCGCTGCCGGCCAGCACCAGCCCGATCGCCGGAAGCAGCGGCCAGCCGAACCAGGTGATGGCCATCCAGCCGATGTAGGCGCCGAACATGTACACGGACCCGTGGGCAAAGTTGACCACGCCGGCCACGCCGTAAATTTGCGTGATGCCGATGGCGGTCAGCATGTACAGATTGCCGATCACCAAACCGTTAATCCATTGATCCAACATGACAGGCTAACGTCTCCTTTGGTCTCCTTGAGTCAGGCGCAACGTTACGGCTGCCAGAGCTCGAACTTGCCGTCTTTCACGATCAGCGGCAGGAAATGCGGATTTTCCAGACGCCGGTCGGGTCCGAAGGACGCCTTGCCGTACAGCACCGTGTCCAGGTCTTGGATGGCTTCCAGCCCGTCGCGGATCGCCTTGCGTTCCGCGCCGTATTGCCTCATGACCTGCGCCAGGATTTTGATGCCGTCATAGGCCACCGCGGAGAAGTTGTCGGGATCTTCGTTGTACTTGGCCCGGTACGCTTGCACAAAACGCTGCACTTCCTCCCGCGATTCGCCGGGATAGAACCGGGTGGCGGTGAATACCCCTTCGGCCGCTTCGCCGCCCAGCCGGATGAATTGCGGCGAGTAGATGGAACCGATGCCCACCACCGTCGTGTCCAGCCCCACGGCCTGCCGCTGCTGGGCGATGAGCGCCCCGTCGTTGTAGTAGGAGATCAGGATCAGGGCGTCGGGGTTTGCGTCCCGCGCCTTGCTCAGGATCGGGCGAAAATCTTTTTCGTTGGACAGATAGGCCTCTTGCGCCACGATTTCCGCGCCCAGTTCCTTGGCCTTGCCGATGAACAGGTCGGAGGTCGTCTTGCCCCAGTCCGTGTTCAGATAAAGCACCGCCAGGCGCTTTTTCCCCAGCACTTCCACGGCCAGCTGGGCCAGATACGGCGCGTCGTCCCGCTGATTGGACGTGTTGCTCCAGATGTAGTCGCCGGTGCTGGTGAAATCGGGATGCGAGTTGGTGATGCCAAGCTGCACGAGCCCGGAGCGCTGATAGATCGGGGAAGCCGCCATCGAAGCAGGCGAGCTGAAATCGCCGATCACGGCCACAATCTTCGGATTGGCCACAAATTTCTGGGCCACGGCCGGCGTCTGCTTCGGATCGCTTTGCGTGTCCTCGAACACGTACTCCAACGGCCGCCCGTTGATGCCGCCCTCGCCGTTGATTTCCCCAAGGGCGAGGTCAAAACCCTTGCGCCATTGTTTGCCGTATTCCGCATTGTCACCCGTGAGCGGACCGGTGACGCCGATGAGGATGGGCTCGGTGCTTGCGGCTGACGGGGACGGTTCGGCTGATGCGGAGGCCGGCGCGGATGGCGAGTTTTGCGCGCCGGCTCCGGCCTGGGCGGAATTTTGCGTGCCGCTAACTTTGCCGCATGCCGAAAGGAGCAGCGCAAGGGCGAGGACGGCCAGGGCCGCCGGCCGGAAGCGGGATACAAATTTGTTGCCGATTTTCATGGTTTGATCTCCATCCTTTCCCAAAGCGGTTAATTATCTTTTGCGCCCCGCCGGTGTCCGTTTTCTTTCGAAAAAAAACAGACCACCGGCGTCAGGCGAAGGCCCTTCGTTTCCAGTGGTCTGGTCAACCAAGGCAATTCTAAGTTTGTAGATAGGAAAACTATGTACTTATCATCATAGCCATAGCCGTCATGTTGTCAAGAGGTTTTTTGCCATTTTGTCCCGCTTTTTTTTGCCCAGGCCATTGCCCAGGCCATTGTGCAGGCCATTGGGACTATGGGGCCGGATGCCCGTCCTCCGATTTTCGTTTATGATGATAGGGAGTAAGCGGGGCGTCTTGCCATCGGCTGAAGGAAAGGAGGCCAGCGCAGTTTGCTTTGCTGGATCATCGGGGCGGCCATCCTCTTTTATCTGACCTTTATCCTTCCGGCGCAATGGCTGAAAGTGGCGCATGTCCGGCACGATTGCGGGCTGGGGATCCGGGTGCTCCAGATCAGCGACCTGCATGCGGAAAGGATTCGGGTGGGATGCGCCAGGCTCAGGCGGCTGATCGCCGAAGCGCGGCCGGATTATGTGGCGCTGACCGGCGACTTCACGGAGGAGGCGCGCTGCCTGCCCAAGGTGCGGCAGTATGCGGAAGCCGCATGTGCGGCGGGCGTTCCCGTCTTTGCCGTACTGGGCAATCACGACTGCCGGCTGCCCCCGCAGGCGCTGGATCAGCTTGTACGCACGCTGGAGGATGCGGGCGTGAAAGTGCTGCGGAACGAATGGGCGGAAGCCGGCGGCATCCAGTGGGTCGGCATCGACGATTTTGAAAGCGGCAAGAGCGATATCGAGAAAGCATTCCGCGGCACGGATCCGGAAAAACCGTGCGTGGTTTTGACCCATACGCCGGAACTTGTGCTGCATTTGCATCGTCCATATAAATACCTGATGGCCGGGCATCTGCACGGCAAGCAATTTAACATCCCGTTTTTCTTTCTCTTCTATGACATGGGCAAGCTGGCCAGAAGCGGCGTTTACAGGGGACTGCACCACGGGAAGTACGGGCCTTTTTACATTTCGGCGGGGATCGGGCAGTCGGAGATCAATCTCCGTTTTCTCGTGCGCAGCGAAGTGACGATTCACGATCTGTGAAGAAGGTTGAAGTCTCTTTTATTCTTTTGACAGACCTGCGCGGAATCGCTAGAGTGATAGAAAGAGCGGCAAAGGGGTTGGCATCATGGCGAAAATGGAGCATCATCTGAATCCGGATCTGGGCAGCCGCACGGCGGCGAAGGCCAGGCGGCGGGAAGCCGGCTTGGGACTGCGGCGGATGGTTCCTGTCCTTGTGGCGGTGTTATTGCTGGCGGCCGGATTTTTGGTGATGAAATATTATGTGGATGAATTGCAATTCCAGCTCGGCCAGATCCGCGGCGAGGCCGCCGCGCTGAATCGGCAGGCGGAGCAGGTGCGGACCGTTTTGGGCGAATACCGGGCGCAGCTGGATGAACTGAAGGAGAAGTTTGCCGGCATCGAAAGCGAGATGCGGGCGGTGAAAGAGCAGCTTTCCCTGGCGGGTGACACGCTGGAGTCCGCGGATGAGACGAAGCAGACGCTCAGCCAGCGCATCGCGGATCTGGGCAAGGAACTGGACGCGCTCAAAAAACTGATTGCGAAGCTGGAGGAAGCGGCCCGTGTCTACTGACATCAAGCGTATCCTTTGGCTGTTGGTCTGCGTCGCCGCCGGTTTGACGCTGGCGCTGGGCGTGAATATGCCGCCGCTTGGCGAACGGATGGATGAGGCGCGCGCGGCGTTTCAGCCGGGCAAGCAAGAGTGGGAGCAAATTTACCGCGAAGCGGCGGAACTGGATGAGCTTTACGGCGCGATGTTGGCCGCATCGGATGCGCTGGCGGACGATCTGGACTCCACGCAGGGGATTTTGGCGAATCTGATCGAGCAAGCGGAGTTGGACAAGCAGGCCGCCGAGCAGAGCCGGCAATCGGTGGACCAGGTGCTGGCGGCAAGCAGCAGCCACCGGGAGCAGGCGAAGGATGCGCTGGATCTGATGCTTTCCAATATTCTGGGCGACCCGGTGGGCCAGACGTTCGGCAAGCGGGCGACGATCAAGGTGTATTCCCTGAAGGAAGCGGGTTACCGCGGGTATATGGCCAAGGTGAAGCTGCACGATCCGTCGGCCATTCGCCTCGTGCTGGCACAGGACAAAGTGGGGAGCAAAGGCGAAACCACGAGCCAGGCCGCCAAGCGCACCGGCGCCAAGCTGGCCATCAACGCCGGCGGCTTCGCCCGGCAGGACGGGCTTTTGTATCCCATCGGCATCACGGTGGCGGACGGGGAAATCAAGACGTTCAGCCGGACCGACATGAGCTTCATCGGTTTTGACAAGAACGGGAAGCTGGTGGGGGGCGAACTGAAAACGAAAGAAGAAATCGAGGCGCTGAACGTGGTGCATGGCGCCAGCTTCGTGCCGACGCTTCTTGAGAACGGCAGGAAGCTGAAAATCCCCGCCAAGTGGGCGAACAAGAAGGAGCCCCGCACGCTGATCGGCAATTTCGCCAACGGCGATCTGCTCCTCATCGTCATCGACGGCAGGCAAAAAGGCTACAGCAACGGCGTCACGCTGGAAGAGGCGCAGGACAAGCTGCTCGAGTTCAACGTGCGCGACGCGTACAACCTGGACGGCGGCGGCTCCAGCACGTTTTACTATAACGGGAAAGTGCTCAACAGCCCCTCCGACGGCCGCGAGCGCCTGGTCGCTTCGAATTTTGTGGTGCTGCCGTAAGATCCGAAAGCGGGCATTTGGCGGGTTGGATCGAAAAAAGGATGCCGGCCCTTTGGGGGCGGCGAAACGAAACGGCATAGAAAAAAAACCGGGGGCACTCCCTTGCGGGGGATGCCTCCGGTTTTTTGATGTGCCCGTTTTCGCTGATGCGGGGCGCGGCCGCGATGGCCGCCCTTGCCGATTACTTCTTCGCGGCTTCGTACAGTTCGGCTACTTTGGGCCAGTTGATGACGTTCCAGAATGCCGCAACGTAATCCGGGCGTTTGTTTTGGTACTTCAGGTAATAAGCGTGCTCCCAAACGTCCAGGCCGAGGATCGGCGTGTCGCCTTCCATCAGCGGGCTGTCCTGGTTCGGGGTGCTGTAGACTTTCAGCTTGCCGTCCTTGCCCACGGCCAGCCATGCCCAGCCGGAGCCGAAGCGGCCCGTGGCGGCTGCGGTGAAAGCTTCCTTGAATTTTTCGAAGCCGCCCAGCTCGCTGTCAATCGCTTGCGCGAGGGCGCCCGTCGGCGTGCCGCCGCCGTTCGGGGACATGATTTGCCAGAACAGCGAATGGTTGGCGTGGCCGCCGCCGTTGTTGCGGACAGCCGTGCGGATGTTTTCCGGCACCGCATTGAGGTCGGAGATCAGCTCTTCAACCGTCTTGCCGGCCAGTTCGGGCGCGGATTCCAGCGCCTTGTTCAGGTTGTCCACATAAGCTTTGTGATGGCGGCCATGGTGGATTTCCATCGTCAAAGCGTCAATATAAGGTTCCAGAGCGTCTTTGGCGTA
>Ga0181858_1000198_pt1 | contig 25725 bp, 22 predicted proteins | sample NewIslPassag4_SG_FD_130749 | JGI IMG/M metagenome (GOLD analysis project Ga0181858, IMG submission 130749) | Feedstock adapted compost microbial communities from Newby Island compost facility, Milpitas, CA, USA - Passage 4_SG | ecosystem: Engineered > Solid waste > Feedstock > Composting ...
AGCTTCATCCCTTCCTTTGGTAAATAGTGCGCTACTATTTAATTCTACAAGAAGGGGTGAAGCCCTTTTTATACCATGTAAAAATCCAATGATGGTAAGGCTTGTAAGTTATGCAAAAGCCTCGATAACCCCTTTTCGACGATCTTTCCTCGGAGTTTATTGACATTCACTTTATCACCTGTCTCTCCCTATGTTGTCGCATGTTATGCGACTATCTACATATTACGTCATGCCCATACTTATGTCAATAAAATAATCGCATAAAATGCAAATAATCATTAAAAATACTTACTGTTTGTTGCATATTTGCAACATGAATGATATGATTACTTTGGAGGTGAACAGAGTGACAATTGGACAAAGAATAAGACAAAGAAGGAAAGAATTAAAATTATCTGTCGATCAGTTAGCTAAAATGTTGGGAAAAAATCGAGCAACAATTTATAGGTATGAAAGTGATGAAATAGATAATATGCCACTATCAGTACTAGAACCACTTGCCAAAGCTCTTAAAGTCTCACCTGCTTATCTCATGGGGTGGGAAGAAAATGAATCTGAACCAAAAACAATCGCCGCCCACCACGATGGTGAAGACTGGACTGAGGAAGAACTGCAACTAATCGAAGAGTTTAAACAATATGTGCGTTCAAGACGCCTAAACAGGAAGGATGAAAACAATGTCGATTAACAAAGTCGAAAAGTTTTTGGAACTTTTTTACCAGTTGCCGGAATCAGACCAGAATTCGACCTTGGATTTTATGGAGTATCTTACCGCTCGGAATAAACGGAACGACATGAAAAAGTTTTATGCAAACCTGCCTGAAGTCGATGAGCCGTTAAGCGAAGAGGAGTTACGGCAGATGAAAGAACCCGAATTTGTTTCTTGGGAGGATGCATGCCGGGAACTGGGGTGGAATGATGGAAATCAAACTGAACCGGAGGGCAATTAAGTTTTTGGGCAGGCAGGAGAAAGCTGTAAATCAACGAATTCGATTAGCACTCCAGGGACTAAAAAAGTATCCTCCCGTCGGAGACATTGTAAAGATGAAAGGCATGAAAGATACCTACAGGCTTCGAGTAGGGACGTATCGCGTAATCTTCCAAGTGGATTTTGAGGCACAAATCATATACGTTCTTGCTATTGATAATCGTGGTGATATTTACTAAAAAACAGGAGTGACCCCATGGTATACGAAAAGCTGATCAGGGAGGCAGTACATCATGGACTAGACATCTCAGAGAAGCCAATGACACCGGCGATGAAAGGGCTTTACGCCGATGGAGTAATCTGGATTAACAAAAACATTCCGACCAAAGCCGAAAAAACATGCATCCTGGCTGAAGAGTTGGGGCATTACCACACCACCGAAGGTGACATCCTAGACCAATCCAAAATCAAAAACCGCAAGCAAGAATTACGAGCGCGTACGTGGGCTTACGAAAAACTCATACCGCTTTCCTCGATTGTACAAGCCCACAAACAAGGATTTCAAAATCGGTATGATCTCGCAGAATATCTTGGCGTGACCGAAGAATTTTTAGATTCCGCGATAAAACGCTATAAAGAAAAATACGGCCTGTTTGCGTCCGTAGACGGATACACTGTTTGCTTTGAGCCTTTAGGAGTGATTGAGTTTTTTGATTTTGATGTTTATGAGGCGGACAAGCCTTTGTTGGAGAAAAAATACGTGATTCTAAAGCGCACCAATAAATTATCCCGGATGAATCCGCTCCCACGAATTAGGACATAAACAATTTCCGAAGTATTGAGGCGATGCGGAGTTCCTGAGGAAATGGCAAGATTCTATTTCTGAGGCAATTTTTTTATACCCCATTTATCGAACATATATTCGTGTTTAAAACGCGTTTTAAAAGAGGTGGGGATGATGGCATCGATTGAAAAGCGTGGGAAAAATTCGTGGAGGCTTGTTGTGGAAGCGGGATATGACACAAATGGCAAGAGGATTAAAAGAACAAAAACGATTAGGATTGAGGATCCCGCCCTGCTCAAAACAACCCGGAAACTACGGGAGTATTTGGAGGAGGAACTGCTCAAGTTCAAGCTCGAAGTGGAAGCGGGGGAATACATCGCTCCGCAAAAGATGACATTGTCCGCATTCGTTGAGGAATGGGAAAAGAAATACGCGGTCAAGCATTTGTCTGAATCGACGCTTGAGACGTACATCGGTCACATTAACAACCACATCCTCCCAGCCCTTGGGCACATGCGCCTGGACCAGGTCAAGCCGATGCATGTCGTGAATTTCCTGGATACGCTCACGCGCAAAGACGGCAAGGAAAAGGAGCTTTCTGTCGGAACTATACAATACATTTACCGGGTTCTCAGAAACATTTTCAGCCGTGCGGTTGAATGGAAACTGATCAAGGAAAACCCGGTCGCATCCATCAAAAGGCCTTCGGAAAAAGGACGCAGGGAAGTCAATGTCTATGATGAAGAGGAAGTGACAATGCTCCTTGAGGCGGCTCAAAACGAGCCTTTCATGTGGAGAATGTTCATCACACTTGCCCTTGCGGCAGGTATGAGGCGCGGAGAATTGCTGGGGCTGGAATGGGGACATGTCGATCTCGAAAAAGGGGTGATCCATGTCAAACAAGAACTAATCATGGGCAGGAACGCCAATCCTATCCTCAAGCCCCACACGAAAAACAAAAAAACGAGGGTCGTTTCCATCTCGCCCTCTGTTGTTGAAGAACTGAAAGAATATAAACGCCATTGGAAGAAGGAAAAGCTCAAAAACATGGAAATATGGAAGGAATTTGAACATGAATTCCTTTTCTGCAAAAACGACGGAACTCACTTATACCCGACAACACCCACCGCATGGTGGAGAAAGTTTACCGAACGCTCCGGCGTCCGTTACATCCGCCTGCACGATTTGAGGCATACGTCAGCAACTTTGCTCATCAACCAAGGCGTTCATGCCAAAATCATTTCTGAAAGGTTGGGACATGCCGACATCCGGATCACGATGGACACATACGGCCACGCTCTTCAATCAGCAGACCGCGAGGCGGCGAACAAGCTCGACGCTCTTTTCCGGAAAAAAGGGGGGTGATTTTTTCGTCCCCAATTCGTCCCCAATTGCATATCTGACGCCTGTATCATATTCGTCACTTTTTCTGTAACAAATAAAAAATCCCTTGCTTTCAAGGGATTTGCTTGCTGTTATGGTGGGCAGTAGAGGGATCGAACCTCCGACCTCCACCGTGTCAAGGTGGCGCTCTCCCACTGAGCTAACTGCCCGTATTCACCTGCTGTACCATGTCACACGATTATCAATGGTGGTGCCGAGGACCGGAATCGAACCGGTACGGTGGTCACCCACCCCAGGATTTTAAGTCCTGTGCGTCTGCCTATTCCGCCACCCCGGCGCAAACCGACATCCAATACAAACAAAAAAACATAGAAATTGTTGTATATGGAAGCTGGTGGGCCCACCAGGACTCGAACCTGGGACCAATCGGTTATGAGCCGACCGCTCTACCAACTGAGCTATAGGCCCATGAATCAGTCACATGCTTTATCTTAAGCGAAATTGAAGCAGATGTCAATCCCTGGCTCGTCGGTTTTTCAGGATGGCGGAGCCGACGGGACTCGAACCCGCGACCTCCTGCGTGACAGGCAGGCGTGAACTCCAACTTCACCACGGCTCCTGATTTAACCAATGACAATTATACTCGAAACGTCCACCGTATGCAATCTAAAAATTTATCTCTTCTTTTTTCTGGCACAGGCGAGATCCCGAATGCGTTCGACGACCGACAAGTCCACACACTTGCAACCGATGGGACCGTGAAAAGCCTTGCCGTCCCGAACGCCGTGAAAATCGGACCCGGCGGTCATCAGCAAACCGTGCTCTTCGACGATCCGGCGGTAACGGTTTTCCTCGTCCGCTGTGTGATCCGAATGATACACCTCGACCCCGTCCAACCCTTTGGCAATCATTTTCTGCAACAGCTCATCCTTCTTGTACAATCCCGGATGGGCCAGCACGACCACACCCCCCGCCTCTTGTATCAGTTCCATCGCTTCCAGCGGACTGATGCGCGGCGGTACGACATACGCCTTCTTGCCGCTGCCCAAATATTCCGCAAACGCCTCTTCCACCGACGCGACAACGCCCTTTTCGACCAATACGGCGGCAATATGGGGCCGTCCCACGTTGCCGTCTTTTTGTCGTTTCGCATACACTTCATCGATTTGAATATCGATGCCCAACTGTTGTAATCGCTCCACGATCATCCGGTTCCGCAAATCCCGAATGTTGCGCAATTCCTGCAGGCGGCGGAGAAAAACCGGCTCCTCGACATCCATGGCATAACCGAGGACGTGAACTTCAACCCCTTCATACAATGTGCTGATCTCGACGCCGGCCAACACGTCGACGCCCATCCGGCGGCCCGCTTCCATCGCTTCTTGAACGCCCGCCACCGTATCGTGATCCGTCACGGCCACCGCAGCAAGACCGGCTTCCCGGGCCAACCGCACCAAATCGGCCGGCACATGCTTGCCGTCGGATGCCGTCGTATGCGTATGCAAGTCCGCTTTTCCCATGGCCAACCACCTTCATTCTCCAATTTTACGTATATACCATTTCGCAAATTGCCCCAATTGTCAAGGCCGCCAATTCCATCCGCACCAATGGGCAAATATCCGATATAATGAATTAGGATACAAAGGGGGATTCGTATGACGAAAAAAATACGCTTAGCCTTGCTTTACGGCGGGAAATCCGGCGAACACGAAGTGTCCATCCAAACCGCCTTTTCCGTCATGAAAGTGCTGGACATGGCCCGATATGAACCGATTCCCGTCTATATCAGCCCAAATGGAGATTGGTACCAAGGCGAACCGCTGACGCTTCCGCCAGAGTCCATCCAGCAATTGCGCCTCACTGAGGCTACAGCGTCCGCATTGCCGCCGACCCAAGAACATCCGGGCCACTCGCCGGTCCGGCCATCCATTCCGGTTCCGTCGGTCAAAACTGCCGCCTCGTGGCTGGATGTGGACGTCGTCTTTCCGCTCCTGCACGGCCCCAACGGGGAAGACGGAACGGTGCAAGGCATGTTGGAGTTGGCCGGTCTTCCGTACGTCGGCTCCGGCGTCGCGGCATCGGCCGTGGGAATGGATAAGGAGCTGATGAAGGCCGTTTTTGCTGCCCGCGGTCTGCCGCAAGTCGCATACCGCGTCTACACCCGCAAAAAATGGGAACAAATGCCGGAGACAATCGCGGAAGAAATCATCGCGCAACTGGGTTTGCCGTGTTTCGTCAAGCCGGCCAATCTCGGCAGCAGCGTCGGCATTTCCAAGGCGAAAACGAAAGAAGAATTGTACGCCGCCATGGATTTGGCCGCCCGTTTTGACCGGAAAATCATCGTCGAAGAATTTGTCGACGGCCGGGAAATCGAAGTGGCCGTCCTCGGGAACGACGACCCCATCGCCTCCGTGCCCGGAGAAATTCTCCCGTCCAAAGAATTTTACGATTACGAGGCCAAATACTTGGACGGCAAATCGACGATGGTCATTCCGGCCCAAATTCCGGAGGAGACGGCCGAAAAAATTCGCCGGCTGGCCATTCAAGCCTTTAAGGCCATCGACGCCTCCGGCCTGTCCCGCGTCGATTTCTTCCTCACCCGGGATAAAGGCGACATCTTAATCAACGAAATCAACACCTTGCCCGGTTTTACCCAATACAGCATGTATCCGTTGTTGTGGCAGCACAGCGGCATCCCGTATCCCGAACTCATCGACCGGCTCGTTCACTTGGCCCTCGAGCGGCACGAAGAAAAACAGCGGTCGCAAATCATTCCCGACCAGTTTTGACGGCAAAGCAATCGAAAAACCTCCATTCCAAGCCGTGTTCGGCAATTGGAATGGAGGTTTTTTCAACCTGGTTAATCGACTTTGAGAATCGCGCCGGTGCTGGCCGAGGTGACCAGTTTCGAATACCGTCGCAAATAACCGCTTTGGATTTTCGGCTCCGGTTCTTTCCATTCGGCCAGCCGTGCCTGAAGTTCCTCATCGGAAAGCTCCACGCGCAATACGCCGTTAGGAATGTCAATGGTGACGATGTCACCGTTGCGCAAGACGGCAATGGGACCGCCTTCCGCCGCTTCCGGCGAAATGTGGCCGATACAAATGCCCCGTGTTCCGCCGGAGAACCGTCCGTCGGTAATCAACGCCACGTCTTTGCCCAAACCCATGCCCATGATGGCCGACGTCGGAGCCAGCATCTCCGGCATCCCCGGTCCGCCCTTCGGCCCTTCATAACGGATGACCACCACATCTCCGGCCTTCACTTTGCCTAACGCAATACCGGCCAAGGCTTCATCTTGCGAATTGAATATGACGGCCGGGCCGGAGAACGTTTTCACCGACTCGTCGACAGCCGCCGATTTGATGACGGCTCCGTCGGGCGCCAAGTTGCCGTACAAAATGGTCAGGCCGCCTGTTTCGCTGTATGGGTTGTCCAGCGGACGGATGACGTCAAAATCCTTAATTTCGGCGTCTTTGATGTTTTCGCCCAGCGTTTTGCCTGTCACCGTCATGCAATCGAGGTTGAGCAACCCTTCAATCTTGCTCACTTCTTTCAAAATGGCCGAAATGCCTCCCGCCCGATGGACGTCCTCAATGTGATAATGGGACGCCGGCGATACTTTGCAAATGTGGGGCACCCGTTTGGACAACTCGTTGATCCGGGACAACGGATAATTGATGCCGGCTTCGTTGGCGATGGCCATGGCATGCAAGACGGTGTTGGTGGAACCGCCCATGGCCATATCCAAAATAAGCGCGTTGTCCATGGACTCGACCGTCACCAAGTCCCGCGGTTTGATGTCTTTTTCAATCAATTCCATAATTTTGCGGGCCGCCTGCCGGGCCAGTTCCTCCCGCTCCGGCGTGCGCGCCAAAATCGTCCCGTTGCCGGGGAGGGCCAAACCGAGAGCCTCCGCCAAACAGTTCATGGAGTTGGCGGTGAACATGCCCGAACAGGAACCGCACGACGGACACGCCATATCTTCAATATGCTTCAGCCGCGCCGCGTCGATCTTGCCTGCTTGATACGCCCCAACCCCCTCGAACACCGATATAAGGTCGATGGGTTGGCCGTCGTCGGTCCGCCCGGCGGCCATCGGACCGCCGCTGATGAAAATCGTCGGGATGTTCACTCTCAGCGCACCCATCATCATTCCGGGCGTAATCTTGTCACAGTTCGGAATACAAATCAAGGCGTCAAACCAGTGGGCATTGGCCATGATTTCCACCGAGTCGGCGATGATTTCCCGGCTCGGCAACGAATACCGCATGCCGATGTGTCCCATGGCGATGCCGTCGTCCACCCCGATGGTATTGAATTCAAACGGCACGCCGCCCGCTTCCCGCACCGCTTGCTTGATAATTTCGCCGAATTCTTTCAAGTGAACATGTCCCGGCACAATGTCGACGTACGAGTTACAAATGCCGATAAACGGCTTGTCCATATCGGCGTCGGTCACGCCGGTGGCTTTCAACAGCGCCCGGTGGGGCGCCCGGTCGATTCCCTTTTTAATCTTGTCGCTCCGCAAATTTCCTGCCTCCTTCTCCCATTGCGCGTCTTCTTTCATCCATCATACTATTTTTCTAGCAAATTCACCACTTGCAACACATCGTCCACGATATAATCGGCGCCCAGCTTTTCAAACGATGCCCGGGCCGCCGCCCCCGACAACCCCGTCAAGGTGGCGCAAAAACGGCACCCCATGCTCCGGGCGGCCATCAAATCGGCCACCGAATCGCCGACGATTAAAACGTCCGCCCCGGTTTCCAACGGCAAGGGAACGGCAAACACGTCTTCGTCCGGAGTGTTTTTTCCAAGCAAGCTTTTCACATACGTGTACGGTTGCGGTTTGGCCAACGGAGCCCGCTCCGGAAATCGCCGTTCCGTCTCCAAAACGTCACTGGCCGTAATGATGCGGTCTTGCGAAAAATAGTCCAAGATGCCCAAAGCCGCCAGCGGCTCCATCGTCTCCACCGTCGGCCGGCCCGTACCGATGCCCAATTCGATCCCCATCTCCCGCAACCGGGCGAAAAACCGGCGCATCTCCTCCGGCGGGACGATCGGGATTTCGTCATGCAAAAATCCCCTTTTTCCAGTTTGCCGCGGCGATTGTCCCGTCGACTGGCGGTATTTTTCCTCGCCCAAGTACCATTCCTGAAACGTTTCTTGGCACAAATCCCACAAAGGCGAATGGCGGGAAAAAACATCGCAGGCCAAACCCAACCGCTCCTGGGCAATGCGGTTTAAATCGAGCAACAACGCCTGTTTTTCCGCCGTTCCCCGGGCGAAATCCGAAACGAACTCGGCCCATCGGGGCTGAAAATCGACGTCCCAGGTGCGGAAAACATCCAACGTGTCCGCCGTCAACGGCCGGGACAACATATCCGCCACTTGACTGCGGTAACGGGGAAGGGCAGCTTCCAAAAAGCGGATCAACTGATAACTGAAGGCCAAATACACCATGTCCCAGTTGGCGTTGATGCCGCGCTTTTTGATAAAATTCAAGACATTGTCGTTGTCAAACACTTCCCGCCGCATCCGGCGAATGATCGTCTCATCGGGATTCGGCCGAAAGAAAGGCTCCATGTCTTTCCCCAAGTACAATGGACTGCTCACAAGTTCCCAAACCGTCAAGGCCGAAGCGTCAAAATACCGCTCCTCGCTCAGGAGCACTCCGTCCACGTCAAACAATATCGCACGAAACAATCCTTTTCCTCCTTTGACGCCGCCACTGTTCGAACTCATAAACTCGCATACGAATTGAACATATCAAAACGTAGAAAAAAAAACAATCATTGCTCCTCCGCCATCCAAAACAAAAAAGGAACCTGCCGCAAGCAGGTTCCCTCATCATGGGGCTGTTTCGGATTATTGTCCCTTCGCTTTCAGATAACGCTCGTTCACCGCGTTCCAATTGACGACGTTCCACCAGGCGTTGACGTAATCCGGACGTTTGTTTTGATACTTCAAATAGTAGGCGTGTTCCCATACGTCCAGCCCGAGAATCGGGGTTTTGCCTTCCATCAAGGGGTTGTCTTGGTTGGGGGTGCTCGTTACCGCCAGTTTTCCGCCATCGACGACGAGCCAAGCCCAACCGCTGCCGAAACGGCCCAGCGCCGCTTTCGTAAATTCTTCCTTAAACTTCTCGAAGCTGCCGAAAGTTTCATTGATGGCTTCGGCCAACGCCCCGGTCGGTTCGCCGCCGCCGTTAGGAGACATGATTTCCCAAAACAGGGTATGGTTGGCGTGTCCTCCGCCGTTGTTCCGCACCGCCGTTCGAATGGACTCGGGCACGCTGTTCAAGTCACTGATCAATTCCTCCACCGATTTTTGTTGCAATTCCACGTGCCCTTCCAAAGCGGCGTTCAAATTGTTCACATACGTGGCATGGTGGCGGCCATGGTGAATTTCCATCGTCTGGGCATCGATGTACGGTTCCAACGCATCAAAGGCGTAAGGCAATGCAGGCAGTTCGTGTTTGGCCATGTCCAATACCTCCTCAAGGTTTGTCAAATACTCGCAATTGTCACGAGAACCGGATCGATTCCCATTATGAACCAAAATCAAATTTAAATCAACTAACTCAACAAATTTGTTTCATAACTCCGCCGCACCTAAGCGTTCAGCATGCTCATGATGCGCGCCACGTATTGTTGCGTCTCGCGGAAAGGCGGGATGCCTCCATACCGTTCCACATTCCCCATTCCGGCGTTATAAGCCGCCAAGGCCAGACGGACGTCGCCGTTGTAACGCTCGAGCAATTGCTTCAAATAACGGGTTCCGCCATCAATATTTTGTTGCGGATCGAAAGGATCATGCACGCCCAAGGCGGCGGCCGTCCCGGGCATCAATTGCATTAATCCCATGGCCCCTGCCCGGGAGACGGCCTTCGGATTGAAGCCCGACTCTTGCCGGATAACCGCTTCTATTAACTTGGCCGGCACCTGATATCGTTCGGCGGCCGCTTCAATCATTTCCTTTATGTCGTCCGGCACCCGCCCTCGGATCGAAGCTTGGACGGCTCTATTCCCAACATTGCCGGTCGCCAAGGCACCGTTCCCGTAAAGCAAATTTCTCGTCCACAACCAGTCGCCGGCCGACCACTCCAGCGACCAATTCGTCGGCCCGTTGCCGGAAAAAGATGGGTCGGCATCGACGTCCGCACCGTCTTCCAACAACAAATACGTTGCCAATCGTTCCAACAGCAGTTGGTTAAACTGCGCCAAATTGTACATGGACGTCGGCGTCAGCACACTGGTCTGGCTCATTCCCAACGGGGAAATCCAATTGTCCAGCCCGTTTATCCCGAACATAATTGTTCCTCCGAAATAGTATTCCGTTTCCATCTTACCCGAAGGACGGCAGGCGCGGCAACCGTTGGCAAACGCAAGGGCCGGCCGAACGATCCGATTCTCAACGTTCTGCTTGGAAATACTCGCGGAATTGTTCCCGCAAGCCCCGTTTCAAGAATTTGCCGACACTCGTTTTTGGTATCTCCGGCAAAAAAACGACATCGTCGGGAATCCACCACTTGGCGAAGTAGGGACGGATAAAATCGAGCAATTCTTCTTTGCTCACCTGGCCTTCGAAACCGGGCTTCACGACAACGCAAGCCAACGGCCGTTCGTGCCATTTGGGATGGGGCACCGCGATAACCGCCGCTTCCAGCACCGCCGGATGGGCCATCAAGGCGTTTTCCAAGTCCACCGAGGAAATCCATTCGCCGCCGCTTTTGACCAAATCTTTCGTCCTATCCACCAAGCGAATAAAACCTTCTTCGTCGACGGTCGCCACGTCGCCGGTATGCAACCAGCCGTCGACAAACGTATCTTTCGTCCGTTCATCGCGATAATATTCGTCGGCGATCCAGTTGCCCCGCAACCACAATTCGCCCATCTCTTGGTCGTTCCAGGCAACGTCGCCGTTTTCGCCCACGACCCGAAACTCTAGCCCGGGAACAAGCAGCCCTTGCGTGGCGCGGATGTTGAGACGCTCTTCCGGCGGCAGCGACTCTTGATAACTTTTCAGCCGGGCCACGGTGGCCAACGGAGAGGTTTCGGTCATGCCGTAGGCGTGTAACATCGTAATGCCGTACTTCTCCTCAAAGGCTTGAATCATCGCTTTTGGCGCGGCGGAACCGCCACAAATTGCGGTTTTGAAATGGGAAATGTCGTATTGTCCTTTTTCCAGTTCTTGCATAATCCCGATCCACACCGTCGGCACGCCGGCGGATATGGTCACGCCCTCGTCTTGGATGAGCTGGAGCAAGTCATTCGGCGTCGGGGCGACGCCAGGATACACTTGCTTCATGCCAAAAAAGGTGGCGGCAAAAGGCATTCCCCACGCATTGACATGGAACATGGGGACAACTGGCATAATGGTATCCCGTTCGGACAGCCCGAGCGTATCGGCCAATCCGACCGTCAAGGTGTGCAGATAGATGCCCCTGTGGGTGTAAACAACCCCTTTCGGCATGCCGGTGGTGGCTGACGTGTAACACATCCCCATCGGATCGTTTTCGTCGATGTCCTCAGGAAAACAGGGCGTCGCATCGGCCTCCGCCAACAGCTGTTCGTAATGATAGGCCGGTTGCAAACTCGTCGGCGGCAGCTCCGGTTTATCGGTCATGATAATGTAACCTTTGACCGTTTTGCATTGTTCCCTCAGCGGTTCAATAACGGGAATGAGCGATTCGTCCAACAAAAGCAGCCGGTCTTCGGCGTGGTTGAGAATGTATGCGATATGTTCCCCGGACAACCGGATGTTGACGGTATGCAAAACGGCACCCATGCACGGAATGGCAAAATAAGCTTCCAAGTGGCGATGATGATTCCAAGCGAAAGTGGCTACCCGATCGCCTTTTTTTATCCCTAACCGCTGCAAAGCGTTGCCGAGACGGACGACCCGCTCGTAAAAATCCCGGTACGTGTAGCGAAATACGCCGTTGGTTGTCCGTGTGACGATTTCCTTTTTCGGAAAAAAGCGGTTGGCCCGTTCCACCATGCTCCGCAACGTCAAAGGTACGTTCATCATCGTTTATCGCCGTAAACGGCTTCCCTCCTTATATCTGTTGTCGCTCCGTAATATCGGCCTTTTTTGAACATGGCCGGAAAAGCGCCTCACCTGCTTTCGTGAGGCGACGCACGGTTATATTTGCGCGGCGGATCTCCTCCCTTCACCAAACAACGTGCTCGATTTTATTAAAGCAAGAATTGACAGCGCTTACAATATCCATTTTTGAAAAAATGGTTTTTCAATTGCGATAAAAAGAAATACAAAAACATCCTTGTTCCGGCAAGCCAGAACAAGGATGCGCGTAATTATGCTTTGGTCAATTCCAACCGTTTGGCGAGAATTTCGTACATGATTTGTGTCGTACCCCCGCCGATGGATTGAATGCGGGCATCCCGCCAATGCCGTTGGACCGGGGAGTCCATGGCGTACCCCGTTTCGGCGAATATTTGCAGCGCCAGATCGGTCACCCGCCGCACCATTTCGCCGGCGTACGCTTTGGCCATCGTCGTTTCGACGACAGCGTCATCACCCCGGGCGAATTTGTACAAGGCGTGGTATGTCAAGTGGCGCGCCTTTTCCACATCCACCGCCATGTCCGCCAGCAATTGCCGCTTGCCTTCGAGGGCGGTCGACGGGCTTCCGCCTTTCAGCTGCTTTACAAACGCGAGGGCGTCTTCCAGCGCCCGCTCCGCCTGGGCGACGCTGAATAGAGCCAGCCAGATGCGTTCCCATTGAAAATTGCTCATGATGTAATAAAACCCTTGATTTTCTTCCCCTAACAAGTTTTCCGCCGGTACGCGGACATCCTCGAAAATGAGCTCGGCGGTGTCCGATGCCCGCCAACCTAGTTTTTTCAGGCTTTTGCCGACTTTAAAACCCGGCCAGCCGCTCTCCACGATAAACATGCTGACGCCGCGGTGCCCGCGGGACGGATCGGTTTTTGCCGCCACACAGACGTAATCGGCCTGAACGCCGTTGGTGATGAAGATTTTGCTGCCGTTGAGGATGTATTCATCGCCGACGCGGCGGGCCGTGGTCGCCATTCCCGCCACGTCAGAACCGGCGTTGGGCTCGGTGATTCCCAAAGCGGCGATCATTTCACCCCGGATGCCCGGCGCTAAATATTTTTGTTTTTGTTGCTCGTTGCCGTATTTCCACACAGGGGTGATGGCAATGTTGGCGTGGGCGCCGATGGCCGCCGCCACTCCGCCGGAGCCGCATTTGGACAACTCTTCGATGAATATGGCTTCGGCGATATAACCTTGTTCAGAGCCGCCGTAAGCGGCAGGAAATTTCAAGCCTAAAAAGCCTAATTCCCCACACCGGAGGAAAAATTCCCGGGGCACCGCTCCCTTTTGTTCCCATTCCTCGACGTGCGGCATCACTTCGTCGGCAACAAATTGACGGACGCGCTCCCGAAAACGGCGATGATCTTCCGTAAAAATCCAATGGGCCACGGCATTCCCCTCCCCCGACATTCTTGCTTAACAAGCCATCTGCTCCACGAACAACGCTTTCAACTGTTCATCGGTGCCGCCGCTCATCCGAAACCATTTGGTATCCCGCCAAATCCTCTGGATGGGATATTCCATCATGTAACCATAACCGCCGTACAACTGCAACGCCCGATCCGCCACCCAATGGGCCGCTTGCGCCGCCGCAAGCCGGGCCAGCAGCGCATCTTTGCCCTTTTCTTCACCCTGCTCAAACCGGTATGCGGCACCGTAAACCAAATGCCGCACCGCTTCGACCTCCACGGCCATCTCCGCCAACAGATGGGCAGGAACTTGGAATTGGCTCAATGGCCGTTGGAAAACTTGCCGCTCCTTCGCATAATTCTTGGCCTGCTCGTAGGCGCATTGCGCCAAGCCGAGACAGACGGCGGACCGGATGAGGCATTCTTTCTGCCACAGCCGCTTCATGGATGAAAATGCGCCGTTTACCGGTCCTAAGACGTTACCCGCCGAAAGTCGAACTTGGTCGAAGGCGACATCGGCCGTTTCCATCGTCCGCATGCCGGCCAAGAGACGGCGCCCGCCCACGCCAATTCCCGGCCGCGCCAGTTCCGTCACGAACAACGTCCAGCTTTTCTCTTCTTCCCCATCGCCCGTTTTGGCCGCAAAGACGATTGTATCGGCGGCGGCACCATTGGGGACGAAACTCAACGTGCCGTCGACGACCCATTCGTTCCCGTCGGCCACCGCCCGCAACGGCGCTTGTCCCGACGTGTTCGACAGAATATCGTAAAGTCCGTACGCCACGATGCTTTCACCGGCCATCGCCGGCTTGAAGAACCGTTCCACTTGCTCCGGCGTGCCCAACTGGGCGAGGGGCGCCAAAGCCAGTTCCGCATGGTACATCAGCGCCATGGCAAGACCGCCGGAACCGCAACGGCCCAACTCTTCCGCCAACAGAACCACGGAATACTCGTCGCTTCCAAGTCCCTCCAGCTCTTCCGGACATGACATGCCCAACAGCCCTAATTCCTTCATATCTTGCAACAAGCCCCGGGGAAAAGCACCGTTTTCTTCCCACGTTTCCACATGCGGTTCTATTTCGTTTTTCACAAAACGGCGCAGCATTTTCCGCAACGCATCGTGCTCTTCTTGCAAATACGGCGGATGTTGCATCTCGCATTCCCCTTTCACGACCGCTCTCTCCACTCCCGCATCGATCCACTACCCACCAAGCTTTAGCAAGATCAGCTTTTTATTTTTTGAAGAAAGTTGGTATCGTAATTCCCCGCTTGAAAATCGGGATGGCGCATCACTTCCAACAGCAGCGGCAAATTCGTTTTCAATCCTTCCACCCTCATGTCCGCCAGCACACGGCTCATCCGTTCGATGGCCTCCCGGCGGTTCGCTCCGTGGGTGATCACTTTGCCGATCATCGGATCGTAAAACGGCGTCACCGGATTGCCTTCTTCCACCGCAAAATCGTAACGCGCTCCTTCCGGCAGATGGAGCTTCGTCACTGTTCCGGGCGAAGGGTAATACGTCTTCGGATCTTCTGCGTAAATGCGGCATTCCAAGGCGTAGCCGTTCTGCCGCAGCTGTTCCTGGCGAATCCCGAGCGGTTCGCCGGCCGCCAGGCGCAATTGCAATTCGACCAAATCCAGCCCCGTCGTCTCTTCCGTGACCGGATGTTCCACTTGCAACCGCGTGTTCATTTCGAGGAAATAAAAGTTCCCTTCCCCGTCAAAGATAAATTCCATTGTCCCCACATTGGTGTACCCGATCGCTTCCATTCCCCGGACGGCCGCCGCACAAAGGGCTTGCCGCCTCGCTTCGTCCAAAAATGGCGACGGTGTTTCTTCCATCACTTTTTGATGCCGCCGCTGGATGGAACACTCCCGTTCAAACAAGTGAATTCCGTTCCCATGTACGTCCCGTGCCAGTTGCACTTCGATGTGCCGGGGATTGTCGATCCATTTTTCAAGGAACAGTTCGCCGCTGCCGAAATATGTCTGGGCCCGTTGACGGGTGGCGAGAAACGCCTTCTCCAACTCCTCGGGCGTATGGACGACTTGCATCCCGATTCCGCCGCCGCCGGCACTGGCTTTCAGCATCACCGGATAGCCCAGCTCCGCGGCGATGCGTTTCGCCTCCTCCACCGTCGCGATATCTTCGTCCCAACCGGGAACGACCGGCACACCCGCTTCCTTCATCTTGCGCCGGGCTTCGATTTTGCTCCCCATGGCATGAATGACTTCCGGACGGGGCCCGATAAAGACGATGCCCCGCTCTTGACAGCGGCGGGCAAAAGCCGGATTTTCCGAAAGAAAACCGTAACCGGGATGAATCGCCTCCGCTTGCGCCTGCTCGGCAATGTCCAAGATTTTTTCTACATTCATGTAACTATTGGCGGCCGGAGCCGGGCCTAACAAGTACGCCTCGTCGGCTTCCCGGACGAAGGGCAACTGGACATCGGCTTCCGAATAGACCGCCACCGTCCGTATGCCCAACTTCCGGCACGTCCGGATAATCCGCCGGGCAATCTCTCCGCGGTTGGCAATCAACACTTTGCTAAAATACGCCATTCTCTCCACTCCTTATTGCACGGCTCCACCACTTTACTCGACGACGACGACCACATCGCCTTCTTGCACAAAATCGCCTTCGGCCACCCGCACCTCCCGAACGGTGCCTCCTTCTTCCGCAGCGATAGGAATTTCCATTTTCATCGACTCCAAAATGATCACGTCATCTCCCGCTTGGACTTGGTCTCCTGGTTTCACCAATACCCGAAACACAGTCCCGCTCATGCTGGCGCAAATATCCATTCCACCCACCTCCTTCCGCACTTACCCATCCTCTTGTAGTTACACGGGATGAACCGGGTTGCGCTTGGCCGGCCACGACACGTCCTTGCTCTCGTAAAGCCGGAACCGGCGAATGATTTCCTGTCGCAATTGTTCAAAGGGAATGATATCATCCACGATGAGCTCGGATGCGACCCGGAAAATGTCGATATCGGCGGCATACTCTTGCCGCTTTTTGGCAATGAATTCGGCCCGTTCTTCCTCCGGCAATTCTTGAATTTTGTTGTAGTAGACGGCATTGACCGCCGCCTCCGGCCCCATGACCGCGATGGAAGCCGACGGCAAAGCAATGCACGCGTCGGGTTCGAAAGCCGGTCCGGCCATGGCGTATAACCCGGCCCCGTAACATTTGCGGACGATGACCGAAAGCTTGGGCACCGTCGCTTCCGAAACGGCGGCAATCATTTTTGCCCCGTGGCGAATAATGCCGCCCCGCTCCACCTGCGAACCGATCATGAAACCGGGAACGTCGGCTAAAAACAACAGCGGAATGGAAAAAGCGTTGCACAACCAAATGAAGCGGGCCGCTTTATCGGCCGAATCGATAAACAGCGTGCCTCCTTTGACCTTCGGCTGATTGGCGACGATCCCGACCACTCGGCCGTCCATCCGGGCCAAGCCGGTAATCAATTCCGACGCGTACAACCTTTTCACTTCAAACCAGCTGTCCCGGTCAATGATGCGTTCAATCAACTCGTACATGTCAAAAGGTACGTTTTGGTTGTCGGGAATGATTTCTTCGATGCGGCGCCCTTCCGCCGGAGGCAACGATTCCGCCACCGCGGGTTTTTCCCGGAAATTTTTCGGCATGTACGAAAGATACCGCTTGCACATTTCGATGGCTTCTTCTTCCGTCTGTACCAGCACGTCTCCGAGGCCGCTGACGGTGCAATGCATGCGGCCACCGCCCATTTTTTCCATGCTGACCTTTTCCCCAATGGCCACTTCCACCATCCTGGGAGATGCGAGATAGGCGCTGGCATTGTTTTCAACCATGATCACCAAATCGCAAAAGGCTGGCACATAAGCCGCCCCGGCCGGCGACGGTCCAAACAGGATGGCGATTTGCGGCACGACACCGGAAAGTTGCACCTGATTGTAAAAGATGCGCCCGATATGGCGTCGTCCGGGAAACACCTCGATCTGATCCGTGATCCGGGCGCCGGCAGAATCGATGAGGTAGACAATCGGAATTTTCAAAGCCATGGCTTTTTCTTGGATGCGAAGATTTTTTTCCACCGATTTGGCGCCCCACGAACCGGCCTTGACGGTCGAATCCGACGCAAAAAAACAGACGGGACGTCCGTTGATGGTGCCGATGCCGGTCACCGCCGCATCAGCCGGTAGATCGGGATGCTCACCATTGGCAAACAATCCGTCCTCCACGATGGAACCGGGATCAAACAACAATTCCAGACGCCGACGGACGAACAATTTGCCTTGTTCCGCGTTTTTCTCGTGATACTTCTGCGCGCCACCGCGCATGATCCGCTCTTTTTCCGCCAGCAGCTTTTCCTTGCCTCCCATTGATCAGCCTCCCTCCACCATCAAGACTGTTCCTGACTATGTAAACAGTGGAATTTGCTTTGCCAGACGCTTCATCGCCCTCCGCCATAGCTATTTAGCAAAATTAATGCCAAAATCCCCATCACCCTTTGGAGATACAGTACAATCGAAACGATGATTTCAAACCCTTATTCACCATGGGCCATTGATTATCCGGCACGCCGACTTGTTCGTAGTAAATAAAATTTTGCAACCGTCTCCAGCTGCATGATAAAATATACAATGCGATGGTGAATTAGACAGTTGTTTAGAATTCCATACACAACAGGAGGAAAAACGTGCTGGTCCGAGATTTTGCCACCCGCGAATTTATCGCCGTTACACCGGATCATACGATTGGCGATTGCTTGAAAGCGTTTTCGGACTATCGGTTGGGCATCGCCTGTGTCACCGACTCCGGCGGCCGGCTGGAAGGCATCGTCACCAAATACACGTTGTATCGACTGCTGTTGTCCGAACGCTCACTGGACGCCCCGATCGGTCCGGCCATCCGCCGGGACGTCGTCTGCTTCCGCTTGGACGACTCGCTGGAACATGCAAAAAACACATTCTTGCAACAAAACGTCGCCCATGGGGTCGTCTTGGACGAACATGATCGGGTCGTCGGCGTCCTCGGGCAGGCCGGCATCATCCGGGGTTTTCTCAGCGAGACGGAATTGCTGCTGAACCAAACCCGTTCCCTCGTGGAACAACTGCAAGACGCCGTCATTTCCGTCGACTCCGGTTACCACATTGTCACGTACAACCATGCGGCGGAGGCGTTGTTCGGCTATGACCGGGAACATGTGCTGGGCCGTTCCGTCGAAACCGTTTTTCCCGAACTGTACGAACATTTTGCGCTGACGGTGCAAACCGGCGAGCGCCGCGAACCTTGCCGGATACGCCTCGCATCCGCTACCGTCATCGCTTCCTTTGTCCCCTTGTTCGACTGGGGCAACTTGACCGGCGCCGTGGCCGTTTTGAAAAACATCACGGATTACGAACAAGTGGCAAGAGAACTGGAAACGACGAAAAAACTGGAACGGACCTTGGACGGCGCCTTGGAAATGTCCTACGACGGCGTCATGATTTGCGACGAACACGGGAAAATCACCAAGGTCAACCCCGCCTTTTTGGACATATGCGAAACCGCCTATACGGAAGTGGTGGGACAGCCCGCCGGCGTCGTCGTCCCGGAGCTGCCCTTGCCAGAGGTGCTGACGCAAAAGCGGCGCATTGTCGGGGAAATTTGCGAAATTCGAGGAAAAAAATGCGTAGTGACGATGCAACCGATTATTCGGATGGGGTTCTGCGAAGGAGCCATTGCCAAAATCATTTTTCAACAGCTGGATCAGTGGAAAGACATTTTCCGGCGGCTGGAGGAACTGGAAAGCGAGTTGACGTATTACCGCGGCGAACTGCACCGCATGGCGCGGCAAAACGCCTTTGAGAGGATTATTTCCAATGACCCTGTCATCGCCAAAATCAAAAAAGAAGCTTATCTCGCCGCCCAAGGCGTCGCTCCGGTCCTCATCACCGGGGAAAGCGGCACGGGCAAGGAGCTGTTCGCCGAGGCGATCCACGAAGAATCGGGCCGGCCGGGAAATTTCGTCAAAGTCAATTGCGCCGCCATTCCGGCCGAACTGTTGGAAGCGGAATTTTTCGGCTACGCCGACGGGGCGTTCACCGGCGCGCGGAAAGGCGGTAAGCCGGGCAAATTTGAATTGGCGGATCGGGGGACGCTCTTTCTCGATGAAATCGGCGACATGCCCCTGGCTTTGCAGGCCAAGCTGTTGCGCGTGCTGCAAGAGCAAAAATTCGAACGGGTGGGCGACACAAAAACGCGCCAAGTGGACGTCCGCATCATTGCCGCCACCAACAAAGATTTGCGGCAAATGATCCATGAAGGAAAATTTCGGGAAGACTTGTATTACCGCATCAACGTCATCCACCTGCATATCCCGCCGTTGCGGCAACGCCTGCAGGACATCCCGCTTTTGACCGAACATCTCATCAAAAAATTAAACCAGAAAATGAACAAACGGGTCATTGGTGTCACGCCCGACACGTTGGAAAGGCTACAGCGCCATCAGTGGCCGGGCAACGTACGGGAATTGGAAAACGTCTTGCAACGGGCCATGCATCTCGTCACCGGCGTTTGGATCGAACCCCAACATATGCCGGAAGAAATCCTAACGGCGCCGTCTCCCATTCCGACGGAACAAAGGCCCGGCAACAGCCCATCGCCGCCGCTTCCTCCGGAATCCGGCGAAATGGAAATGAAAAAGGCGGAAACCGTTTCCGCCACCCGGCACAAAGCGTTGCTCGCCCACGTGGAAAAACAGGTCATCCTCGAGGCGCTGGCCCAGGCAAAAGGAAACCGCAGCGCCGCCGCGCAAATGCTCGGAATGAGCCGGGCCACCCTGTACCATAAAATGAAAAAATACAACATTAAAGCGGAAGTTCATTTTCAAAGTTAGACGAGCCGTGGTCGTTTCATCTCGGCAACAAATTTTTCCGCAAGCGCAAGCGGTGCTCCTCGTCGACCCGACGCTCGAAAACATATTTCACCCACACCGTGGTGACGGCCAACAATACGGCGCCCAATAAAAACACCCCCCGGATGCCGATGTAGCCAGCCAGCACGCCGCCCAGCATCGGTCCGAGCATGTTTCCTAAAAACAAGGCGCTGTTGCCGTAACCGAAGGTCGTACTTTCTTGACCGGACGGTGCAAACTTGCGTATTAACGCGTTCACCGACGGCAGCAGGCCGCCGATACACAACCCGAACAAAAAGCGGGCCAACAACAGGGCGCCGATAGATTGAACAAAAGCTTGCGGCACGGAAAACACCGCCGCGCCCAACAACGAATAAAACAAGACGTATTGGGTGCCTTGGCGGTCACCCAACCGACCCAAATAAGGCGCCGCAATCATATTGGCGAATCCGGTGACGGCGGAAACAAGTCCGGCAAAAAACGCCACGTATTCGGCCGTCCGATGGACTTCTTGCACAAAGAGCGAAAGCAAGGGCTGGGTACTCATGACGGCAAACTGGATCATAAAACCGACGGCAAACAACGGGAGCAAAGGTTGCCGCCGGATAATGGTGGAAAAAGCGCCCTTCATCGCTTTTTTTTGTTTTTCCGTAGGTTTTTCAAAATGTTCTTTCACGCCAATCCAAACGAGCAACGTCATCAATAAAATCACGATGCCGGTATAATGGAATATTTCCCGAAAACCAATCCATTCCGCCAACAGGCCGCCGATAAACGGCCCCATAATCGTCCCGGCCACATGCCCCGATTGCAGGATACCCAGCGCCTGACCGGCTTTTTCTTTCGGCGCCGACACCGCCATGAGCGACGTCGCCGCGGGAATAAATCCCGATATCATCCCGTTCAAAAAACGAAGAATCAACAGTTGCACGGGCGTTGCGGCAAACCCCATCAGCGTTATCGTAATGGCCATGCCGAAACCGGAACGCAAAACCATCAGCTTCCGGCCAAACCGATCCCCCAACGTTCCCCAGATCGGCGCAAACAAAAAGGCCGACAAAAAGTTGGCGCCAAAAATGACTCCCGCCCAACGGGTCACGGCCACCGGATCGTCGACGCCCAATTCCTGCACGTACAACGGCAAAAACGGGATGATCATACTCATGGAAGCCATAAAGAAAAAAGAAGCGATCCAAAGAAGCAACAGGTTTCGTTTCCACTGTTCCACAGAACCCACGCTCCAGCCACAAGAAAATATTTCGTATCCCTAAATGTCTCTATAAAAAAAGAGAAAACTGCGGGCCGGATCCTCGACCCGGCCACAGTTATCCGTTCTACCCGTTTGACAAACATAAAACTTATTTTTAATTATAAACCACTGTTTTTCCTGTGGCAATGTTGCGCAATATCCAGTTTATTATTGGACCCGTTTTTGCCGTCCTTGCCAATATTTTTCCCGCAATTTGTATTTTTGCAGTTTCCCCGTCGCCGTCCGCGGCAAGGAATCGACAAATTCCACCGATTTGGGCGCTTTGAAATGGGCCATATTGTCACGGCAATACTGAATCAATTCTTCCTCCGTCACCGTCGCCCCTTCTTTAAGCACGACCAACGCCTTCGGCACTTCGCCCCACTTCTCGTCCGGCACCGCAATGACCGCCACTTCCAACACGTCGGGGTGTTTGTAAATAACCCCCTCCACTTCCGTCGAGGAAATGTTCTCTCCACCGGAAATGATCATGTCTTTGCTCCGGTCCATGATCTCGATGTATCCGTCGGAGTGGACGACCGCCAAGTCGCCGGTGAAAAACCAACCGTCCCGAATGGCTTTGGCCGTCTCTTCCGGTTGTTTGTAATATCCGGCCATGACAACGTTGCCCCGGGTGACGATTTCCCCCATCTCGTTTCCATCCCAGGCCACCTCCTGGGTCGGGTCGTCCTGCCGCACCACTTTCGTCTCGCCGTTGAACACCAATTCGATGCCTTGCCGCGCTTTGATGGTCGCTTGTTCATCGGGCGACAGGGCATCCAGTTCTTTTTTCCATTCGCAATACAAAATAAAGGGCGAGGTTTCGGTCAAACCATAAACGTGAATCATTTCCAGCCCGAGAAGCTCTTGCGCTTTTCCGATCACTGCCGCCGGCGGCGGAGAACCGGCCGTAGCCATGCGGCGTTTTACCGTCTTCGATACCTTATCCGCACCTTCGGCATTGATCAACATGTTGACCACCGTCGGCGCGCCGCACAACAACGTGATTTGCAGCTCGTCGAACATCCGCAAAATTTTCTCCGGAATCACTTTCCGCAGGCAAACATGGGTCGCGCCTGCGGCCGTAATCGCCCATACGCCACCCCAACCGTTGCAGTGGAACATCGGCAACGTATGCAGGTAGACGTCGTCATGGCTGACCCGCAAATGATACAGAAAATCGGCGGCATTCAAATAGTTGCCCCGGTGGGTCAACATGACCCCTTTCGGGCGGGAAGTCGTACCGCTGGTATAGTTGAGCGTAATGGTCTGATTCTCATCGATTTCCACTTTCGGCGGCGCCTCGGGGCTGGCGTCGGCCAAAAAGGTTTCATAATCGGTATGGGGCAAACGCGTTTCATGCCCTTCCACCGACACGACGACATATTGTTGGATATTCGGCAACTGATCGACAATCGTTTCGATGGGCTTGGCATATTCCGCGTCCAGAATGAACATTTTGCTGTCGCTATGATTGAGAATATAGGCGAAATCATCGGCATTCAAGCGGTAATTCAATGGCACCATGACGGCACCGAGCTGGCAAATGCCGTAAAAACATTCCAACATTTGGTGCGTATTGGGCATCATCACCGCTACATGATCACCGGGACCGATCCCCGCTTGGCGTAAAGCGTTGGACAAACGGTTCACCCGTTCGGCAAATTGCCGATACGTGAAACGCTGATCCTCATCGATCACCGCCACTTTTTCCGGATAATACTTGACGGCCCGACGCAACCAGTCCAACGGTGTCAAAGGTACGTGCATGGCAAATACCCTCCTAAGTTGAAAATGTGTTGATGGCAACGCTTTCAACTATGGGGACGAACCCACATCTTTTATTCTATTCATAGTTTCGCCACAGACAAGAACATTTTTTAACTTTTATCCACTTATTTCAATTCCCAGCGGCCCGCGTCCCTGACCTTAAATTTTTCCATCATCTTGTAAAAAGCCGTTTCCAAGTCGATGCCTAAAGAATTGGCAAAACAAATGATAATGAACATGCAGTCGGCCAGTTCCATTTCCACCGAGTTTTCCGGCTCATCGGCTTTTTTTGGTTTTTCGCCAAAACGGTGGTTGATTTCCCGGGCCAACTCCCCCACTTCTTCACTCAAGCGGGCCATCATGGCCAGCGGGCTGAAATAACCGACCTTAAACTGGCCGATGTGTTCGTCCACCATGCGTTGCATCTGTTTTACGGTCAAATCTCTATTAACATCATGCATGTTCCCGTTCACCCTCCCTTTCCACAGGCGAAAGAACATAGTTTTCCAAAATTTTCCGAACCCCTTCGTCGTTGTTGCTGTCGGTCACCACATCGGCCATGCGTTTCACTTCCTCGGGAGCGTTGGCCACCACCACGCCGAGACCGCTCATGCGGAGCATTTCCACATCGTTGAAATAGTTGCCGATGGCAATGGTCTGCGCCGCGTCCACCCCAAAAAGGGAAGCCACGTCACGCATCGCCGTCCCCTTGTTCACCCCCAAGGCGATAAAGTCGATAAAATGGGGTCCGCTGCGAAAAAATTGTACCTTTCCGGTGAATTGTTGCCGTACGTTGATCATCGCTTCATCGATCTGTTCAGGAGACCCGCTGATGGTGATTTTGACCGGCAGCTTCGGAATGTGCAGCAAATCGTCCAACTGTATCGGAACGGCGAAATATTTCCGATAAACGGCGGCCAAATCACTGTTCAACTGTTCCACATATATGCCGTCGCCGGTCGTAAAATCAATATGCAACCCGTGACGGCGGCTAAACCAAAGCAATTCGGCCGCCACCGAACGACTCAATGTATACTGTTTGACGATGCCTTTTTCCGGCAACCAAACGGTACCGCCATTGTCGGTAATTAACGGCAACGGCCGGGAAAAATTGTTCAACAAAGGCTTGGTCGAAAAAAGCGCCCGACCCGTGCACAAAACGAGATGGCATCGGGACAGCGCCCGATTCATCGTTTCAATCGTCCGTGGCGGAATTTCATATTGGTCGTTCAACAACGTTCCATCAATGTCGATGGCGATCATCCGGTATCTCAAGCTGCTCCCCCATTTCAACCTTCCAAACCAAATTTCATGAAGAACACAATATTAATTGAAACAAGAAACGAAGGCGCACGCAACGGGGCATGCCCATCCACCGGCGCCTGGAACGGCATATGTTAAGTTAAGAAAAGGAGTGGTGTTATGTCTGGCAAAGCGCGAATCAAATACGCCTTATTCTTCACTTTATTGTTCTATGTCTTATTGGTCATAATCAAAACGTAAAAATCGGCGGTTCCATGCCGCCGATTTTGTTCCGTTATGAAAACAAGGCCGGTATCAAAACCGTCAAGGCCACGATGAAAATAATCAGGCCCACCGGCGCCGCGACTTTCAACCGTTCGGCATAATATTCGCTGTCACGCAAGCGAACTTTTGCCATATTCTTACCTCCTTGCAAACCGAGATGCATCCGTTGTTGGCGTTCGGCTTCATCAGTTATTTTACAACAGGAACGAAAAAATTGCAGTTACTCGGTCTCTTCTCCGTTCAACGTGACTTGGAGTGCGCTCCTTCGCTCGTGGATGAGACTATTTTTCAATTCCCACAAAGCCGGGGACAAGTCGACATGATACGTATGTGGGTTAATCAACCGTTTGATTTCCTCCGAGAACGTGGCCAAGTCTTGTTTTGCGTATCGCTGGATTTCCATGACCGACGGCGAATCGTAAACCAATTCGCCGTTTTTGAACACTGGCACCAAAAGAGGCCGCGCCGTGAATCGGCGCACCGTCTTCCGTTTCCACGTATCCACAGGATCAAACAATTCCAATGGCTTGCTCTCGTCCACGCTCTCGTCCTCCAGGTGGATCAGATCGGCCGTGGCCATCCCCGACGGAAGGTATATGCGGGTCACTTGTTTAATCCCGGGTGTGGTGATCTTCCTTGTATTTTCGGAAATTTTTATTTTTGGAACCATTTTCCCTTGATGTTCTTCCGCCGCCAGTTTATAAACGCCGCCCAACGAAGGACAATCTTCCGAGGTAATCA
>Ga0181858_1000202_pt1 | contig 25589 bp, 25 predicted proteins | sample NewIslPassag4_SG_FD_130749 | JGI IMG/M metagenome (GOLD analysis project Ga0181858, IMG submission 130749) | Feedstock adapted compost microbial communities from Newby Island compost facility, Milpitas, CA, USA - Passage 4_SG | ecosystem: Engineered > Solid waste > Feedstock > Composting ...
CTTAGGACGGGTTTACACACAAGCAAGCACGACGGCCCAAGGGACCGTATTGCGGCAATTTCCATATGAACCGGGTGATCCGGTGCCGGTGGGGGCAACGGTAGATTTGTGGGTGAGCAGCGGAACAGCAGAAACGGCGGAAGAGCCGCCCGAGGCTACACCGGAGGAAAAGGGGACGGAAGAAAATCAAGCAAGCTTGTCCGATGAAGAACGTCCGGCCGAATGAAGATGAAGGGAGGAATGCGATGGAGTTTGAGGGACGAATTGTTAAGATCATCAGCAATTTCTATTATGTCGAAACGGCCGCCGGGTTGTTTCCTTGTAAAGCCCGGGGCGTGTTTAAAAAACGGGATCTGACCCCGATGGTCGGCGATTGGGTGAAAGTTTCGCCGCTGGAAGGCGGACAAGGTGTCATACGTTCCGTGATGGCGCGACGGAACGAACTGTTTCGCCCGCCGGTCGCCAACATGGATCAAGTTTGTCTCGTCTTTTCTGTGGCGGAGCCGGCGTTAAACCTGCTGCTAATGGATCGTTTTCTCGTCCATGTGGAGGCCCACGGGCTTTCGGCCCTCATCTGTTTTTCCAAATTGGATTTATTGGCTCAACAGGATCATCAAGTGCGTGAAAAATATGAACAGGCTTGTCGCATTTACACGTCTATAGGTTATCCCGTCGTCGGCATCAGTGTGCGGACAGGGGAAGGTGTATCGGTGTTGGCGGAACATTTGCGGGAAAAGACGACGGTATTGGCCGGCCAATCGGGGGTCGGCAAATCGTCGCTGTTGAATGCTCTTGTTCCGGAACGCAAGATGGAAACGGGAGAAATCAGCAAAAAGTTGGGCCGTGGACGCCACACGACGCGGCACGTGGAACTGCTGTCCCTTCCCCAAAGGGGTTATTTGGTCGATACGCCCGGTTTTAGCCAGTTGGATTTTGCCCGCATTACCGCCGCCGATTTGCCGACGACGTTTCCGGAATTTGCAGCTTTTTCTTCTTCCTGCCGTTTCCGCCGGTGTTTGCATTGGAAGGAACCGGACTGCGGCGTAAGGGAAGCTGTCCAGGAAGGGACCATCGCATTATCCCGGTATGAGCATTACTTGTTGTTTTTACAAGAACGTTTGGAAGCGGAAAAGTATAAGAAATAAAAAGTATTAAAAAGTATAAAAACGGTCAATAAATTCGTTTATTATCGCCCAGCCAGCAAATGAAAGAGAGGGGTACTCCGAATGGCGGGTCAGCTCGTGTTGGACGAAAGCCTCATGCAAAATGTTGTTCCCGATGATCTTTTCCACAGGTTGCAACCTTTTGTGTCGCTCATCCATCAGCGGATGCACGAAGGGATTGATGATGGTTTAGGTTGGCTTAAAGCGCCGCTGCGGGATCAAGAATGTTTATTGTCACCCGTGTTGGACGCAGCGTCGAGAATTCGCCAGGACGCCGACGTCTTTCTTGTCGTCGGTATCGGTGGCTCATACATGGGAGCCCGGGCGGCCGTCGAACTCTTGCCGGGCGCCGGACCGCAGGTTTTGTTTGCCGGTTACCAGCTGAGTAGTGCCCATTTTGACCAGATTTGGAAACACGTCGAAGAACAGCGGGTTTTTGTCAACGTCGTCTCAAAATCGGGTTCCACGTTGGAACCTGCTCTCATTTTCCGGCTTCTTTGGCCCCGTTTGGTCACCCGCTTCGGGGAGGATGAGGCGAGGCGCCGCATTGTGGTGACGACCGGAGTGACGGGGGCTTTGCGTCAATTGGCGGAAGCCAACGGTTTTCCGACGCTGCCGATTCCCGAAGACATCGGCGGACGTTATTCGTTGTTGACGAGTGTTGGCTTGTTGCCAATGGCAGTGGCGGGAATCGACATTAAGGCCGTTTTACAAGGAGCCCGGGCGGCGGCATTGAATTTGCAAGAACCGGAATTGGCGGCAAATCCTGCCTATCGGTATGCGGTCTACCGTAACGTGATGTATCGCCAAGGGAAAATTGTCGAATTGTTGGTGACCGACGATCCGAAATGGCAGTCCTTCGGCGAGTGGTGGAAACAATTGTTTAGCGAAAGCGAGGGGAAAGACGGCCAAGGCCTCTTTCCGGCCACCGCCCAGTTTACGACCGATTTGCATTCCCTCGGTCAATACATTCAACAAGGTCGCCGCGTATTATTTGAGACGGTCATCGAGGTGGAAAAGGAGCCGGTTGCGTTATCGATTCCGGACATGGAAAATTGGAGCGACGGTTTTGATTTTTTGGCCGGCAAAACACTCCATTGGGTGAACCGGCAAACGATCAAGGCGACCCGTCTTGCCCACGCCGACGGCGGAGTGCCGAATTTGGCGGTGCGCATTCCCGCCGTGGACGCTTTTTGGTTCGGTCAGTTGGTTTACTTTTTCCAAAAGGCGTGTGCCATGAGCGGATATTTGGCCGGCGTCAATCCTTTTGACCAACCGGGCGTGGAGGCGTACAAACGGTATGCGGCGGCGGTTTTGGGACGGCCTGATTTGTCCGATTTGGGGAAAGAACTGCAACAGCGCTTGCAAGATTTGGAATAGAAAGGACGGGGAACGATGTATGCCGTCGGCGTCGATGTGGGAGCCAGTTACACCAAGGTTGGCCTGGTGAACGATGCGGGTCAACTGGTGGCCAAACGGGTGGTGCCAACGGATAAAGAAAAAGGCTTTGGCCATCTGCTGGACGTCTTGGAAGAGGCAATATGGTCACTGGAACAGGAAAGAGGTTTGGCGGACCGGCACATTCAAGGGATTGGTGTCGGTTTACCGGCCTTCTTGGACGGGAATGGATTTTTGCATGAGGCCGTCAACCTGGGATGGCGCCGAATCGCCGTCCTTGAAACGCTGTCCAGCCGTTTTCCGTGGCCTGTCCGGGTAGACAACGACGCCAACTTGGCCGCTTTGGCCGAATATTGGCAAGGAAACGGCCAAGGGAAAGACCCGTTTATATGTCTTACGTTGGGAACGGGAGTCGGCGGCGGGGTAATTGTCCGTGGCCGCTTGTTGCATGGAAGCAGCTACATGGCCGGAGAAATCGGCCATTTGCCGGTTTCCCCTCGCCATTGGCCGTGCCGTTGCGGCAATACCGGCTGTTTGGAGACCGTCAGTTCGGCCACGGGCATGCTGCGTTTGGCGCGGGAAGGATTGGCCCAAGGTTTCAACAGCTTTCTTAACAGTGAGACATTGACGGTTGAAGCGCTTTTCCGCGCAGCGCAGCAAGGGGATGAGTTGGCGCTCGCAGTATTGGAGGAAGCCGGAGCGGCATTGGCCGAGGCGCTGGCGATGGTCAGTGTCGTCCTTAACCCGGAACGAATCGTTTTGGGGGGAGGCGTCATGCATGTGGCCGGTGCATGGCATCAAGCTATTGCGAAAAAGCTTTATGTAAGAGGATTGTCCCGGGCGGTGGCCCATGTCGAAGTATTGCCGGCCCGATTGTTGAACGACGCCGGAATGATCGGGGCGGCGGCTTTGTTTTTCCATGCAAAGGAGGATTGACATGAAAATCGCACCATCGATACTTTCCGCCGATTTTGCCCGCTTGGCGGATGAATTGCGTTCTGTGGAGGAAGCCGACTGGATACATATCGATGTCATGGACGGACATTTCGTGCCGAACATTACAATGGGGCCACTGGTGGTACAAGCCCTTCGGCCGCTGACCGACAAGCCCCTGGACGTTCATTTGATGATTACCGACCCCGACAAATACATACCGGTTTTTGCGGAAAGCGGAGCCGACTGGATCACGGTCCATTCCGAGGCCACCGTCCACTTGCAACGGACGTTATCGTTCATTCGTTCCCTCGGCAAAAAGGCCGGTGTGGCCCTTAACCCGGCGACGCCGTTGCACGGTTTGGAATACGTGTTGGACGATTTGGATCTCGTATTGTTGATGACGGTCAATCCGGGATTCGGCGGCCAAGCTTTTCTCCCGGCGGTATTGGAAAAGGTGCGGGCTTTGCGGGAACTATTGGATCTTCGGGGATACGGACACATTGAGATCGAGGTGGATGGTGGCATTGATGAAAGCACCGCTCCCTTAGTGAAGGAGGCAGGAGCGACGGTAGCCGTTTCCGGTTCGTACATTTTCCGTCAGGCAAACCGAATGGAAGCCATCCGGCGTTTGCGCGGCAATTTGTAGGAACATTGGCCAAGTCTTTTGCATAAATTGATATGGAGGGAGCGTGTGGCGTGCCTGCACAGGGGGTGTCGGGCCATGTCCGTTATCCGGCATATGTGTTGGACGATGCGGCGGCATAACCGTTGGCTGTCTTGGTTGCTGATCATCATCGGAATTATTTTAGTTATTATTTCGGTGCCGAAGTGGGTGTGGATCACATTATTGGGCCTAATGTTTATCGGATTGGGGATTTTGTTGAAAAGGAGGAGATTTTTTATTTGAGAAGGAGGGGTTGGGATGCGGTTTTATGCCATTAAATTGCCCAAGTTTTTGAGTGGTATGGTAAAGGCGGTTGCCCGACTGTTCAGCAAACAAAGATAATTTGGATAAAAAAATAAATCGAACACAAAAAAGCACCGTCGAGGGTGCTTTTTTTATGCCCGTTTGACTTTACCGGATTTCAACGCTTTCGTGCTGACATAGACCCGTTTCGGTTTCCCGTCCACGAGAATGCGCACCTTTTGCACGTTCACGCCCCATTGACGGCGAGATTTGCGATTGGAGTGGCTGACTTTGTTTCCCCGACCCGGCGATTTTCCGGTGATAAAACATTTGCGCGCCATGATGTCCACCTCCTTGCTCGTGCTTACCACTTTGACTTTTGCATTATACTATACCATTTATGGTTAGACAAGAATGATGACGGCATGGCGTTGCGGCAGACGGGAAACGTGTTATGATCGAAGGGATTATGGAACATGCCAGCGGGAGAGGTGGAGGGAGATGCCGCGCGCCGCATGGACGCTGGATACGCCGGTGACGGCCCTAAAAGGAATGGGGCCGCAAAAGGCAAAGGCATTGGAGCGGTTGGGCATTACCACTTTGGAAGATTTGTTGTACCATTTTCCGTTTCGCTACAATTGGCGTCAAGTCGTTCCTTTGCACGAAGCCCGTCACGGCGAAACGGTCACTTTTTGGGGACAAATTTCCGGAACAACGTTGAGTCGCTGGTACGGGCGCAAACAGGTGCGGCACATCGTTTCTTGTATGGTGGACGGCGTGCCGATTCAATTGGTGTGGTTTAACCGGAATTATTGGGCGGAAAAGCTTCAGCCGGGCACAGAAGTGCAAGTCAGCGGGAAATGGGATGCCCATCGCCTGCAACTGACTTGTGAAGACATCGTTTTTTCTAAGCAGAGGCAAGCCATGCCGGACACTCCCTTGCAGCCGGTGTATGCAACGGTGGCGCCGCTGACGAATAAAGTACTGCAAAAAGCCGTTCGGGAAACGTTGGAAATGTTGAAAGGGCAAATCGAAGAATTTATCCCTATGGAAATTTTGTCGAAGTACCGTCTCCTTTCACGGGAAGAAGCCCTTTGGGCCATTCATTTTCCCCCGGACAAAGAAGCCCACCGTCAAGCACGGCGAAGATTGGCGTACGAAGAAGTGTTCATGTATCAAATCGGGTTGCAATTGCGGCGGAAACAGTTGGGCGAACAGTATAAACGGCCGCCCCGTAACGTTCCGTTGTCGGAGGTGGAACAGTTCATTCAACGACTGCCTTTTGTCTTGACCGGTGATCAACAACAGGCCGTATCCGAAATATTGCAGGATTTTACCCGGCCACAACCGATGAACCGCCTGTTGTTGGGCGATGTCGGCTCCGGTAAAACGGTGGTCGCTGCCATTGCCATGTTTGCCATGGTGAAGGCCGGTTACCAGTGCGCGTTGATGGCTCCGACGGAAATTTTGGCGGAACAGCACGGCAAGACGTTGCAGAAGCTTTTCCGCCATGTTCCGATCAGTATCGCCGTGTTGACCGGCAGCACCCCTTCCCGTCTACGGCAGGAGATTTTGGCGCAATTGCAATTGGGGCTATTGGACATTTTGGTCGGCACCCACACCTTGATTCAAGAGGAGATTCATTTTTCCCGACTCGGACTGGTTGTCACGGACGAACAACATCGCTTCGGCGTCAAACAGCGGGAAAGTCTGCGGGCGAAAGGAACTTATCCCGATGCCTTATTTATGACGGCCACACCTATCCCCCGGACTTTGGCAATTACAATGTATGGAGATATGGATTTGTCCGTCATCCGGCAAATGCCTTCCGGACGCCGGCCGGTCCGTACTCATTGGCTTCGGCCCAAACAATTTCCGCAAGTGGTGGCGTGGATTCAGCGGCAAGTGGACGAAGGTTTTCAAGCTTATGTCATTTGCCCCTTAATTGAAGAATCGGCCAAAATCGACGTACAAAACGCCGTCGATTTGCACGACCGGTTGTCGCAACAGTTGAAGGCCCGGGTAGGTCTTTTGCATGGACGCATGGCATCCCGGGAGAAGGACCACGTCATGGAGGCGTTTTACCGCGGCGAAATCGACGTCTTGGTGTCCACATCGGTAGTGGAAGTCGGGGTCGACGTGCCGCGGGCCACCGTCATGGTCATCTACGACGCCGAACGGTTCGGTTTGGCGCAATTGCATCAGCTCCGCGGACGGGTTGGCCGGGGGGAGGCGCAAGCCTATTGTTTCCTTGTCGCCGATCCGAAAACACCCATTGGTAAAGAGCGGATGAAAACCGTTGTCGATTTGCACGACGGGTTTGCCATCGCCGAACAAGATTTGCGGCTTAGGGGACCGGGGGATGTGTTGGGGCTTCGGCAAAGCGGGGAAATCGATTTTCGCTTGGTCGATCTTGTGCACGATCAAAAAATGGTCGAATGCGCCCGCGAAGACGCCCGTTGGTTTGTGGAAGAGCGGGCGGCATTGATAAACGATGGAGCGACGCCGCTATACCGCCGTCTGATACGACTCGGTTATGGTGATGTGGCACCTTTTGATTAAAAAATTTTTTCCGGCATGTATATGTTTTCCTCTTCTTGGGCATTATGGTAATAGCGGCGCCGATGAGGCGTCCGCGACAACCGCGGAGAAGGCTTACGTTTCCCCATAAGCTCTTCCTCCGGTTTCTCCTCTCCCATTTCGGCCACCTGTATTTTGATACAGGTGGCATTTTTTCTGTTGTTCTATCTTTTTAATCCTTTTATTGCTAGAATGATATAAGATTTTCTATACTTATACTTAGTCGGAACGAGCGAGCAGGTGGAATAGAATGCGGGTCATAGCCGGAGAATTGCGCGGTAGGAAGTTGCAATCGTTGCCTGGGAAAGATGTTCGCCCGACTTCCGACAAAGTGAAAGGCGCGCTCTTTAACATGATCGGGCCCTTTTTCGAAGGAGGGAGAGGACTTGATTTGTTTGCGGGGACCGGGTCACTGGGCATCGAGGCGTTAAGTCGGGGGTTGGATCATGTCGTTTTTGTCGACCGTCACCGTCCGGCCATACGGATCATTCATTCCAATTTGCGTGCTTTAGGACTGGAAGAAAAAGCGGAAGTTCATCACAACGACGCGAAAACGATTTTGCCGCGTCTTTGCGCCAAAGGTCGGCTGTTTGATTTCGTTTTCCTCGACCCCCCCTATGCGTTGGGAGCGGCGCCGTTATTGTGGTTGCATGAAGCCGGGGAAGGACAGTTATTGACCAAAAACGGGATGGTTGTCTTGGAACACGATGCCCGGTTGGATGTTCCGGAACGAGTGGGAACAATGGAAAAAGTAAAGAATCGGCGGTACGGCGATACGATGCTGACGGTTTTTCTCCGTACATAACCTCCTCGTTCGATTGGGAAAATGTTTGTCAGAAAGGAGGGAAGATGATGAAAGTGGCGGTATACCCCGGCAGTTTTGATCCGGTTACATACGGTCATTTGGATATCATTCAACGCGGCGCCAAGGTGTTCGATTATGTGGTCGTGGCGGTATTGAACAACGTGAACAAACGTCCGTTGTTTTCAGTGGAAGAACGGGTCCAGTTGCTCCAAGCCGTGACCCGGGACATTCCCAACATCGAAGTGGAATCTTTTTCCGGGTTGTTGGTCGATTTCGTCCGGAAAAAAAATGCTGTTGCCATCATTCGAGGGCTGCGGGCCGTGTCAGATTTTGAATTTGAGTTGCAAAACGCATCCATGAACCGGGAATTGGACAAGAACGTGGAGACATTTTTTATGATGACCAATAAGAAATATTCATTCTTAAGTTCCAGTATCGTCAAAGAAATTGCCAAATACGGCGCATCCGTCACCGATTTTGTTCCGCCGGAAGTCGAGATGGCGTTGCGGGAGAAATTCAGTTCCCAATAATCACAGGAAAATATTCCAAAAATTGGTAATGTCAGGGCAAACCATGTGAAAGCATGGGACGCAAAGCTACGGGTCTAAAAGGAGCGGGTAAGTCCCATCCTCATGATCGCCGGGCTGCACCAATTGACACCGCCTTGACATGGCGGTTTTTTTATTAAGTTCATGTAGACTGACAGCCAGTTGGGAAGGAACTGAGAAAGGAGTTGGTAAACAGTGAAAAATGCTTGGAAAAAACTGATTTCTTTTCTAGCATCGATTGGTTCCGTTTTTTCCCGGTTTAAAGTTAAAGGAAGTTTTCGGCTGTTTTCCAATTTGAAAGTGATTGCCAAACTGTATTTATCTTACGGCATCATATTGGTCATTCTCCTGTTGGTGGGAGCGACAGCTTTCATGGCTTTCCAGCAATTGACGGATGTGACCCATGAAATTTACGAAGAACGGCTGATAGCGGTTTCCAGCATGACAAAGTTGTCGGCCAAATTCGAGCAATTGAACTCGGCTTTGGCGGGAGCCTTAATGGCCAACACAGCAGTTACGGAAACGCAGATATACAATATCAACCAGTTATTGAGTGAAATTCAAACTTCCGTCGATGAAATTGTTGTAAATTATGAAAGATATAACATTTTAGAACAAGATGCCAAGACGTTCGAAATTATATGGGGCGGTTACGTCACGGAATTAGAAAGCATCGTTGAATTGTTAGAAAAAGCGGATCAGTCCATCGGCCGTACCACAGGTATCAATTTGGCCATCACCAATTACAATCAACAAATGACGACCAAAATCATGGGTTTGAACAAATTTTTGGATGAATGGGTCCAGGTACAAGACAATTTGGCGCAAGAAAGCTATGCACGGGCGATGTCCGTAGAAAAATCGGTTTCGTCCTTGCAATTGACTTTGATCATTGTTGCCATCGCCGTCTCGATTCTTGTCGGTTGGCTCGTGGCGCAATCGATTGTCCGGCCGTTGAAAGCGGTGGTGGCGGCGGCCGAAGCGCTGGCCCAAGGCCAATTGAACAAGCGGGTGGATATGCAGCGCAAAGATGAATTGGGCATGTTGGCCGCATCGTTCAACAAAATGGCGGAGCAAATTCACACATTAATTTCCCGCGTGGAACAGACCGTCTTCAAGGTGCGGGAATATACCAACCAACTGGAAGAAAGTGCTTCGGCAACTTTACAGGCGACGGAACTCATCGCGGCCAGTTCTGCGGAAATATCCCAGTCTTCCGATGAGCAGATGGCCCAAGCCAAGACCATGACCCAGACCGTGGATGAAATGGCGCGGGGGTTGGAACATATCGTCGAAAACGTGGAAGAAGTTCTGCGCTATTCCAACGAGACGACGATGGACGTGCGCAAAGGTCAGGAAAATGTGGAACAAGCCGTCGACCAAATGAAAGCTATCGGTCAAAGTTCGAAAGAAACGGTTCAGTTGATGAAAAAGCTGGAGTCGTATTCCCACAATATCTCCAAAATTACCGAAATGATTCAAAATGTGGCCAGTCAGACAAATTTGCTTTCTCTCAATGCGGCTATTGAAGCGGCCCGGGTCGGTGAAGCGGGGCGGGGGTTTGCCGTTGTGGCGCAAGAAATTCGCAAGCTGTCGGATGAGGCCAGTGCGGCCGCTAAAGAGATCGACCAGCAGCTGCAGCAAATTCAACAGGAAATCGGCCGCGCTGCGGCGCAAATCGCCAACAATGAAAAACAAGTGAACATCGGTATGGAAACGATTAATCAAGTGGAACACGTTTTCAACAAAATTCAGGATGCGATGACGCACTTGTCCGGACGGATTGAAGAAGTGTCCGGCACCATTGAAGAGATGGCCGCCGGCAGCGAAGAAATCAGCAGCGGTATGAATCAATTGACGGAAAACATCGAAACCCACATGCGGGCCGTCAAAGAGACGGCAAACAGTGTAGAAACGCAAACCGCATCCATGCAACAGGTCGGAGCCGTCAGCCATTCGTTGCAAGCGGTGGCCAAAGAATTGGACGAACAACTGAAAGTATTTCAACTGTAACTGTTTATTGCGACCGGCTTTTCCGGCGTTGCCGCGCCAACCAGGCTAATCCGCTCAGCAGGCAGAACAACGCCAGCGATACGCTGAACGTTGTCGGCCAATCCCGCCATTGCAGCCACGGGTTGGCTTGTGTAAGCTGGGAAAAGGCCGGGATGCTCAGCCAGCTGAGCATGTGTTGCTGCAATAATTCCCACAACAACAATGTCAAGACAAAGCTGATTACGCTATGGAGCAGTCGGGCCACGCAATACGGAAAATAGCGAATATCAGTCTGGCTCAATAAACTGGCCACTTGCGCATGGATGGACAGTCCCGCCCAAGCGACGATTGCGTTCAGGAAGGCCAACTGATACACCGTAGGTGAAAGGGGGGTCGTGTCCGCCAGGGCCTTGGCGCCCAGTGTAATTTCAAGCAACCCGTGGACAAAGCCTTCCGCCAGCCCTGGTGGAAGGCCGATGATCCGCAACAACTCACCAAGACATGCGGCCAGTTGTTCCGTTACTTGGAAAAGGGCCAACAAACCGAGAATGACGGAAAAAAAGACGAGAAAACCGCCGATCATCAAACACGTGTTGGTCGATGAGATGACGGCGTCGGCCAGCAGTTGCCCCAGCGCCCTTCCGTCCCGCAAACGGGCCCGGTGCATGGCCCGCAACGCCCGGGCTAAGATGAATCCTTTCCCCGTTTCGATGCGCGGGGAGGATGGGGCGTGGGGTTCATGAAAACGCATTAAAATACCGACTATGAAATTGGAGCAATAATGGATGAATGCCAAAGCCAAGCCGACGGCGGCATTGTGGAAAAAACCGACACCGACGGTGCCGATCATAAACAGCGGCCCGGCTGTACTGGAAAAAGCGACGAGCCGTTCGCCTTCGGCCCGGGTGATAAGGCCTTGTTCCCGAAGGCGGGATGTCAATTTGGCGCCCATTGGATTTCCCGAAGTTAAACCGACGGCCAACACGTAAGAGCCGCATCCCGGCACGCGAAATAGTGGGCGCATGAGGGGTTCGAACAAAACCCCAAGAAAGTGGACCAGACCTAACCCCATAAGTAATTCCGACAAAATAAAAAAAGGCAGTTGAGCCGGAAGCAACACTTCCCACCAGATGGCCAATCCTTTCAAAGCCGCCGCAAAGGCCTCTTCCGGGAAGCGGATGACGGCAACAGCGAGAAAAAAAGCGCAACCGCCTAACAGCAACGTCGTCGTGTGGCTTCGATTGAAAGGCGGGCTCCATTTTTTTTGACGCATAGGGAACGGTCACTCCGTATTTGGAAGGAATCGTGGAACGAAGACTTTGCGTAACACATATGTACGTGTTGGCGGCTGTAATTATTCCTTGAGGGAAGAAGCAGCCGGCGAGACGCCAAGCGGAGGGAGTGTCGGGTGGAACCGAAAATCGGGTTGGCCTTGGGTTCCGGTGGGGCGAGAGGTTTTGCCCATATTGGTGTCCTCAAAGTGTTAAAAGAAGCCAATATTCCGATCCATTGCATTGCCGGCAGCAGCATGGGGTCGCTCGTCGGGTGTATCTACGCGGTACATGAAAATCCCTACATGATGGAAAAACTGGCTGTCCATTTGAAGCTAAAACATTGGATTGATTTTACAGTTCCGAAAATGGGGTTGGTGGCCGGGGAAAAAGTAAGCGAGCTCATCCGCCTTTTGACCCATGGCAAACGGTTGGAGGATCTCCGTATACCGACAGCCGTCGTCGCCACCGATTTGGTGACGGGAAAGGAAGTGGTTTTTACGGAAGGTCCCATCGACAAGGCGGTGCGGGCCAGCATCGCCATTCCAGGCATATTTAATCCGGTGGTGGATGACGGGCGGGTGTTGGTGGACGGCGGCGTTGTGAATCGGGTGCCGATTAAAGCGGTGCGAGCGTTGGGAGCTGATTTGGTCATTGCCGTCGATGTCGTGGCCGAAATCCCGAAAATCGAGATCCGTTCCTTGTTTGACGTCATATCCCAGACCATCGATGTCATGGAACGCCACGTTTTTCAAAGGCAGGCGGAGTTGGCCGATGTTCTGATTCAGCCAAAAGTCGGCCATGTGAGCTCCACCGATTTTATCCAGGCGGCCGGTTGCATCGCGGCCGGTGAAGCGGCTGCGCGGGAGAAAATTGCCGACATTCGGCGCTTGTTGCAAGAAGCCCGCAATTGACAATCCATCCTTCGATGGTATAATGAACCTGTTGAACGAAGGTGGGTGAAGCCATGCGCATTCCGGTCCTTGACATTCTCCACGCGCCGCAACAGAAGTTGGTCGTTCAAACCGAACTTCATTTAACCCATTTGTGCGGGGCCATCGATCAGTTGCTGCACGTCGATCCGGTGCAAGTGGCGGTGGAGTTGCGGCAGGTGGGGGAAGTGTATCAATTGCAAGGCGAGGGCAAGACGGTGGTGCAGTTGCGTTGTTCCCGTTGCTTGAACGCCTTCCCGCAGGAAATTCGGTTTCCCCTCCATGAAACGTTGGTGGAGCGGGAACTGACGGAGGAAGAGGAAAAAGCAGACGTGGTGAAAATTGAAGACCGTCATGTGGATTTGTCGGCGTTGACGGAAGCGGCCCTCATATTGGCTTTGCCGTATGCCCCCCTTTGCCGTGCGGAATGCCGCGGTTTGTGCCCCCGGTGCGGAACGGACCGAAACGTGCGGGATTGTTCCTGTGACACTTCGCCCATCGATCCGCGGTGGAGCAAGTTGCAAGACTTGATGAACAACTGGCATTAGTCAAGCTTAGAAGGAGGAAAAACGATGGCTGTACCTTTTCGACGGACTTCGAAAACACGCAAAAACAAACGTCGCACCCACTTCAAACTCGAAGTGCCGGGCATGCATGAATGTCCGCAATGCGGCGAGTACAAACTGTCCCACCATGTTTGCAAAAATTGCGGTTACTACAAAGGGCGGGAAGTCATTTCCAAGTGACGAGTAACCGGACGAAAATTACCCCATCCCCGTTGCGGAGGGGTAATTCTTTTTATATACTACTTTTAGCACCACGTGATAAATGTTGTAAAAATTAAAATAAATTATGCTAAGGTGGTGGGAACATCACCCGACGTGCCAAGGCCGAGCGTCAACGACAATTGGCATTATTGATTGAACAAAACCCGTTTTTAACGGACAAAATGTTGGCGCAATTGCTCGGTGTCAGTGTGCAGACCGTTCGCCTGGATCGGGCAGCCTTAAAGATTCCGGAGTTGCGGGAACGGATGAAGCAGCTCGCCCGCGGCGATGACCAAGTGCGAAGCTTGGAAACGCAAGAAGTCATCGGACAGATCGTGGATTTACAACTGGACAAAGAAGGGGTATCCTTGTTGGATATCGACGAACGGCACGTTTTCATCAAGACGAAAATCGCCCGCGGCCATCACATTTTTGCCCAGGCCAATTCTTTGGCCATAGCGGTGATCGATGCCGAATTGGCACTGACGGCCACAGCCCGACTGCGGTTTATCCGTCCGGTACGCATCGGCGAACGATTGGTGGCCAAGGCGCGGGTTTTGCAGTCCGGCCGTTCGCGGAGCAAGGTGCGGGTTGAGACGTATTCCGGAGAAGACATGGTTTTTCAAGGCGATTTTTGGGTTTACCGAGGAACCCGCTTGCCATGAGATGAAAGGGGACCGAAGATGCGTCTGGCTATTGATGCCATGGGAGGGGATCATGCTCCGGGTGAAATTGTGCGCGGGGTGTTGCTTGCTCTAGAAGATGGCTTGGATGTTGAATTCGTGTTGGTGGGCGATGAGCGGCAAATTAAAAAACAGTTGCCGAAAGCCGACCGGCGTCTGCACATACGTCACACCGAAACGGTGATAACGGCGGAAGAAGAACCGGTACGGGCCATCCGCCGGAAAAAAGACGCGTCCTTGGTGTTGGCTTGTCAAATGGTCAAGGATAAGGAAGTCGACGCGATGGTCACCGCCGGCAATACCGGGGCGTTTATGGCGGCCGGATTGCTGATCGTTGGCCGTCTTCCCGGCGTTGACCGTCCGGCTTTGGCGCCGAAACTGCCGACCATTGACCGGCGGGGCGTCTTGTTGTTGGATGCCGGTGCGAACATGGACGCAAAGCCGGAACATTTGATCCAATATGCGCAAATGGGCGATGTGTTTGTCCGGGGGACGACCGGACAGGAACATGTCCGGGTCGGTCTGTTGAATGTCGGCACTGAAGCCGGCAAAGGCAACGAGTTGACAAAAGCGGTGTTTGAGAAATTGCGACAACAGCCGCTCCATTTTGTCGGAAATGTGGAAGCGCGGGATGTGCCTTTCGGCGTTTGCGACGTCATCGTTTGCGACGGTTTTGCCGGCAACATCTTGTTGAAGACGATGGAAGGTACGGGAATGTTTATGGCCAATATGTTGCGCGATGTTTTCAGCGGCGGGGTGTTGGGCAAAATCAGCGCTATGCTCATTTGGAAACGGATGCAAGCATTGAGGAAACGATTGGATTACGCCGAATACGGCGGCGCTCCCCTGCTGGGAGTCGACGGCTTGTTGATTAAGAGCCATGGCTCGTCCAAAGCCAGGGCTATCCAACAGACGATTCGCCAGACGGCCAATGCCGTGCGGTACGGGGTCGTTCAACGAATCGCGGAGAACATTGTCAAAGGAGAGTCGGTGGAATGATCCATCACGTGGGGATACACGGGACCGGTTCGTATTTGCCGGAAAAAGTGTTGACCAATGCCGATTTGGAAAAAATGGTCGAGACGAGCGATGAATGGATTGTCACCCGTACCGGCATTCGGGAACGGCGCATTGCCGCGCCGGAACAGGCGTCGTCGGATTTGGCCTACGAAGCGGCGCAAAAGGCGTTGCAGGCGGCCGGCCTACGGGGGGAAGAACTGGATTTGATTATCGTCGGCACCGTTACACCCGATTCCTTTTTTCCATCCACGGCCAACATATTGCAAGATCGGCTCGGCGCCCGCCACGCGGCCTCTTTTGATTTGGCCGCCGCCTGTTCCGGCTTCTTGTATGGCGTCGTGACGGCCAGCCAATTTATACGGAACGGGTCTTACAGATACGCCCTGGTCGTCGGCGTCGATACATTGTCGAAAATTACGAATTATGAAGACCGCAACACGTGTGTTTTGTTCGGTGACGGAGCGGGAGCGGTTGTCATCGGTCCGGTGCCGGAAGGATACGGCTTGCTCGCCTTCGAACTCGGATCCGACGGTTCCGGCGGGTCGCTGCTCAATATGCCGGCCGGTGGTTCCCGCCTGCCGGCCAGTGTGGAAACGGTGGAGAAAAAACTGCACACGATTCACATGAGCGGCCAGGACGTGTTTAAATTTGCCGTCCGCATTATGCAGACCGCTTCCTTGAACGTGATTGAAAAAGCGGGCCTTGCGCCGTCGGACATCGATTTTTTGATTCCGCATCAGGCCAATTACCGAATTATCGAAGCGGCCATGCGCCGGCTGCAATTGGATGAAAGTCGCGTTGTGATAAATTTGGACCGGTATGGCAACATGTCATCCGCCTCCATTCCCGTCGCCCTGGATGAGGCGTTACGACAGGGGCGCATCAAGGACGGCGATCGTCTCGTTTTGGTCGGTTTTGGCGGCGGCTTGACTTGGGGGGCGGCCGTGGTCCGTTGGTATGGGGGGAGAAGCGAATGAGTCGGGGAAAAGTGGCATGGGTTTTTCCTGGTCAAGGGGCCCAATATGTCGGTATGGGCCGCGAAATGGCCGAAGCGTACGAGGAAGCGAGAACGGTGCTTGCACAGGCCGATGAAACGCTGGGTTTTGCCATTTCCCGTCTTTGCATGGAAGGCGATGAAGCCGAACTCAGGAAGACGGAGAACACCCAGCCGGCCATTTTGACGACGAGTATCGCCATTTTGCGGACCATACAGAAACAGCCGATACCGGTCGATTATGTAGCCGGACACAGTCTCGGCGAATTTTCCGCGCTGGTGGCGGCCCAAGCCCTTTCGTTTGAAACGGCGGTGAAACTCGTGCGCATCCGCGGCCGCTTGATGGAAGAAGCGGTGCCGGCCGGTCAAGGGACGATGGCCGCCGTACTGGGGATGGAGGAGGCGGTCCTGGCGGAAATTTGCGCGGCGGTGACGGAGGAAGGCAAAGCGGTGGACATGGCCAATTTGAACTGTCCAGGACAAATAGTCGTTTCCGGTACGCGGGAAGGTGTCGAGGAAGCTTGTCGCAGGGCCAAGGAAGCCGGGGCGCGACGAACCATGATGTTGGAAGTGAGTGGACCGTTTCATTCCCGCCTGATGCAACCGGCCGCGGAGAAATTTCGTACCTACTTAGAGGCGGCGGAGATAGCCGATGCGCAAGTGCCGGTGGTGGCCAACGTCACGGCCCGGCCCGTGCAGGAAGCGTCGGCGATTCGGGAATTGCTTTACCGGCAAGTGGCTTCTCCGGTGCGCTGGGAGGAGTCGGTCCGTTGGCTGTTGGAACAAGGGGTTGAAACTTTTGTCGAGATCGGACCTGGGTCGGTGTTGAGCGGGCTCATCCGCAAAATCGAGCGCAAAGTGCAAACGTTGCAGGTGGAAAAGCCGGCCGATTTGGAAAAAGTGTGGGCGACATTTGCAGGTTGAGGAGGGGGAGACATGTTAGCAGGAAAAGTGGCGCTGGTGACCGGCGCCTCCCGGGGAATCGGGAAGGCCATCGCATTGGAATTGGCCCGGGCGGGAGCCGATGTGGCCGTCAATTTCGCCGGAAACCGGGAAAGTGCCGAGGCGGTGGCGAACCAGATTCGGGAGTTGGGCCGCAAAAGCGTGGTTGTCCAAGCCGATGTGGCCGATGCGGCGGCGGTGGAAGCCATGTTTTCGGAAGTGGAAAAGCAATTGGGGCCGGTACTTATCCTCGTCAACAACGCCGGCATTACCCGTGATAACTTGTTGCTGCGGATGAAGGAAGCGGAATGGGAGCAAGTGGTGGACACCAATTTAAAAGGCGTTTTCCTTTGCACAAAGCAGGCTTTGCGTCCAATGATGAAAGCCCGTTGGGGGCGGATCATCAACATCACTTCGGTTTCCGGAGTCGTAGGCAATCCGGGACAAGCCAACTATTCCGCAGCGAAGGCCGGTGTTATCGGCTTGACCAAGACAACGGCCCGGGAGGTGGCCAGCCGCGGTATTACGGTCAACGCGGTGGCGCCGGGATTTATTGAAACCGACATGACGGCGGCCCTCGGGGAGGAGATGAACCAGCAGTTGGCGAAGCAAATTCCATTGGGCCGCTTCGGCCAACCGGAGGAAGTGGCGCACGTAGTGCGTTTTTTGGCTAGCGAGGACAGTTCCTACATCACCGGCCAAGTCATCCATGTCGACGGCGGCATGGCCATGTGATGGCAGGACGATGGTTTATTGTTTGAGGTTATTACTGGTTTTTCGTACATGCTTCCCGTATAATACCAAGGAGGGAGGTGAAGAAAATGACAGAACAGGAGATTTTTGAAAAGGTGAAAAAAATTATCGTCGATCGGCTGGGTGTGGATGAATCGGAAGTGACACCGGAAGCGTCCTTCAAAGATGATTTGGGTGCCGATTCGTTGGACGTCGTGGAATTGGTGATGGAACTGGAAGATGAGTTTGAACTGGAAATTTCCGACGAAGAAGCCGAAAAAATCAACACCGTCGGTGAAGTCGTGGAATACATCAAGGCCCATCAACCATCATAATTTTCCGTTTGTAAGCGGAGAGGGCAATTGCTGATGTGTCTGAAGGAGGTCCCGGATGATTCGGGGCTTTCTTCACCTGCCTCCTCCACACCCGTATCACCTCCGGTTGACCGATCGATGTGCAACGACAGTCATGGTTTACCTTATTCATTTTTTCTAATTTATGGATGATGAAAGGCCGGCTCGGACCGGCCCTTTTCGATAGACGTCACCCTGAGGAATTGAGGTGAAAGAATGGAAAAACGACGGGTCGTCATTACCGGTATTGGCGTCATTAGCCCATTGGGCAACACGGTGGAGCAATTTTGGTCAAATCTGGTGGCGGGCCGTTCGGGCGTCGATACGATACAGGCCTTTGATGCCAGTGAGTTTACCACAAAGATCGCGGCGGAAGTGCGGGATTTTGATCCGCTGGCGTATATGGACCGCAAAGAAGCCCGACACATGGATCGGTTTACCCAATTTGCCGTGGCGGCGGCCCAGCAGGCGGTGGACGATGCGGGACTGAAGTTGGACGAGGAAAATCCAGAAGACGTCGGCGTATACATCGGTTCCGGCATTGGCGGCATCAGGACCTTTGAGGAACAGCACCGTGTATTGTTGGAGAGAGGACCGCGCCGTGTCAGCCCCCATTTTATCCCGATGATGATCGCCAACATGGCATCCGGACAAGTGTCCATCCGGTTTGGCGTCCGTGGGCCCAACAGTGCTCCGGTGACGGCGTGTGCCAGCAGTTCCCATGCCATTGGAGACGCCATGCGATTCATCCAGCGGGGAGAGGCGGAAGTGATGATTACCGGGGGCACGGAAGCGACCATCACGCCGTTGGCTTTGGCTTCTTTTTGCAGTGCCAAAGCCATGAGTACCCGCAATGATGAACCGGCCCGGGCCAGCCGGCCTTTTGATAAAGAACGGGACGGTTTTGTCATGGGCGAAGGCTCCGGCATTCTCATTCTTGAATCATTGGAACACGCCCGGCGCCGCGGGGCGAAAATTTACGCCGAAGTAGTCGGTTATGGCATGTCGGGAGACGCATATCACGTCACCGCGCCCCATCCCGAAGCGGAAGGCGCCCGCTTGGCCATGCAGCGGGCTTTGAAAGACGCCGGATTGGCGCCGGAGCAAATTGACTATATCAACGCTCACGGCACGTCGACGCCCTTGAACGATCAGATGGAGACACTGGCGATCAAAAAGGTGTTTGGCGAACATGCGTATCGCCTGGCCATCAGTTCGACCAAATCCATGACCGGCCATTTGCTGGGCGCGGCCGGGGCGGTAGAAGCCATTGCCAGCGCTTTGGCACTGCGGGAGCAAGTGATTCCGCCGACCATCAATTATGAAGTTCCGGATCCCGCTTGCGATCTGGATTACGTGCCGAACGAAGCCCGGAAAGCAGCTATCGCGACGGCCATGTCCAATTCCTTCGGCTTTGGCGGCCATAATGCGACGATTATTCTTAAACGTTGGGCCGAATGACGGAGGCGGTGGTTGCTTTTGCATTCGCTGGAACCGTTGGAAGAAAAAATGGGAGTCCGCTTTCGCAATCGGGAATTGCTTGTCCAAGCGTTGACCCACACGTCCTACGTCAATGAAATGCGGGCCCGCGGCCAGGTGATGCCGGACAACGAACGTTTGGAATTTCTCGGTGACGCCGTGTTGGAATTGGCGGTTTCGGAATTTTTGTTCCGCACTTTTCCGCACATGAGCGAAGGGGAAATGACGAAGTTGCGGGCGTCCATCGTTTGCGAAGCGACGCTGGTGACGTTGGCCGAATCGTTGTGCTTCGGCGATTATATTCGCCTTGGTAAAGGGGAAGAAATGACCGGGGGACGAGCCCGTCCGTCGCTGCTCGCCGATGCTTTCGAAGCGGTGGTGGGCGCGTTGTATTTGGATCGCGGTTACGACGCGGTCGAAGCTTTCTTGGAACGACTCATCTTTCCGCGGGTGCGGAACGGGGAGTTTTTTTACAACAATGATTACAAAAGCCGTTTGCAGGAAGAAGTACAGCGGCGAAATTTGGGAACGCTTCAGTACAGCATTGCCGAAGAACGGGGACCCGCTCATCACCGGGAATTTGTTTCCGAAGTGTTTCTCGGTGAACGGCTTTTGGGCATCGGGCTCGGGCGCTCAAAAAAGGAAGCGGAACAACAGGCAGCAGCCCAAGCATTGCAAAAGTTGACGCAAGATGAGCAAAGCGGCTCGCCATAATGTGGGGGACGGAACGTGCGCGGTTCCTTCCTCATTTTTTGTTCATCGGAGGGAAACTTGTGTATCTGAAGCGGATCGAAATTATCGGCTTTAAGTCCTTCGCCGAGAAGACCGAATTGGAAATTTCGCCGGGTATTACGGCGGTGGTCGGTCCCAACGGCAGCGGAAAAAGCAACATCGTCGACGCCATCCGCTGGGTGCTGGGGGAACAAAGCAGCAAATCTTTGCGGGGTTCGAAGATGGAAGACGTCATTTTTGCCGGCAGTCAATCCCGCAAACCGTTGAATTATAGCGAAGTATCGTTGACGTTGGACAATGAAAAGCGGACTTTGCCGCTCGATTTTGCGGAAGTGACCCTCACCCGGCGCCTCGACCGTTCGGGCGAAAGTCATTATTACATCAACCGCCAGCCGTGCCGATTAAAAGACATCACCGACTTGCTCTTGGATACCGGATTGGGCAAAGAAGCGTATTCCATTATCGGCCAAGGGCGAATCGATGAAATATTGAGCAACCGGCCGGAAGACCGGCGAGGGATTTTTGAAGAGACGGCCGGCATCGTCCGTTATCGTTTGCGTCGGCGGGAAGCGGAAAAGCATTTGGCGGAAACGGAACAAAACCTGTCCCGTATCAACGATATCTTACACGAACTTTCGCAACAGTTGGCTCCCCTGCGGCAACAGGCGGAAATGGCCCGGCGGTACAAGGAAATTCGCCGGCAATTGAAAAACGTTGAAGTTTCCCTCTATTTAGCCCGCATTCAAGATGTTCACGCTGCATGGCAAGATGCGAACCGATCTTTGGAAACGGCGCAGCAGGCCATCGAGGCTGCCCGCCGACGTTTGGCGGGCGAAGACGAACAATTGGCGGCCTTACGGCAACGGATGCAGGAGCTGGAAAATGAAATTGACCAATTGCACCGCGAACTGTTGCACACTACCGGTGAAATCAAACGGCTGGACGGTTTGCGGGAAGTGTTGCGGGAACGGCAACGGCAATTGGCCGCGCAGAAGCGCCAAGCGGAAGAATCGATGCAAAAGTCGACGCGCCAGTTGACCGAACTCGAAGCGCGGATTCAACACGTCCGCTCGGCGATGGAGGAAACGAATCGCACATACGAAGACGTGCGGCACCAACTTCACGCGGCTCAAGCCCGCTTGCAACAAGTGCAAGCGGCAGCGGCCAACGAAAAAGAAATGAGCGAGCAATTGAAAAACGAGTATTTTGAACAGTCCAACCGGTTGGCCCAATGGCGGAACGAAGAACGGTTCCACCAGCAATCGCTGGAGACGGGCCGCAAGCGGCAGGAACGTCTGCAACGGGAGCTGGACGAGCTTGCGGCGGCAGAAGAAGTATTGGCGCAAGAAGTTCAACGAATTTCCAATGAGCTTCATAAATTGGCGGAGTCGGAGGCGGAAAAAAAGCAGGCGTACCGTTTCGCCGAAACGAGAGCGGAACAACAACGGGCATCCATGGAGGCGACCCGCCGGCTGCTGGAACGGCTGCAACAAGATATTTCCCAACTGCGCTCCAAACATGAAGTCATAAAAGAAATGGAACGCGAATTTGCCGGCTATGCCCAAGGCGTCAAGGCCATCTTGCAAGCCCGGAACAAAAAGTGGCTTTCCGGTGTGCACGGTGCGGTGGCCGAGCTCATCCGCGTGCCAAGGGAGCTGGAGGCGGCGGTGGAAGCCGCTTTAGGCGGCGCGTTGCAACATATTGTCGTCGACGACGAAGCCATCGGCCGGCAATGTATCGCTTTTTTAAAAGAACGTCGGGCGGGACGGGCCACTTTTTTGCCGTTGGATGTTGTCGGGAAGGCACGTCTGAACAAAGAACCGACATTACCCGATGTTATGCCGGGACTCATTGGTTTCGCCCACCGTCTCGTTCAGGCCGACGAGACTTACCAAGCGGTTCTTACCCATTTGTTGGGACAAGTGCTGGTGGCCGAAGATTTGGAGGCGGCCAACCACATTGCCCGCAAGACCGGTTATCGCCTGCGGGTTGTGACGTTGGACGGCGACTTGGTCAACGTGGGCGGCTCCATGACCGGCGGCAGTACTTTAGCCCGCAAAATGTCGTTGTTGGGACGACAGCGGGAGTTGGCAGAGCTTGCGGCGGCCATGGAAAAGCTGGCGACGGAGGAACGGAGCGCACGGCAACGGTTGGAGGAACAAAATAGTGTCCTCAAGCAACTGGAAAAAAGCATGCTTGCTTTGCAAGAAGAAGCGTCTACCCTGGTACAACAGCGGCAACGGCTGGAATTGGAACAGCAACGATTGGCGGACGAAAGCGCGCGGTACAGTCAGCGGCGGGCTGTATTGGAAGAAGAACGGCGGCAACTGGCGGAAGAAATCCGGATGACGGAAGAGCGGAGACGAGACGTAGCGACGCGTATTCGTCACGCGAGCGAACAGGCGGCGGCCATTCGAGGGAAAATTGAGACATTGCAAGGGGCCGAGCGGCAGTGGGCGCAGGAAACGGCAGTATTGAGCGAACAAATCGGCCGTTTGCGCACTGAAACGGCCCGTTTGGAACAACAAAGGCAACATTTTACCGAACAGTTGGAAGAATTGCTGAAGATCCAGTCGGAGCAACTGGCAGAAGCCGACCTTTGGCGGCGGCGGATAAAACAGTTGGAGCAAAACACGGTTGAAGCGATGAAAGAAGAAGAAGCCGCCGACAAGGAGCGACAGGCGTTTCTTCAGCGTGTTCAAGCGGTGGAGGATGCGCTGGCGAGCAAACAGAATGAAAAAAGCATGCTCGATGGCATGTTAAACGACGCCGAAAAGCGGCGGCGGCAAGCCCAGGGGAATTTGCAGCAAGCGGAAGAGGAAGGCAAGCGTATGGCCGTCTTGGCCAACCGCCGGGAAGTGGAGTTGGATCATTTGTTGACGTCCCTTTCCCGGGATTGGGGCATGAGTTACGAATGGGCCAAAACCCATTACCCGTTGCCGGCAGACGTGGCCCAGGCCGAAGGAGAAGTGGAGCGGCTGAAAAGGGAGATGCAGCAATTGGGCGATGTGAATCTCGGTGCCATAGAGGAGTATGAGCGGATTCATGAACGGTACCGGTTTTTGTCCAACCAGCAAGCGGATTTGTTGGCCGCGAAAGCGACGCTGCAGCAGGCGATTGCAGAATTGGATGAGAAGATTGCCGTGCGTTTTCAGACCGCTTTTGCTGCAATCCGCCGGCATTTTCAGGAACTGTTTGCTGACATGTTCGGCGGCGGCCAAGCGGATCTCGTCCTGACCGCGCCCGATGACCTGTTGCATACGGGCGTTGACATTGTGGTGCAACCGCCGGGGAAGCGCATGCAGCCGTTGAATTTGTTGTCCGGCGGCGAGCGGGCCATGACGGCCATCGTCTTACTCTTTGCCATGCTTCAGACAAGGCCGGCGCCCTTTTGCATTTTGGATGAGGTGGATGCGGCTTTAGATGATGTCAACGTCAGCCGTTTCGCCCGGCAACTGCGGCGGTTTGCGCAAGAATCGCAATTTCTTGTCATTACTCATCGGCAAGGAACGATGGAAGAAGCCGATGTCTTGTACGGCGTGGCCATGCAAGAGGCCGGTGTGTCAGAGGTATTTTCGTTATCCATGACGGAAGCGGCCCGCCGTTATGCCGACGGACGAAGTTTGCAGACCGGAAGTTGAGGAGGTGCGCCATGGGATTTTTCAAAAAAATCGCCGAAAAGTTTAAACAAGGGTTGGCCAAGTCCCGCGAAAACGTCATGGCCAAAATGGGCCGCTTGTTTATGCGTGGGAAAATCGATGAAGCGTTTTACGAAGAACTGGAGGAAATTCTCATTGCATCCGACATCGGGGTACCGACGACGCTGGAATTGATGGAGGAACTTCGGCGGGAAGTGAAAGAACGAAAACTGACGGATGCGGATCAATTGGCGCCGTTGCTGGCGGAAAAATTGACGGCGATGATGCGTGAGCGGGAAGAAGATGCGGAGTTGCGCCTCAATCCGAATGGGTTAAGCGTGCTGCTGTTTGTCGGTGTCAACGGTGTCGGCAAAACGACGACCATTGGCAAATTGGCGTACCAATTGAAGGAACAGGGGAAAAAAGTCATTTTGGCCGCCGGCGACACGTTTCGGGCCGGCGCCATTGAACAGTTGCAGACGTGGGGGCAGCGGTTGGGAGTGGACGTGATCCACCATCAAGCCGGTTCGGATCCGGCGGCCGTCGTCTTTGACGCCATCGCGGCGGCCCGTTCCCGCAAGGCCGATGTGTTGTTGTGCGACACGGCCGGCCGCCTGCACAACAAAATCAATTTGATGCAGGAGTTGAGCAAAATCCAACGCGTTATCCAGCGGGAGATTCCCGATGGACCGCACGAAGTGCTGCTGGTATTGGATGCCACCACCGGGCAAAATGCGCTCAATCAGGCCAAGTTGTTTCGTCAGGCGGTGGACGTTTCGGGGATCATTTTGACCAAATTGGACGGGACGGCCAAAGGCGGCATCGTTGTCGCCATTCGGCGGGAATTGGACATTCCGGTGAAGTTTGTCGGCTTGGGGGAAAAACCGGAAGATTTGCAGCCCTTTGACGCCAAGGAGTTTGTCGAAGGAATGTTTGCCCCGATGAACGACAAGAACATCGAAGCAACAAACCCGGATAGGTGACAAGGGAATACACTTGACACCCGACGGAAAGTCGGATACACTGGTTCCGTGTTTAATGCGTATATGGCTTGCGAGCCATGGCATGAATGTAAAAGGCCACGGGATGGAGAGGCGTCAGCATGGATCTGGTGCCGATGGAAAAACGGGATCAATGGAACCGGTTGTATGACTTGTACGGCCAGTTGTTGACCGAAAAACAGCGGGACATTTTCGAGTTGTATTACCATGAAGATTATTCCTTGGGCGAGATTTCCCAATTGACCGGAATTAGCCGCCAAGGGGTGCACGAACATTTGCGACGGGCGGAAGCGGGGCTGGAGGCATTAGAGCGGCAGTTGTCGCTGTTGCGTCTGCAGACAGAGCGGCGGCAACTGCTCCAGGCCGCCTTCCGCTATTTTGAGGAAGCGAATTGGGACGCGCTGCACGACGTGCTCCGTCGCCTTTGGGATTTGGAACACGCGTGAGGTGCGCGGGGCAAAAGGAGGCGGACGCTCCGTGGCGTTTGAAGGTCTGGCCGAGCGGTTGCAAGCGGCGTTTAAAAAATTGCGCGGAAAAGGTGTCGTTACCGAGAGCGACGTCAACGAAGTGATGCGGGAAGTGCGGCTCGCATTGCTCGAGGCGGACGTCAACTACAAGGTCGTCAAAGATTTCGTCGCCAAAGTGAAAGAGCGGGCTTTGGGCCAGGAAGTGATGAAGAGCCTTACGCCCAGCCAACAAGTCATTAAAGTCGTCCA
>Ga0181858_1000205_pt1 | contig 25476 bp, 25 predicted proteins | sample NewIslPassag4_SG_FD_130749 | JGI IMG/M metagenome (GOLD analysis project Ga0181858, IMG submission 130749) | Feedstock adapted compost microbial communities from Newby Island compost facility, Milpitas, CA, USA - Passage 4_SG | ecosystem: Engineered > Solid waste > Feedstock > Composting ...
ATTTGGAACGGTGCCAAGTGGACGTTCAACCTAACTATATAAAGCGTTTTGTCGTTTTGTCAATGACGGAAGTCCTGTTCACAAATTGTTCCCAAAACCGTCAAAACCTTTTCAGATCTAGGACTGTCCCCGTTTTGAAGCAAATGGATGCGGAGTAAAATATCTCCACAATTTTCGATATTCCCCAACTTCGTTCGCCATTTTTGCATGTAATTTCCATTTTATACTTCGAATTCATATGCCGGAAGCCGCATGCGACAATCTTTCCGTGCCAAACTGACTACAAGCAAATTGTTTGTGAAGGAGAGTGACTGTTCCCATGCGATGGAAAAAATGGGGCAGAGTTGTGATGATTGTCACAGCCCTGACGGTCGTATGCACCGCGTGCAACTATAGAGATTATTTCCAAAAGTACAGCGGATATGACTACGGCAGCCGGCCCGAAGACAAGAAAGCCGCCCCCCGCGTCCTGCGCGCGCAAGATAACCGGGCGAATCCGGCGCAGCATGACAACAAGCGCCTTTCCTACAGCCCCGAATTGTCCAAGCGGATCGCGGAACTCCCGGGTGTATACAACGCTTTCGTGTTTGTGACGGACCGGAACGCGTATGTCGGAATGATGACCGACTTGTCGGCCACCGGCATACGCGCCCTGGGAAACCGGGAGGAAGAGCAGGCATCGAGCGGCAAATTCACCCATAAAGACGTGACGGATATTTCCAGCCGCATGCGGCAAAAGATTGCGGCTGAAATTTTCAAAGCCGAGCCCAGAGTCCGGAACGTCTACGTTTCGGCCAACCGGGAATATGTAAACCAGCTGATTGAGTTTGCCAAGGAAGCCTGGGCCGGCCGCTCGTTGGAACCTTTGCTCCCGGAATTCAACCGCCTGGTCAGATACGTGTTTGCCGGCGGCAAGGAGATCCCCGTGCCGCTGAATGAGATGCGGCTGCTGGTGCCCGACCCGCTGGAGCCGGCGCCGCAGGCTTCCGCGGCCCCCGTGCCCCTGATCAGACAGCCTGCCGGGTAAAGCCGCAAGACTGCCAGGATGCCCGCATGGATATACCCAAGCCGAAGCCCCCGGCTTATCGGGATTTCGTCGCAAAAAAAGACCGCTCGCGCACGCCGCTTGACGGCGCGCGGGCGGTCGTCAATTCCCCGCGCCGCTCACGAAGCCGGGGAATTCAGACGCAACAGTTCGCGCTCCACGAGTTTGGTCAGTTCATCTTCGTCCCCGCCGGTAATTCTGTACTTACGGATGTACTCCTTCACAAACTTGCGGGGATCCTTGGGACGGAAAATCCTCGTCAATTCTCGCAAACTTTCCTGCACTTCATTGTGGCTGCGCTTCGCCATGCCATTCCCTCCCTGGAATGCATTCCGCATCGCACCCGGCCCAAAGCGGCCCGCCGCCATTGGCGGCGATCCCCCCAAGAACCCCGTTGCCAGCGGAATAGCAAGTTTAGCGTACCGGCCGAGCTTTATGAAGCTTTCGGTGTGCGTGTACACGATTCCAGTATAACAGTTTTTTGTTCCGGTTGAAAGAAAAAGTCAATGGCGGATCTCAAACCAGTGGTCATCCCCCGAAAGCGCAAAGCGGTCTCCCGCCTTCAGGGGATAACTTTTGCCGGGAATGAGCTTCCGGCCGCCGGGCAGGAAAGTGCCGTTGGATGAGCCATGGTCCTCCAGAAAAAACGTGCCGCTGGACGGATCATAGCGGATGGAGCAGTGACGCCGGCTGATTTCTCCCGCATCGGCGGGAAACACCACGTGGCAAACGGCCGGATCCCGCCCGATGAGCAGGGCCTCGTCCGTCACCCGGAAGCATTCTCCCGCAAAGGTGCCGCCGATGCCGTAAATTCGCGGTTTACCCCGCCAGGCCTCGTCGGGATTCGCGAAGGCCCGGGTTACGCTTGGCAGCCGTATCGTGGAATCCGGCGGGCTGTCCGCCGGCTCGAACTCTTGCGCCCGGTAAGCTGCAGCGGAGGACGGCCGCCGAACCGATGAAACGCGCGGCGCGGCATCCGCGGAAAAAGGTTCCCGGTCCGCCGCAACCTGGGTATTCTTGCCTCTTGTCATCTGCAAAAAAGCGATGACCGACATCACCGCCACTCCGATGCCAAACACCAGGGCGGCGTACAGGGGCAAGGAACCGGACAAACCGATCGCCTCCCAGTTGTATGCTTGAATTCCAATGTAAACGCTTACCTATTATCCAAAAAAGATAAGGCATCTTGACTCGCGCCTTATATAAAGTATACCGGAATTGCGCCGGCGGTTCAACGCATCCGGGCCATATCGCCAGATTTTATTGCGGGAAATGTTTATGGCGCTAAGTTCCGTAAGACCTCCCGATCCGGGGCGCGCATTGACTTTAATAGGAAAAAGTCGTATAACAAGATTAAAATTCGGCTAAGGGAACATGCATACCGACAATCAGGCTGTGCCGCACCATCAGGATCCGTCCCTCATGCGGGGGCGGTTTTTTGGTGATTTTAACTTAGTGTATGAAATGGATACGAAAATTGATGTCGCGTGTGACCAGACCGTTCGGAAAGGGGATACAGCTTCATGCCGGTTTCTGAAACGCCTTATCGCATTCCGCTTGCGGATGTGCTGAGCGCGCACCGCGTGCTGCAGGAAGTGATTGTGCCGACGCCGCTGCAGCTTAACAAGGAGCTTTCGGCCAAATACGGATGCAACGTATACTTGAAAAGGGAAGACTTGCAAGTCGTCCGCTCGTTCAAAATCCGGGGCGCTTACACGCTCATCTCCTCGCTGCCGGAAGAAGAGCGCCGGAGGGGCGTAATCTGCGCCAGCGCAGGCAACCATGCGCAAGGGGTCGCCTTTTCCTGCCGCGCCATGGGCATTCCGGGCATCATTTACATGCCGGCGACCACGCCCCGCCAGAAAGTCAAGCAAGTGCAGCGCTTCGGCGGCGAATTTACGGAAATCCGGCTGACGGGCGACACTTACGACGACGCTTACGCGGAAGCGGTGCGTTATGCCAAGGACAATCAGATGACGTTCGTGCATCCGTTTGACGATCCGCGCATTGTGGCGGGCAACGCCACCGTCGGCAAGGAGATCGTGGAGGCGGGCGTCCAGCCCATCGACTTTATTATCGCCGCCGTCGGCGGAGGCGGCCTGGCCACCGGCATCGCTTCGTACGTGAAAGAAGTGAGCCCGGAGACGGTCATCATCGGCGCGGAGCCGGAAGGCGCGCCGGCCATGCGGCGGTCGCTGGAAGCCGGCAAGGTCATCACGCTGGATGAGATCGACAAGTTTGTGGACGGCGCGGCGGTCAAGCGGGTGGGCGAGCTGACCTTCTCCCTCTTCAGGGAGCTTATCGACGAAATCCTGCTCGTGCCGGAAGGCAGGATATGCACGACAATTCTGGACCTGTACAATGAGCATGCCATCGTGGCGGAGCCTGCCGGCGCGCTGCCGGTGGCGGCGCTGGAGCATATCGGTCCGGAGCGGCTGAAGGGCAAAAATGTCGTGTGCGTCATCAGCGGCGGCAACAATGATGTGGACCGGATGCAGGAAATCAAGGAACGCTCGCTGATTTTTGAAGGGCTCAAACACTATTTCATGATCAACTTCCCGCAGCGGGCCGGCGCCCTGCGCGAATTTCTCGACGACGTGCTGGGGCCGGGCGATGACATCGTGCATTTTGAATACACGAAAAAACACAATAAGGAAAACGGCCCTGCCCTCGTCGGCATTGAGCTCAAAAGCAAGGACGACTACGCGCCGCTGATCGAGCGGATGAAGCGCAAAGGAGTACAGTTTGTCGAGCTGAACAACGATCCGCTGCTCTTTGATTTTCTCGTCTGAATCCCGAATCGCGGCCTGCGGCGCCCGAGCTATCGGCCGCCCATTCGCCGCAAGGGGCAATAAGGAGTTTTCCGCATGAAGGCCATGCCGGCAAAACCTTTGCACATTTCCGACATGCTCCTGTACGCCGTCGTTCTTTTTGGCGTGGAATTCGTTCGGGGAGCAGTCCTCATCAGCTTCTTTTCCTTGTACGGGACCAAGCACCTCGGTTTGAACCTGGAGGTCATTGGCGCTGCCATCACGGCCAGCTTCCTGACCGACACCATCGTCAAGCTGGCCATCGGCTGGTTTCTCGACCGTTTTCCGGCGCGGCGCGTCATCTCCTTCAGCCTGTTTCTTGCCTTCCTGGGGATCTTCATCGCCGGATTTGCCGGACGGCCTTGGCTGTTTATCGCGGCGGCGGGCCTCACCGGCTTTGGCGTGTCGCCCATCTGGATCGTATGCCTGACAAAGGTCCGCGCCGAGGGCCGGGGAACGCAAATGGGCTTTCTCTACACGGTATGGCTGACGGGCATCGGCACGGGTCCCATCGTGACCAACCTCGTGATCGACGCCGGCATGCGCGCCGCCCATTGGCTTCTTGCGGCCATCGCGCTGATCACTTGGCTATTCAGCCTTCGGCTGCCCGATGAACGCGAGGTGCGCCTTGCGCCGATCGCGTTCTGGCGGCAGCTTCGGATTTTGGCCGGCAGGCTGCGGCACATGAAGGCGCTCATACCCGGCATGCTGCTGCAGACGCTGGGCGCAGGGATGCTGCTGCCGATTCTGCCCGCCTTCGCTTCGGACACGCTGGGCTTTACCTCCTCGCAGTACTCGCTGCTGCTCAGCGCAGGCGGCCTTTGCACCGTGCTGGCCCTCATCCCGATGGGGAGACTGGCCGACCGTTTCGGGAAAAAATGGTTTCTGGCCGCAGGTTTTCTCCTGTTCGGCCTGATTCTGAATTTGTTTCCGCTCGGGCCCGCCTTTGGCCTTGCGCTGCTCTTTGCGGTTGCCTTGGGGATTGCCTATGCGGCGGTGCTGCCGGCCTGGAACGCGCTGCTCGCCGCCTATGTGCCGCCGGCTCAAAAAGGGCTGGGATGGGGCGTTTTCTCCACCGTGGAAAGCCTTGGAGGCGTCATCGGCCCCTACATCGGCGGGATGCTGGCCGTCATGCTGAGCGATTCCTGGGTGGTGGGCATGGCCGGCATCCTGTTCATGCTGATCAGCCTGTTTTATCTGTTTTTTCCGGTGCCATCCTGGCGCGGGGAATAGTCCGTCGGCGGCCCGCCGGCGCCAGATATGGCGGACTTGGCCCGCCCGTTTGTGAAGGTGACCTGTCGCATGTCCGGTTTCGGATGGTTTCTCGCCTGGACGCAACAAATTCTCGCGTACATAAAAGAAATGGATATGGAGCAAATCGAGGCGCTGCTCGCCAGCTACTCCGATTTGGGGCCGCTGCCGGGCATTTTGCTGCCGTTCATGGAGGCTTTGCTGCCCTTTTTGCCCCTCATCGTGTTTTTGTTTGCCAACGCTTCCGCCTACGGCATGTGGCTCGGATTTTTTTACTCCTGGATCGGCGTCTGCGCCGGCGCCATGGCCGTTTTCCTTTTGGCCCGCATCGCCGGACGCAAATACGGCGCCCGAATCCGGCGCCGCTACCCGAAAAGCGAACGATTCTTCACCTGGATGGAGCAAAAGGGCTTTACGCCCGTGTTTCTTTTGGCCTGCTTTCCTTTTACGCCTTCCGCATTTGTGAACATCTCCGCGGGATTTTCCAACATGCCCCTGCACTCGTTTATGACCGCCATCATGATGGGCAAGGCCGTCATGATCTTCCTGATTTCCTATCTGGGCGCGGACCTGGAAGCCATGGTGCGCCAGCCCTGGCGGCTCATCATCGCGGCCCTTGTGCTGGCAGCCATGTGGTATGGGGGCCGCTGGCTTGAAATCCGCTACCATTTGCGAAAGTAATCCGCATTTCGTCTGGGCGCCCGGCTCCCGCGGCGCTTTACGGGCCATTGTCGTCCGAAACGCCGGCGGGCGAAGGAGGCGTCTCCTTTTCTTCTTTCCGGCTCAAATAATGTTCGATCAGCTTGTCCAGGCGACGCAGCCTTTCTTCATAATTAAATATCGCCGCAGATACGGCCAGGAGGCGGGAGCGGCCCTGCGCATCCAGCCCTTCCCGGTCTCCGGCGGCCATGTCGGCCAGATGCGCTGCGGTATCTTCCGGCGGCGGCACCGGCAGCTGCGCATTCGGTTTGATGTGCCCCTCCCATTTCCACATGATCTGCTCATGATAAGCGCACAGTTCCTCGATTTTCCGGTCGGCCGCCTCCCGCCAGCCTTCCGGCGGACGAACCGCAAAATAATGATGCTCCACCGCCTCAATCAGCGCCGTCCCCTGCTCCAGCGCCTCCAGCATGCCTTTGTACACCACGAGAAGCCGCGCCCTGTTCATCCTTGTTTTCTTGCGAAAAACGCGCTCTTCGGCAAACATCCGGAAACTTTCTTCCAGATTGCGCAGACTGGTCCGCAGCGTATCGAAATCGCTGCGAAACACGTTTTCCCGGATTTCGTTGGAAACGGCCGTCCGGAGCAGGCGGGACATGATGCGCCGCAAAACCTCCGCGTTTTTGACGATGCGCCTGGCGTGGCGCGGCGGCGCCACGGCAATGTTGACGAGAAAAGCCGCCGCCATCCCCGTCACGATGCCCGCGAGCCGGTCGACGGCCAGTTGCCAGCCTTGCCCGCCGGCCTCCATAATCATGACCACCGTCACCAGCGTAAGGCCGATGGCGTCCTCATTGCCGATGCGCATGCAGATCAGGATCGCAAACACGCACACAAGTCCGATCGCAATCGGCGACGCGCCGATCAGATGCACCGCCCCGAGCGCCAGCGCGGCGCCGACAAACATGCTTTGCACCTGGTCGATTACCTGCATCCAGGACCGGTAGATGGACGGCTGAATCGTGAAAATGGCCGCAATGGCCCCGATCAGCGCGTTGTTCAGCCCGATCAGTTCCCCGATCCAAAGGGCGACCGCCACGGCCAACCCCGTTTTGAGAACCCGCGCCCCGATGGTCACGGCGTACAGCACCTCCGCTTGCACTATGCGTTTCCATTATAACGCCTGCGGCGGCAAAAGAAGCACGCGTTTTCTTTTTTTGACTTCCCACCGAGCTTTCGGTGCCGTTATAATAGTGTCAATTGACGTCGAATGCGGGAGGCGCGGGATCGTGATCTTGTTTGTGGTCAATGAAAAATCCGGCAACGGCAAGGCCCGGGCGGTCTGGCGTTCCGTGGAGCAAAACCTTCGGCAAAGGAGCGCCGCTTATGTCAAGGTGTCCGCCGAAACAGCCGAAGACGCCGTCCGTCAGGCGGAACAAATCCTCGCGCGGGAACCCGTGGAGCGCCTCGCCGCCGTCGGCGGCGACGGAACGGTGCACAGCCTGCTCAAACTGGCCCTTAAGTATCGGCTGCCGCTCGGCTTTATCCCTTGCGGTTCCGGCAACGACACCGCCTTGACGCTGAAACTGCCCCGCAGGCCCGAAGCGGCCCTCGACGTGGTGCTGAACGGAAAAGTGAAGGCCGTCGACCTGATTGCGACGGCCCGCCCTGACAGCGAAGAAGAATATTCCCTTGTTTCCGTGGCCATCGGCCTGGACGGCGCGGTGGCCGAAGAAGTCAACGCCTCCCGCTACAAAAACTGGTGCAACCGGCTCGGTCTGGGACGTCTCGCCTACATCATCGGGCTCTTGCGCGTGCTGCCGCGCTATCGCACGGAAACGGTCCACCTGACGGCAGACGGCGAGACGCGGGTCTTCCCGCATACCTGGCTGGTGACCGTGGCCAACATGCCAAGTTATGGCGGAGGGCTGAAAATTTGTCCGGACGCGCGGCACGACGATGACATGCTGGACATCTGCGTGGCCAGCCGGTGTTCGCCGCTTACGCTTTTGCTGGTGTTTCCCCTGGTGCTGACCGGGCGCCACGTGAAATCCCGCTATGTCACCATGCTCAAAGGAAAGGATATCCGCATCGGCGCCAACCGCCCCTTGCCGGCTTACGGCGACGGCGATCCCGTCGGGCGCACGCCGCTGGCGGTACGGGTGCTGCACCGTCAGCTGCTCGTGGTGACGCCTTCCGGCTGACGGAACGGCAGGATGATCTCGAAAACGGTGCCCTTGCCGACTTCGCTCCGCACGTTCATCCTGCCCTGATGGTTGTCGACGATCTTGTAGCTGACCATGAGGCCAAGGCCCGTACCGTTTTCCTTCGTGGTGTAGAAAGGCTGCCCGATTTTCGCCAGATGCTCTTCGCTGATCCCCGGCCCCTCGTCCTTGATTTGAACATGCACCTGATCCGTCCTGCGCGACAGGCGAACCTCTATAACGCCGCCGTGCATCATGGCTTCGATGGCGTTTTTCAACACGTTGATGAATACCTGCTTGACCTGGCTTTCCACACAATACACCCACAGCGGGCCGTCTTCGTAGATCACGTTGATCTCAATGTTGTGCATGTTGGCCTGGGTTTCCAGGAGCGTGATCGTGTCCCGCATGACATCCCTCAGGTCGTAATAGGCCAGCTCGTACACCCGCGGCTTGGTCAGCATGAGCAGTTCGCTCACGATGCCGTCAATCCGGTCCAGCTCGTCGCTCATGATGTCAAAATACCTGGAATCGTTCTTTTCGCCGGATCGGATGAGGTTCAGAAAACCTTTCAGCGACGTCAGCGGGTTGCGGATTTCGTGGGCGATGCCCGCCGCCAGCTGGCCGGCCACCAGCAGCTTCTCGGAATTGATCAGAAGTTCCTCGTTTTTTTTCCTTTCGGAGATGTCCCGGACGATGACCTGAAGCGCAGGACGGTTATCCGCTTTCATTTTTGAGACCACAATTTCCGCATGCAGCGGTTTCCCTTTCAGTGTCTGCAGCTTCACTTCGAAGGGGCCGTCTTTGGTCCACTCGTCCAGGTTCTGCAGCATCGCCTTCGCTTTGTCACGGCATTCGGGAAACAAAAGCTGCCACACCGGCTGGCCGATCAGATCTTCCGGTCTGTCGGCTTCCAGCATGCGCAGCCCGGCCGGATTGACGTATACCCACCGGTCTCCCTCGACCGTGGCGATCATGTCCATCGAATGTTCCACCAGCCGGCGATACTGTTCGTCCATTTGGCCCAATCGTTTGTCTATGTACCAGGTCAGAAGCGCCGACATGATGATGACGATGGCCGCTATGCCCACAATGAGGGAAAGAAGGTAAACTTCCCAGCCGGGCTGGATCAGCATGCCTTCGTCGTACTCGGCTTTGATCGCCGCGTGGGCCGTCTGTTGTTCCGCAATGAACGAAACGCCCAGAATCAATGCGGCAAGCCAGCGATAACGGCCGGCGGATTTGTCGGACACGATGAAGGAACCGATGGCGCCCGCGCAAAGCAGACCCAGAGACAAGCCGACCAGCCAAGGCTCCACGGTCAGGTTTTCGATCGGCTGGCTCAGCAGGCTGTAATAGGTGGTAAACGACAGGCCCACCGCCATGATGATGCTCCTGGCCAGCAGCGTATAGCGAAAAACGCCTTGAAAATTCAGCACCAAAAAACAAGCCATTGCAAAAAAGATAGCGAAAAACAACACTGCGAGCATGTCCCATGAGAAATAGAGCGGCCTTTCGGCCGAAAGCAGCAGCACATAATGTTTCAGCCAAATGCCGACGCCGAAAACGAACGCGCCGCCGGCCAGCCATCCGGGGCGGAATTCTCCCCCGATGTGCCTGATGTTGCTGACGAAGCTGAACATCGCATAGCAGGAAAGAAAGCTGATAAAAAGCGCAAGCAAAAAGAAAGAAGCCGACCATACGAAGCCGGTATCCATGACCGAATCCCCCGCGGTTTATCTTCCAAAAATGAAAAATGCCGGAATTGGCACATATGTTGCATATTAATTGATGGTCATTTTCGACAAAAATCAACAAAATCCTTGCTTATTTTCGATTAATCGACCGGAATTCCCGCCGCTTTTCGGATCTCATTGGCCAGGCGGTGAAACTCATCCTTGTCCGTCTTGGTCGTGGCGATCTGCCAGGCCGCCTGCAGAAAACGGATGATTTTCTCGGCATCCTCCTTGCTCATCATGCCGTTTCCTCCCCCCGTTTCCGCCTTCATTGCGGTGTTCCACCAACCCTCATTGCCGAAAGATTCGTTCAGGTCCGCCAGAATGCCGGCAACCTGCACGTTGTTGCGGTATTGATACAGATTGATGCGCGGGCTTTTCTGTCCCCGGCTCCAGGCGTACGTCTGCCAGAAATGGCGGCATGCGCCCCGCTTGGCCATTTCCTCGATGACGAAATAAGACCCGTAAACACCGGCCGCATATTCCTTGATTTCGGCCGCAGCCGCCCTTAAATAGGCTTCGATCCGGTCATAGTCGGCGGGCAACGCCTCATAGTCCACCGCAAAATAAATGGCGGTGCCGGGAGGCTGGCCGATGGCCTTCGCTTCCAGATAGGCGGCGGCGCCGTCCGCCTGCCCCGCAGCGGCGCCTCCTTTGGCCCGTTGGGCGGACGTTTCAAAGACCGACACGATATTCATGCCCGCTTCCGTTATCGCCCTGGCCTCCTCCAGGGTCAGCCTTTTCCAAGCGTAAGCGGGCGGCACCAGATAGCGGCAGGCAAAGCGATAGCCTGCCGCATACAGCGCTTTCGCCGTGCTGAGCGTAAGCGGTGTGGCGCAGTCAATTCCTTGGGCCATACACCACGCATCCTTTCCGTTTCGGACGGTGAAGTCTTGTCCTTACCATTAAATGTGGGATGCGGCAGCGTGGTGAGGGCGCATTTCCGGGGCGTTGGCGGGTTGGCGGTTTGCGGCCGGCGAAGTAAGCTGCGCGCGACTTTTTGCAAAGAAAAACCCGCCCTGGAGGGGAGGGCGGGTTTTTGCGGGATCACCTTCAAGAGGGATCAATGTTGTTTTTCCGGATTGCGGCCGCGCATGCCGGCCAGACCGATCAGCCCCAGCAGGCCGAGCCAGCCCCAGTTGCCGTTGGCGCGGTCTGCGGCGGTTGTCCGGTATTTGGTGCCGGTGACGTTGTTCACTCCGTAGCGGCCGGTGCCGTTCATCACACCGTTGTTGTTATAAGTGTACATCCGGTTTGTTCCGTCGTAATAGGGGGCCGGGCCGTCAGTGCCGTAAATACCCGTTCCCGGCGTATAGGACGTGTCGGTCCGGGTTTCATAAGTCCCAGCTTTGTTGGCGTTTACCTTGGTGCCTTCCCCGTAAACGGGACCGGCCAGAATCAAAGACAGTCCGGCGACCAACAAAGTGCTTTTGATCAGTCTGTTCAAATGTCGTCCCACCTTTTAAACGGATTTTGTGATCCCTCGTTAATTTGCCCCCCGCCCGTCGGCGGCTATGCATGGACGAGTTTGGCTGCATAAAAACGCCCGTTTAAGGAAAGCTGACATTAAACAGACCTGTGCCATGGACGCAAGACGAAAGGACGGGGGCATCGTGCTTACGAAATTTGCGCTCAAAATGGTTCTGAACGGCTTTATCCTGTCCGTGCTCGTGTACTGGTATGCCGACATTCCTTACGTAAATGCCTTGGCCGCCGCGCTGGCGTTCATGGCGGCCGCCTGGTTCATCGGCGATCTCTGGCTCCTGCGCAAGGCCAACAACGCGGTGGCTACGGTCGCGGACGCCGGATTAACTTTCGCGTACTTGTGGGCCGCTGCCGCCTTCTTCCGGTGGGACCTCACGTTTGACGAACTGCTCGTCATCGCCCTCTTCGTCGGCTTCGCCGAGTGGTTCTTCCACCGCTATATCATGAGCGTCGACAAGGTCACGCTTTGATCTTCACGCCGGGCTGGCCGCAGGCTCTGCGGCCAAAATGCGGGACGCGTCAAACACCCGCGGCGCCCTTCTCGTCAGATCGTACGCCCGCAGAAGACCGTCGCTGACGGACCGGATGAGAATCCGGCGCTGCGTCAGCCTGCCCGCCCGGTCCTGATAGATGATGACCACCACGCGGCCGACGTATTTTTCATATTTGGCGGATATGGCGCGCATGGGCGTTCACTCCCCGCATGAGCGCTGTCCGCAGCGCGGGCAGATGGTGCAGCCGGCCGTGGCGGGGGCCTGATAGGCGCTGAGGCAGTTGGGACACACCTTGATCGCGGTTTCCGCAGGTTTTTTCATGACGGACGGACTCCTCCCGCAAGCATGTGAATTATGCGAACATTTGTTCGGTATTTTTAATTTACCACACATTTGTTCGTTTTAAAAGCGCCAATTTGCGGATGCGGAAGCCAAGCCATCAACACTCTGCCCAAAAATGGAGGGTTGTCCCCTGGACGGCGCACAACCAAGGGACAACCCCCGTTTTCAGTTCCGGCCTCCATCAGGCCGCATCAACGATCCCGCACGACAATGGTCACATCCGTACCCTCTCTGACCACGAGGGTCACGCGGGTATCGCCCCGTCTCCCGTCGGACCGGCTGTCCGGCCGATTGGAGACTTGTCCGAACAGGCCGCCCCCAAACAGGTCTTGTCCAAACATCGCTCAGCACCTCCTTGTCCAACAGGATGTTTTATCGTATGAAGCGTCCCGCGGCAAAGAAATGGACAAGCGATGATTTTTTTTAAGATCATTAAGTTTTGGTATCATCCGGGAACCGCAGACAGCGGAGCGAAATGCAAAATTGACTTATATTTTGGCCTTTCCGGGGAAATCGGGGCAATATAAATCAAAAATATCTTATATCTAAACTGTTTTTTGAAAAGCGGCCAATTCTAAGTCAAAAAGGCACTATATTGGGGCGATCTGCGAAAAAAAAAGGGATTGATATTAGATAAAAATGCTCTCCGTTCTGACCGTCCGCGAATTCGGGTTAAAAAGAGTGACGGGAATAAGGCCTTTGTATCTGTCCCGCACCGTTCTGGATCCGCCTGCAGAAATCCGCGCCAAAGCCTCTTCGTGAAACAAAAAACGCGGCTCCGCACATCCGGAAACCGCGTCCTCATTGTCGATATAAAATGGTGCTGATGAAGGGACTCGAACCCCCGACCCGCGCATTACGAATGCGCTGCTCTACCAGCTGAGCTACATCAGCAAGCCACACTTCCATAGGATATTCGTTTCGGAGACAAAAGTCAAGGGAAAATTTGTCCTGCGGCAGCTGTTTTTTTCTTGCTGGCAATGCCGGATTTTCCAATTCCGCCATCCTCCTGAGGCCCATCCATCATCCTCCTGCCTACACGCCGCCGCGCCGAACCAGTGCCCTGCCCGTCGCATACATTATTGGGGTAAACGCCTATTTGGCAAACCGGAAAGGCAGGGAAATGATCCGTGAACCCCAACTCGCCGATGCTGCCCATCCATGTGCGCCGCTTTGCCGCTCCGCCCGTCCACATCCTGATTCCCGTGGTGGCCGGCGGAACGAGCCCTTTGGCCCGCAACGAGATGAACCGCGCCATCATTGACGCCGTCAAAACCCAAATGAAACACCAGGGCTACCCGAGCCCTGACATCCGCGAAATGATCGGCACTTTCGAAATCAAAACCAACGAGCGCGGCGTGCTCAGCCTCTTGCTGATCAATTACGCCTTCACGGGCGGCGCCCACGGCATGACGCTGCAGCAGTCCTTGACCTTCGACGCGGACACCGGCAAAGCTTATGCCCTCGGCGAGCTGTTCAAACAAGGAAGCCCCTGGGAAAAGCGCCTGAACGCCATCATCCAGGCGCAGATTGCCGCCCGCCAGCTTCCGCTGCTGGCCGAATATCCGGGGATCTCCCCGAACCAGGATTACTACATTGCCGACAAGGCGCTGGTCATTTACTTCCAACTGTACGCCATCGTTCCTTACGCCTGGGGATTCCCCTATTTCCCGATCTCGGTCTATGACATCCAGGACATTCTGGACGAAAACGGCCCTCTGGGCGTCATGTTGGGTTGAAAAACCTCATTTCCTGGGAAATCATGTCGGCCCCCTGCTGCCATCACGCTAAAATCCGCTCCGCATGGGTGTAGATGTTCATGCTGTCCCCGCGGATAAAGCCGGCGCAGGTGATGCCCAGATCTTCGGCCAGCCGCAGCGCAAGATCGGTCGGCGCCGATTTGGAAAGCAAAATCGGGCAGCCGATCTTTGCCGTTTTCAGCACCACTTCCGAGGAGATGCGGCCGCTGAAAACAATCGCATGGCGCTTTGCCTCTAAGCGGTGGCGCAGCGCGTGGCCAAACAGTTTGTCCAGCGCGTTGTGCCGCCCGATGTCCGTCCGCGCGGTTTTCAGCCCCGTCTCATCGGCCAGCGCCGCGTTGTGGACGCCGCCCGTTTCCCAGAACGCCAGCGAGGACGATTGCAGTTCCTTCATCAGGGAAAAACATTGCGCTGCGGTCAGGCGGATGCCGCCGGTAATCGTCTTGGCGGTTCTGGCGTCGTTGTAAAAATAGAACTGGCGGCTTTTGCCGCAGCATGAACCGATAATCCGCTTGGCGTAAAATTCCTTGCCCACCGACTGGGGAACGAAAAGGCCGACATAGGCAAAGCCCCGTTTCTCGTCGACGGACAGATCCTTGATCTCCTCCGCCCGGCGGATCACGCCCTCCGAAGCCAGAAAACCGATCACCAGATCGTCCAGATCGGAGGGCGTGCATACCAGCGTGGCAAACTCCTCGCCGTCGAGCTGAATCGTCAGCGCAAATTCTTCCGCGATCCGGTCATCCCGATCAACACGCTCATTTCCGTCTATGCGGATGATCCGCCAGGTGGTGCCCGCCATCGGCCGCCGCGCCTCCTTTCAGCCGTGCATTTCCGTCTCCAGTTCTTCCACCCGCCGCTCGACGTAGCGCGTATCCTTCAGCGCGTGATACGTTTCCGCCTTTTCCACAACCGCCGCCGCATTGTATTCCGGAATGCCGGCATGCGAATCGTAGACGCCTTTCGGGAACAGCACGTTGCCCTCCGGCCAGTAAACGCCCACGTTGCCGGGCGCGATATCCGCCCGCTTCAGCCTGCCGTGGAACACGCCATAGCGGTTGTATGCCACCACCGCTTCGCCGTCCTGGATCCCCAGCGCATCCGCATCTTCCTTGCTCATCAGAAGGTCATAGCGGTCCGCGCCGTTGAACGGGTCCGTCTCGCTGTAAATCATGGAATTGAACTGCTTGCCGCGGCGTGTGGTCACGTAGAAATGCCCTTCCGGCTTGCGCAGTTCCGGAATCTGAATCGGCAAAAGGTTCCCCCTGCCGTCCGGCGTCGGACAGATGCCGTCTTCGCAGAGCCACGCGCCGCCCCACTGAAACACGTCCCCGCGCTTGGACAAGTGCTGGATGCCGTCATAATGCGGGTTGGCCACGGCAATTTCCGCCCGGATGGCGGCCGCATCCTTGAACTGTATAAGCTCCTTGCGCTCCGGTTTTACCCTGGCCGCCAGATCGCAGTAGATCTGCCACTCCGGCCGGGCTTCCTCGATGCGGGGCCCCTCAATTTCCGGCGAAAAATACACCATGCGCTCGGTGGAGGTGGACGTGCCCCCGCCCGGCTGCTCGTAGCGCGTCATGGCCGGCAGCACCCACACCTCTTCCCGCGCGTCCACAAGCGTGGACGTGTTCAGCACAATGTCCTGATGCACGCGCACGTCCACATTCTCGAGGCAGCGCCGGATAAACTCCGGATCCGGCATCGTCTCCAGGAAATTGCCGCCGGAGGTGTAGAACACTTTCAGCTTGCGCTCGTGGTCATCGGGCAAGAGCGCGTTTTCCAGCGAGACGCCGACGATGTCGCCCTGCCATTTCGGGATCTCGAAGCCCCAGACGCGCTCGATCCGCTCGATATTCTGCGGCGTGAAATCGCCGCCCGGCAGGCTGAACGGGTCCGCCCCCATCTCGCCTGCGCCCTGAACGCCGCTGTGGCCGCGGATCGGCATGACGCCGCAATGGGCCCTGCCGATAAAGCCGCGCAGCATGGCCAGATTCGCCACTTGCGACACGTTGTCCGTGCCGAAGCGGTGCTGCGTGAGCCCCATGCTCCAGACGAACACGCCGGTCCGCGCCCGCGCCAGCAGCTCGGCGAATTCCCGGATGCGGGCGCGCGAAAGGCCCGAAGATTTTTCAATGGTTTCCCAATCCAGGCCCGTCACGAACGCCTTCAGTTCCTCATATCCGTTCGTGTGCTCCTCCACAAACTTGCGGTCGATGGCCGACCCCGGCCGCTCTTCCTCCATCTCAAACCAGATCTTCATGGCGCCGTTCATGAACGCGATGTCGCCGCCGATGTTGACCTGATAGAAGTCATCGGCCAGCTTCGTGCCAAACAGCGCCGATTCCGGGATGGACGGGATCCAGTAGCCTTCCATCGCCGGTTCGCGGTAAGGGTTGACGCAGATGATTTTCGTGCCCTTGCGCTTGGCCGCGTACATGTATTTCGTGGACACCGGCTGGTTGTTGGCCGCGACGCTGCCCCAGAACACGAGCACGTCCGTGCCGATCCAGTCCCGGTAGCTGCAGCTCGACGCCCCGATCCCAAGGGAACGCTTCAGCGCCGATTTGGAGGGCGAATGGCAAATGCGCGAGGCGTTGTCGATGTTGTTCGTGCCGATGCAGCGCGCCGCTTTGGCCGCGGCATAATACGTCTCGTTCGTAATGCCGCGAGCGGTCAGGTAAAAGGCCAGTTGCTTCGGATCGATGCTGCGGATTTTGGCCGCGATGCGGTCCAGCGCCTCATCCCACGTGGCGCGGCGGAAGGCGCGTTCTCCCTTGGCGCGGACCAGCGGGTACGGAATGCGGCCGAGCTTGCGCAATTGCGCGCTGTCCATTTTCCGCAGTTCGTCAATGTCGGCGTGCAAAATTTCCGGCTTGATGGCCGGCATTGTGTTGAGCCTGAGCACGTTGAGCCGGGTCGTGCACAGGTGGGGGCCCGTCAGCGTCCGGTCACGCAGACCGGAAACCCCAAGGGCGCATCCGTCGCACACCCCTTGCGTCAAAATGCGGTAAGCGTACGGCAGATTGTCGCGGTTGTCCCACACCGCCTTGATCGTGTCGCGGATATGGTGCGGCTTGATCTTTCCCAGCCCGAACGGTACGGGGCTGACCCACAGTTTCGGGTCCGGCGCCAGCGGCAGTCTGGTCGGCCCCGGATGCTTCGTTTTGCCCATAGCATTTCTACCTCCCGCGAAAATAAAAAAACCGCAAGCCCACAATATCTTCGAAGCGAAGAAATCATGTCCTGACGGTTCGTTAGTCCCTTGCAGGTGCGCTGCCGGGCTCCAACTGGCAAATTTCTTTAATATGGTTAAATATTAACGGTCAGAACCGAATTTCTTTTCCAGATCCTGGTCAAACACGAAAATGGACATGCCGAAGTCTTTGTCCACGTCGATGTCAAGGTACAGGTCCAGGAATTTGGCGCCGAGAAGCTCTTCCATTTCCACGGGCGGGTGCTTGCGGTAAATTTCCTTCACCCATTGGGTGCGCGCTTCCCGCACGAACTGCTTGCCGTCAGTGGCGGAAGCCATGAATTTCTCGACGGGCGACAAATTCCCTTCCATTTCGCAGATCGCCCAGTTCTTGCAGAACGTCGTGGTGATGCGGCTCGGTCCTCTCCCCATATGGCGCTTGCGATATGCCTTGACCAGATTGCTGAATTCGGCTTCATACCGGTTCATCGCGATTCCCTCGCCCATGATCGAAAGCCGTGCGGCAGGAGCGCTGCCTCGCGCCGTTCGATCCGTGATGCCGTTGCGATGCGCTTGACGGTTTTTTGGGATCCAGACTGCTTATATTCTAGCAAGAAAACGAATACATCAGCAATCCTTGGTCCGCGCCGGCCCGAATGTAGCGTAATTTTGCAGTACATTTGGGCACTTTTTGCAAATAAGGCCCAATGTACCGTAAACATATGTTACATCAGGCCATTTTGGGGTTTTGGCAAAAATATCCCGTATTTTTACGCCACATCGCAGTTTAAAGGACCTCCCGCGTACCCGCCCGGCAGAATTCAATCCAGCCGGGGCAGGCTGCGCAGATAACGGTCCGATTTGTCGAGCAGCTTCAGCGCCCGCTCGTCCTCCTCCTTGCCGGCGCCGGCACCGGCGTCGCCCGGCTCGTGCCGGAACGGGAAAAATTCGCCGTCTTCAAAGCCTTTGCCGGGCACAAACACGCCGGTGTCGTTGATGAACGAACCGGAGGGCAAATAGTACCGCTGCGGCAGCAAATTCCGGCGCGTGTTCAGCAAATCCTGCCCGAAATGAATCTGGTCCCCTAGGGAAACGCCCAGCAAGTTGGCGATGGTCGGCAAAATGTCCACGTGGCCGCCCGCAATCTCCTCCGCCCGCCCTTCTTCCATGCCGGGAATCAAAAGCATGAGCGGCACGTTCAGCATTTCCGCCGGGGTGTATTCGCGGCCAAGCAGCTCTTGCATCAGCCGGCGCTCATGGGCGGTGAGCGAATAGATCGGCACGCCCATATGGTCGCCGTATATGACGATCAGGCTGTCGTCCCACAGCCCGGATTCCTTGAGGTCGCGGATGAACATGCCAAGGGCCTCGTCCGCGTAATGCTGGGCGGCAATGTAATGGCCGACGAGGGTGTCCTTGTAGCTTTCCGGCAGCGGAAATCGGACCTTCCGCTCCGGGATGTTGAACGGGTGATGGGCCGACATCGAGATGATCTGCGCGTAAAACGGCCGGCCGGCGGCGGACAGTTCCTTCAGCTTCTGCAGCGTGTTTCGGTACAGCACCTCGTCGGATGAGCCGAAAAACACCAGATCCTCGTCGCCGAAAAACTCCCGGTCAAAATACTCGTCAAAGCCCAGCGCCCGGTAAAGATCGTTGCGGTTCCAAAACTTCACGTCGTTGGTGTGGAACGTCGCCGTATAATAGCCGTGCTGTTTCAGCAGCCGGGGCAAACTGGGCAAAAGCCGGTCGCCGAACACCTGGGAAGCGGCGCCGTGCCTGGGCACGTACAGCGACGTGTTCATGACGAACTCGGCGTCCGCCGTATTGCCCTGGCCGACCATCTGATAGAAGTTCGGAAAATAGACGGCGCTTGCCAGAAGTTCGTTCATGTTCGGCGTAATCTCCATGCCGTTCAGCGTCGCGTTCAGCAAAAAGGTTTGCATCGCCTCAAGCTGGATCACGATCAGATTTTTGCCTTTGGCGATGCCATTCAGGCGCGGCATGGCGGCCACGCCGCTGTCCTTGAGCTCCGCTATGGCCGGCAGCGTCACGTCCGTCGGCGGTTCCGGCTCCGACACCAGACCGGCCAGGGCATCTTTCGCCCCATGGGCGATTTCCACCGTCTGGTAAGGAATGATGCCCATGTTTTCCGATCGTTTCAGTTCATTGATGCTTTCGCGGCTTTGCCAGACGTTGGCGGAGCATATGAAGAAGGACAGCGCCAGCAAAGCGGCCAGATACGGGCGCGGCGCGCCTTGACCCGAAAGTTGCCGGCGCCACTCTCTGAACCGTTTGCTGGCCAGCATCAAGACAAGGAACACGACAATATCCGTAAAAATCAGCAAATAGTAGGGATGAAGAAGCTGCATGACGCTGCCCCGCACTTCGGTTACCTGGCCCACTTGCTGCAGCGCGTGGTAGGTCACAATGATGCCGAAATATTTGTAGTACATGATCACCGCGAAATATACGATGGTCATGATGAGGTCCGCGATGAGGTACGCCCCGAACTTGCGCTTGGGGGCGGCCCATTCGATCAGTCCGAAAACAAAAAGCACGGCCGGCAGGTCCGTCACCAGCGGCATCAGCCAGGAACCGTCGGGATGCAGTACGGATTTTGCCAGATAGATTTTGAGCAGCATGATGAAGGAAAAGAATACGAACGGCTTCGCGAGCCAACGCATTCTTCTCGCCTGCTCCCCGAACATGGTCATTTTCGCTCCCCTTGCGATTTCCATTCTTTCATGCAATGTCGGATGAGATCTCCTTTTTAAATTATAAAACAAGGGAAGGCTCGTATGAAAGGAAACGGGACAACCCGGCAAAAGCGGCAAACATCGCGGCGTTGGTTAATTCGGTTAGACCCGGTTAACGGGGCGCATGGGAACACCACGAGGAGGTTTAACTCGCCCTGACCCGGTTAACAGGGGCGCAAGAGGAACACCACGAGGAGGTTTAACTCGCCCAGACCCGGTTAACGGGGCGCATGGGAACACCACGCGGAGGTTTAACTCGGCCAGATCCGGTTAACGGGGGCGGCCGGGGTTTAGGCCGTTGAAGTTTAACTAAAACCGGTTAAAAAAGGACAGCCTGGGCCGGCACGCTCACATTAAACCTGTCCGCCAAAAAGGCGGGGCCGCCCCGGTCATTCGCATGACTTCGGAAGCGGCCCCGCTGCGCTTCGCAGGTGTGGTTTTATTTCATCAGCTTGTTCACCGTGACGAGCAGTTCGTCGATCACTTCGGTTTCGCCGGACCGGATGCGTTCCACGACGCAGGAGCGCATATGGCTCTCAAGCAGCAGCTTGCCCACGCTGTTTAGTGCCGACTGGATCGCGGCGATCTGGTTCAGCACATCGTCGCAGTATGCGTCCTTTTCGATCAGGCCCTTCACGCCCCGGACCTGCCCCTCGATCCGGTTCAGCCGGGTGATCAGATTGGCTTTGAGCCTGTCGGAACGATGGCTTTTTCTTTCGCCGGCGCGATCCCCGGCAGGCTCTGCCGAACAGCAGTCGCCTTCACAGCATTCGCCTTGCGCATCCGGCAAAATCGGTTCCAGTTCCATGCGGCGGCTCACCTCTTGCGATCATCATACTGTTCCCCTGGGGGGTATGTCAAACCGGACGGGGGCACCTTTTGTCACAATCCCTGCGAACGGGCTTTCAGCAAATCCCGGATTTCCGCAAGCAGTTCTTCCTCCCGGCTCGGCGCGGACGGCTCAGCCGCTTTCTTCTCCGCTTCCTCTTTCCGCCGTAATCGGCTGATCAGCCGCACAAACAGGAAAATGGAAGCCGCGATCAGCAGGAAATCAACCACGGATTGAATGAAGTTGCCGTAGGTAACGGAAGCGTCGCCCACCGTAAGGGAAAGTTGCGTGAAATCGAGGCCGCCGACGATGATGCCCATGATCGGCGTGATCAGGTCCTCCACAATGGAGCTGACAATTTTGCTGAACGCCGTGCCGACGACAACCCCGATGGCCAGGTCCAGCGCGTTGCCTTTGAACGCGAACTCTTTAAACTCCCGCCAAATTTTCATTTCCGGTTTCTCCTTTCCATTTCAATGCCCGGTGCAATTTTGCCCATGATGTGATATGTTTGAGTATACTATTTTCATCCCGAGGATCGAGGATAAAAAACAAATTTGCCATAGAAAGGACAGTCATCGCGATGCGGGAGAACATGCGGGGGAAAACCGTCACCTTCGCCAGGTCCGTCTGCCCTCTGGACTGCCCGGACACTTGCGCCTTGCGGGTCACGCTGGAAAACGGGCGCATCACCGCTGTCAGCGGACACCCGGACCATCCGGTGACGCGGGGCGCCATTTGCAACAAGGTGCGGCACATGCCGGATCGCATCTATCATCCCGAGCGCCTGATGTATCCGCTGCGCCGGATCGGGCCGAAAGGAACGAACGACCCGGCGGCGTTCAAGCGCATCACCTGGGACGAAGCGCTCGGGGAAATCGCCGGCCGCATCCGCAAGGCCGCTGCCCAATGGGGCCCGGAAGCCATCATGCCCTACAGCTTCTACGGCAACATGGGTGTGCTGAACGCGGAGGGCATGGACCGCCGCTTCTTCCACCGGTTGGGCGCGACGCTCCTTGACCGGACGATCTGCAGCGCCGCGGGCAACGCGGGTTACAAGTACACCATGGGCGCAAGCGCAGGGATAGACCCCGAAGACACGGTGCATGCGAAACTCGCCCTCGTCTGGGGCTGCAACCTGGTGTCCACCAACATGCACCAGGCCGCGCTCCTGACCGAAGCCCGCAAACGCGGCGCCAAAATCGTGCATATCGACGTGCACCGCAACCGGACATCCGCCTGGGCCGACGAATTTGTCTGCATCCGGCCGGGCACGGACGCGGCGCTGGCGCTGGGCATGATGCACGTGCTCATCCGGGAAAAGCTGACCGACCGGTCCTTTATCGCAGAAAACACGGTGGGCTACGAAGAGCTGGCGGCGGAAGCCGCCCAATATCCCCCGCAGCGGGTCGCGGAAATCACCGGCGTGCCGGCGGAAACGATCGTGCGGCTGGCCCGGGAATACGGCACGATCTCCCCCGCCTACATCCGCATCGGCAACGGCCTGCAGCACCACGACAACGGCGGCATGGCCGTGCGCGCCATCGCCTGCCTGCCCGCGCTCATCGGGGCCTGGCGCGTCCGGGGCGGAGGCGCCATCAAATCGAACGGCAAATACACGGCCATCAACAGCATGGCGCTGCAAATGCCCGGCCTGCTGGCCAATCCGGACACGCGCGTCGTCAACATGAACCAGATCGGCGATGCGCTGCTTGAGCTCAAGGACCCGCCGATCAAGGTGCTGTTTGTGTATAACAGCAACCCTGCCGTCGTAGCGCCGGATTCGGGCCGCGTGCGGCAAGGGCTGATGCGGAAAGATCTGTTCACGGTGGTCCACGACCTTTTCCTGACCGACACGTGCAAATATGCGGACCTGGTGCTGCCCGCCACAAGCCATTTTGAGAACCTGGACCTGTACGGCTCCTATTGGCACCTGTATCTGCAATTGCATGAACCCGTCATCGACCCGCTCGGCGAATGCAAGTCCAATTTTGCGCTGTTTAAGGAACTGGCGCTCAGGATGGGGTTTGAACCGGAATATTTTGACGTGACGGAAGAAGAGATGATCCGGCAGGCGCTGGACCACCCGGATAATCCCTGTATCGATGGCATCACGTTTGAGAAGCTGCGGGAAAAGGGCTGGATCAAGGCGAACTTGCGCGGCCTGTCCATGTTCGGCGCGGGACGGATCCCGACCCCTTCCGGCAAAATCGAGCTGTATTCCGAGCAAATGAAAAAAGCCGGCCTGCCGCCGGTTCCCGTGTACGTGCCCGCGGGCGCCGAGGAGGAAAACCTGCCGTTTGTCCTCGTGGCCGGGCCGAACCACAATTTCCTCAATTCCACCTTCGCCAATGTGGAGAAGCTCAAAAAGCTGGAAAAACAGCCGCTCCTGCACATGAACAAAAAAGACGCCGCAGCCTTGGGTATCCGGTCGGGGGATCGGGTGCGCGTGCGCAACGGGCGCGGCGAAGTGGTGATCACCGCGGATGCGGACGAGAACGTGCTGCCCGGCGTGCTGGTCACCCAGGGATTGTGGTGGGAAGACGCCTATGAAGGCCGGCAATCCGTCAATGTGCTGACCCCGCAGCGCCTGGCGGATATGGGCGGCGGGGCCGCATTTTTCTCCACGCGGGTGGAAGTGGTGCCGCTATGAGATGTCCGCCTTCCTCAGATCAGGAACATGGCCGCGACGGTCGTCACCGCCAGGCCGATCAGCACCGGCTTTAAGTTCCGCCGCGCCAGCTCGAACGGGCTGACGCCGCAGATGGCGGCGGCCGGAATCAGCGCCCACGGGATCAGTGTGCCGCCGCCCACCCAGATGGCGGCGATTTGGCCGAGGGCCGTCAGCGTTTCCACGCCGCCTACGGACACCGACAGCATGTGCGCGATGGAACCCACCAGCGAAATCCCCGAAAAACCGGACCCGTCCAGGCCGGTGATGGCGCCGGTGGCGGCCAGTGTCACCGCCGCCATCGGGCCGCTGACCGGCACCGTTTCGGACAGCGCCACGCCCAGGTCGTTGACAATGCCGCTGGAACCCGGAAGCACACGATCCCCGAACAGCTCAAAGAACGCCGCGTCGCCCAAATAGAAGAATGCCGCGATGGGAATGACCGGACCGAACACCCGGAAGCCAAACTGAAATCCTTCCACCAGATAAGACGTGGTTTCCTCCAATCCGCGGTGGCGGTGGGCGATGAGCGTCACGGCGATCAGGATCAGCCCCGCCGTGCCGCCGATCAGCGCCGTCGCGTCGCCGCCCTGCAGCCGGAACGCGATCATGGCGGCCACATCCGCGGCAAACAGCAGCACGATAACGATGGCCAAAATCCGCTTCAGCCCGTCCGGCAGCATCGCGCCCGAACGGATGACTTTGACCATGTCCCCCTTCATGCCTGTTCCTTCGTAAAGGCCGTCCCGCCATCTACCCGTCTTCTGATCCCGCCGCATCATCCAATACGCCGTGACCGTCGTCACCAGCCCCATGATCACGACCAGCGGCACGCTGGCCGCCATCACGTCGGCCACCGGAATCCCCGCCGCATCCGCCGTCAGCTTCGGCGCCCCCTGGATGATGTAGTCCCCGGACAGCGCGATGCCGTGCCCGAACAGGTTCATCGCCATCGCCGCGCCCAGCGCCGGCAAGCCTACCCGCAGCGCCGCCGGCAAAAGCACCGCCCCGATCAGCGCCACGCCGGGAGACGGCCAGAAAAACAGGCTTGTCACCAGCATGATCAGCCCGATGCCCCAGAACGCCACCGCGGGCGTCCGGATGAAACGGGTCAACGGCCGCACCATCGTCTCGTTGATGCCGGTCACCATCAGCACGCGGCTCATGGCCACGATGATGGAAATGATGAAAATCGTCCCGAGCAGCTCTCTGGTGGCATAGATGAAGCTGTTGAAAATGCCGGCCACCGAGCCGCTCAGCGATTCGGTCGCCAGAAGCCCCAGCGCAAAAATGCCCGCAATGCAGATCGTCGTGGTGTCCCTGCGCCGGACGAGCAGGGCCAGTATGAAGACAATAAAGGCCAGGTACACCCAGTGCAGAGCCGTCAGCTGTATCGCCACCGGGAATCACGCTCCAGTTTCCAGGGTAGGTTTTGGCATCATATGCAAAAATCCCGGCGGGCGTTCGTCATCCGCTTCAATCCCCCCATTTTTTGTACTTTTTAAAACGTTTACATTGACAATTTTAGCCGAAATTTGATACAGTTAAATCATATAATGATTTCATCTACTCATTGAATGAATAAAAAGGCGGGGGATGAAACGAATTCAAGATGTTGAAACCCCAAACCAGAACCCATCTCGGCGCAAAAAGTCTGACAACATTTGCATTGCAACCAAAAACAAAAAATCCATAATGGGGGAATCCGTATGAAAACCAAAATGAAAAAAGCCGCCATGCTGCTGATCACGGCAAGCCTGGTCTTCCTTCTGGCCGCTTGCGGCGGCAGTTCCTCATCCAATGGCGGCAACGAAGGCAGCGCCGAAAAAACGTACAACTTCAAGATGGGGCACGAAACGCCAAACACGCACCTGTTCCACGCCACGGCCGAGAAGTTTGCGGAAGAACTGGAGAAACGCTCAAACGGCAGAATGAAAGTCCAGATCTTCCCCGCACGCCAGCTGGGCGAAGAAAAGGATATGGTGCAGCAGCTCGAGACGGGCGCCATGGAATTCGCCATCATCACGAACTCTTACATGACCACCCGTTCGGATTTCCTGAATGCCATGTTTATGCCTTTCATTTTTGAGGACATTACGGCGGCTTCCCAGGCGCGGAAAACCGAAACGGTGAAAAAAATGTTCAAGGAACTGGAAAGCCAGGGGCTCAAAGCGTTTGACTACGTATTTGCGGGCAACCGCCATCTCCTGATGGTGAAAAACCCGGTCACTTCTCCG
>Ga0181858_1000213_pt1 | contig 25146 bp, 17 predicted proteins | sample NewIslPassag4_SG_FD_130749 | JGI IMG/M metagenome (GOLD analysis project Ga0181858, IMG submission 130749) | Feedstock adapted compost microbial communities from Newby Island compost facility, Milpitas, CA, USA - Passage 4_SG | ecosystem: Engineered > Solid waste > Feedstock > Composting ...
CCTACGACACACCCGTCAAAGAAATCGTCGAATGGGCCGAGCGGGTCTACCTGCGCCGCAACTTCGCCGGGTTCAAGGGCGATCCCAAATTCGCCCGCGATGATCAGGCCCAGAAATCCTTCTCCAAACTGCGCAGCTCCATCGCCGGCGTCTACGCCTGGCGGGTCGCCGAGGCCAACGCCAAACTGGCCCAGCTCCAGGCCAACCCGCTGCCCGACCGCGCCGCCCAACAGGCCCAGATCGCCCACTGGACCGCCGTCCGGGACCGCATGATTCGCGAAGCCGATTTCGCCTTCCGCCAGGCCTTCGCCTTCTGCCCCTACAGCCCGGAGGCAGTCTTCCGCTACTGCCAGCTCCTCATCTCCCTCCAACGCTACGAGGACGCCTACCTCATCGCCGAAACCTGCCGGAAACTCGACCCATACAACGAGCAGGTAACCGACCTGGCCCGACGGCTCCGCACAGTCCGGGATGCCGGGCACACCGCCCAACTCCCCGGCGTGCCCAACCTCGCCGCCATGGAGCGTACGCTCGCCACCAACCCGGCCGACTACCAAAACGCTCTCGACCTGGCCGCCACCTACCTCTCCCTCGGTCAGAGCAATCGGGCCTTCGAAATCTTCGACAACATCGTCCGCAACCCACAGGCCCCGGCCGGCGCCATCCTCGCCGTCGCCCAGGCCTATGTCTCCCTCGGCGAGTATCCGCGACTCGAAACCGCCCTCGAACGGCTCGTCCAAATCAACCCCGCCCAGCCCGAAGCCTGGTACGACCTGGCCGCCATGAAAGCCATCCTCCAAAAAACCGCCGAGGCCATACCCGCACTCCGCCGCGCCTTCGAACTCAGCGACGCCCGGCTGCAAACCAACCCCGGTGCTTCCACCCTCCGCGCACTCGCCCGACAAGATCCCCGGTTCAAGTCGCTCAGCCAGAATCCCGCCTTCCAAAAGCTCCTGGAGGCCACGCCGCCCTGACGCTACCGTGAAGCCCCGCGCATCGGCACCGGCCCCCTGAGCGGCCGGCCGGATGCCAGCAGGCCCGCCACACAACGCCCGGCAAACCCCGGCCGCGCCCCATCGGGCCGGGTCTGCCCGACCTGGGATTGCCGCAGCATTCCACTCTTCGCTAAAGTGCACAGGCCATGAGTGACATTCCGAAAGCCTACGACCCACGGGCGGTGGAACCCAAATGGTACGCGACCTGGGAACAAAGCGGGTTTTTCACGGCCGACCCGGCCTCCCCCAAACCCGCCTATTCCATCGTCATCCCGCCGCCCAATGTCACCGGCGTGCTCCACATGGGCCACGTGCTCAACAACACCATCCAGGACATCCTGGCCCGCAAGGCACGCATGGAAGGCTGCGAGGTCCTCTGGCTGCCCGGCACCGACCACGCCGGCATCGCCACCCAGGCCGTCGTGGAAAAAACCCTCCGGAAACAGGGAATCATGAAACACCGCGAGGAGCTCGGGCGCGAAAAATTCCTCGAACACGTCTGGGCCTGGAAGGAAAAACACGGCAACATCATCATCCAACAACTCAAACGCCTCGGTTGTTCCTGCGATTGGTCCCGGCTCCGCTTCACCATGGACCCGGACTCCTCCCGTTGCGTCCAGAAGGTGTTCGTCGCCCTCTTCCGCGACGGCCTCATCTACCGTGGCCTGCGCATGGTCAACTGGGACCCCGCCGCACGCACCGCCCTCTCCGACGAGGAGGTCGAATGGGTCGAGGAAAAAAGCCACCTCTGGCACATCCGGTACCCCCTCCTCGATGACCAGGGCCAACCCCTGCCGGATCACCACCTCGTCGTGGCCACCACCCGGCCCGAAACCATGCTCGGCGACGAGGCCGTCGCCGTGCACCCGCGGGACGAACGCTATCGCGCCCTGGTGGGCCGGCGCGTGCTCCTGCCCCTGCGCAACAAGTCCATCCCCATCGTCGCCGACGAAGCCGTGGACCCAGAGTTCGGCACCGGTTGCGTCAAGGTCACCCCGGCCCACGACCCGGCCGACTACGAAATCGCCCTCCGCCACAACCTGCCCTTCACCGTGGTCATCGGCCCGGACGGCCGCATGACGCCCGAGGCAGGCGACGGATTCGCAGGTCTCGACCGCATGGAGGCACGCAAGGCCGTCGTCAGCCACCTCGAAAAACTCGGGTTCCTCGTCAAAACCGAGGACTACACCCACCGCGTCGGCTACAGCCAGCGCAGTCACGTCCCCATCGAACCCCGCCTCAGCGAACAGTGGTTCCTCAAATATCCCGAGGTCGAACGCGCACGCCAGGTGGTCGAACAGGGACAAATCCGTTTCCACCCCGAACGCTGGGTCAAAACCTATACCCACTGGCTCACCCACCTGAAAGACTGGTGCATCAGCCGCCAGCTCTGGTGGGGTCACCGCATCCCGGTCTGGAGCCGCACCTTCCCCGACGAAGGCGCCCTCCGAAACGCCGAGGCCCAACTGCCGGCAGACGACCCCGAAACCGCCTGGCGCCGGAACAATCTCACCCTCGTCGTCGCCACCTCGAACCCCTCCCTCCAAGAACAACTCTCCTCCGCCGGTTGGTCACAGGACCCCGACGTCCTCGACACCTGGTTCAGCTCCTGGCTCTGGCCCTTCGCCACCATGGGGTGGACCGGCCAACCCGACCTGGACCGCCAAAACCCCACCCTCCGGCGATTCTATCCCACGACCGACCTGGTCACCGGCCCGGACATCATCTTCTTCTGGGTCGCCCGCATGATCATGGCCGGTCTCCGCTTCATGAACGACGTGCCGTTCCGCAACGTCTATTTCACCGGCATCATCCGCGACAAGCTCGGCCGCAAAATGAGCAAGAGCCTCGGCAACTCACCCGACCCGCTCGAGCTCATGGATCGCTACGGCGCAGACGCCCTACGCTTCGGCACCATGCGGAGCGCCCCGCTCGGCCAGGACGTCCTCTTCGACGAAAAAGACGTCGAACTGGGCCGCAACTTCTGCAACAAACTCTGGAACGCCTGCCGCTTCCGCCAGCTCCAAGGTACCCCGTCCGCATCCACCCCCCAGCCCGCTCCTTCCCTCCTCACCGCGGACGACCGCTGGATCCTGATCAAACTCGACACCGCCATCCGCGAAATCCACGACGCGTTCGCCCAGTACCGCTTCAGCGAAGTCACCCAAACCCTCTACCGCTTCTTCTGGAGCGAATACTGCGACTGGTACGTCGAGGCCGCCAAAGCCGTGCTGCAGGGCGGCAACCCCCGCCAGAAAGAAAACACCCTCGCAGTCATCGACTTCGTCCTCGAACACACCCTCCGCCTCTTCCACCCCTTCCTGCCCCACATCACCGAGGAACTTTGGCACGGCATGGGCTTCGCCACACGCTGCGAACCGGACCGCGGCGGCCGTACCATCCTCTTCGCCCCCTGGCCCCGGCCACTGCCCGACGAACTCCGACAGCGCTTCCGCCTCGACGACGCCGTGCACGAGTTCGTCAACGCACGGTACGCACTCGTCACCGAGGGCCGCAACCTCCGCCGCCTGGCCGGCGTCCCCGCCAATCGCAAGGTCCGTTTCATCCTCAAACCCGCGCGCGAACTCGACCCGCACGACCTCCGCGTGCTCCAGCTCCTGCTCCAGGCCGAGACCGTCGAACTCGACCCCGCAGCCCAGCCCCGACGCGGCACCCCCACCTGCCGGACCGCTCTCGGGGACCTTTACCTGCCGTTGGAAGGCTTGGTGGACGTCGCCGCCGAAACCGCGCGGCTCACCCGCGAGCTCGAAAAAATCCAGACCGAAATCAGCCGCCTGGAACAACGCCTCAACGACCCGCAGTTCCAGGCCAAGGCCCCGCCGCACGTCCTGCAGGAACACCAACGACGCCTGGCCGAATGGCGGGACAAGGCCGAACACGCCCGCTCCGCATTGGAAGTCCTCCAGAGCTGATCCCGCAACCGCGCCCACACCGTGCCGCGGCAAGCCGTCCAAGCCGGGTGCCCCACCGAACCGGCCCGGGACCTCTCCGCCCCGCTCCAAGCAGCTCACTCGCCCATGTAATGGGCCACCACCCCCCGCCGGTGCGGCTCCCGGCGATGTTCCCAAACATAGATCCCCTGCCACGTCCCCAGCACCATCCGACCCCCGCGAACCGGTATGCTCAGGTTCACCGCCGTCAGCGCCGTGCGCACGTGCGCCGGCATGTCGTCCGGGCCCTCCAACGTGTGCCGGAACAACGGGTCCCCATCCGGTACCAACCGCGCAAAAAATCGTTCGAGATCCCGGCGCACCTCCGGATCGGCGTTCTCCTGGATCAACAGCGAGGCCGACGTGTGCTGGATGTGCAGCGTCACCACGCCGTCACGCACGCCGGCCTCACGCAACCACGACGCCACCTCGCGCGTAATCTCGTAAAAACCGCGACCACGCGTCGTCACCGCGAATTCCCGCATGACCTGCCGCAACTGACTCATGGAATTCGCCTCCGAACCTGCGAACCTTCCAACCAATCCGTGTCCCCGTCAGGCTGCTTCCCATGCCCGCCCTCACGAGTCAACCGCCTCCACCAAAAATGGAGTCCGCCGCGGCCGTCCCCTCCGCTCGGGCCCAAACAAGGAAAGAAAACCCGCCGCGCGCCGCCCCGCTCCGGCACACCACATCCACCCGCTCCGTCGGCCGTCACGCCGCCGCCCCGCCGCGGCGAGGCCGCACCAGAATCGCCTTCAGCTCCGACCCCTCCACCTCCACGCTGGAGGTTTCCACCGTCGGATCATCCTTGAGCGCCTGATGAACCACCCAGCGTTCGAAGGCGTTCATCGGTTCCAGCTCCACAATGTCGCCCCAGCGACGCACCTTTTCCGCCGCCTCCCGCGCCTTCCGCACCAACGCCTCCCGCGCCTGGGCACGATACCCACCGACGTCCACCGTCACCTTCGGCGCCTGCGGATCCTGCTGATGAAGCAGCCGGTTGGTCAAATACTGGAGGTCCGACAGCACCTGCCCCTGCCGCCCGATCAGCCGGCCGGCGTCCGGTGTCTGCACCTCCAGGAAGGTCCCCTCCGGCAGGCGATGTTCGACGACCGTGGCCTCGAACCCCAGCAGGTTCAGCAGGCGTTCCAATGTCGCTTTGGCATCGGCTGGCATATCGTTCTCATGCGCCGCGCACCACGGTTCCACGAACGGCCCGCATCACTCCCGTCAAACCCGGCCTTCAAACCCGTGCCGCAGCGGATCGCTTCACCGGCGTTTCTTGGGCGGAATCGTCCTGGGCGCCTGGGGCGCCGGCGCAGGCTCCGACTCCATGGCCCGCGTCAGTTTGATCTGCACGATGCTTAGCAGGTTCTGCACCGTCCAGTAAAGAGTCAACCCGGCGGAAAAATGGTAAAGGAACACCAGGAACATCAGCGGCATCCAACGCATCAGTCGCTGTTGCACAGGGTCCATCCCCGGTGAAGGCGGCGTCAGATGCGACTGCCACAACATCGTGGCACCCATGATCAGAGGCAGTAGGTTCACGGGAAAACCCATCACGTAAAACACCGTGTCCGGCTTCGACAGATCCGCCACCCACAAGAACCGCGCACCCCGCAGCTCGATGGAACTCTGGATCATGTAAAAGAATCCGATGAATACCGGCATCTGCAGCAACATCGGCAAGCAGCCGCTCATCGGATTGATCCGGTGCTCCTTCCAGAACTCCATCATCTTCTTGTTCAGCTTGGCCGGATCGTCCTTGTACCTCTCCTGCAGCGCCTTCATCTGGGGCTGCAGCGCCGCCATGCGTTTCATCGAACGCATGCTGGCCTGGGTGAGCGGCCAGAACAGGAGCTTGATGATCACCGTGATGGCGATGATCGCCCAGCCGTACGACAACCCGAGCACGTCGTGCAGCCAGTTCATGGACAACAGCAGGGCCTTTCAAAAGAACCCGAAGAACCCCCCGTAGCCCATCACCAGATCCACCTCGTTCTCAAAACGATTGGCAACACGCGCCAGCGTCCGATACTCCTTCGGCCCGGCGTAAAGATGCCACTCCTCCTCCCACGAACTCCCCACCGCCAGGGTCCGCCCGGGATAAACCAGCGCAGTCAAACATCCCTGCGGCAGCGACCTCGCGCGCGCCGGGGCGTCCACTGCCTCGAACGGTGGCAGCGTCACCCGCCGTCCCACCACCTGCCACGCAGGCTGCCGCGGCATGGCCACCAGGGCAAAAAACCGGTTCTGCGCCGCCACCCAAACCACGTTGCTCTCCCCCGCGCGGTACTCGGCGCGCGGTCGCGGCCGCGCCAGCCCCAGACACGACAGAAATCCCCGGTTTTCGAACCACGAAACCAGCGTCTCGTGCTTGTCCTCGCCGTCGAACCACATCAACCCCCCCTGGTGTCCATCGTCGTCAACCCCCATCGGCGCGGCCGTGCCCACCACCCATTCCTGCACCGGAACCGTCACAGGGGCATCCCCCTCGTTGACGAACCGGACCCGCACCCGCACCAGGTAGTTGGTGCCCGGCTCGAACTCCTTGATGATCCGCACGCCGTTGCTCAGGACCTTCTCCGCAAGAATCGTCGAACCGGCCTGTTCGAGCCTAAACCGGCCGTCCTCCATCCACCGCGGATCGCCCAGCAACGCCAGCACCGGCACCGGCGCCCCTCCATTCAGTTCCGCCCCCTCGTTCGTGTGCCCGTTTACTTGAACCCGACGGCCCGCCGTCTCCGGGTACTTCAGCAGCTCCACCCTCTGCAAACCGCCCCCGCGCGAGGTGAACGTGTATCGGGCGTCCCCCACCGTGACTACCAAGGTCTCCTCCTCACCCTCCGTTGGAGGCAGCAGAGCCGGTGTCGGATGACCCGCCTCTCCGACCACCGGCGGCGCCCCCGTCACCGCCACCAACGACTCAGCGGAAACGTTCGTGGAAACGCTCTCAACCAGCGTCGCAGGCGGAGCACCCGTCCCGGCCGCCCCTTCCGCCGGCCGCGGAGGCGGCGGATACAACCGCGCCACGATGGCCGGCCAGGTCGCCAGCAGCCCCAGACAAATCACCAGAATGATCAGCGACTTTCGATCCATGAAACCTTTCGTCCTCGACCCATCCTCCCCCGCCCAGGTTCACACGAGCCTGCCCGCCCTTGCCGCAGACGACGAATGGCCTTCACACCCGCAGGGATCCACAGGAGCGGCACTGTGCCCGGGCGACCGTGAGCCTTCACCGCCCTGCCGCAAGCCAGAAGACTCGTCCGACCGGTCTTCCGGCACCGGATCCCATCCGCTCCCTCCCCACGGATGGCACCGGGCCAGCCGCCGCAGCGCAAGCCAGCCCCCACGCCAGACGCCAAACCGTTGAACCGCCTCGGCCGCATAAACCGAGCACGTCGGCCGATACCGGCACCCCCCCCCGGGACCGCAAATCACCGACAACAACGGGGACACCCACAGCTGGTACCCCCGCAAAACTCCCAGCACCATTCGCCGCCCGAGCTTCGTCACCGTTCACCACCCCCATCCCGGGCCGGAGACCCGCTCGACCCCGTGCCGACACTCCCGTCGTCCCGTCTTCCACCAGCCGAACGCAACAACCCGGCCCGCCCCAGGATCTGCAGGAAATCGGCCTCGACCTCCTGGTACCGCTTGCCCACGATCGAAGGCCGCGCCACCAAAACCAAGTCCACAGGCGACTTCAGATCCCACTGGTGCAACCGGAACACCTCGCGTAACAACCGCCGGGCCCGGTTCCGCACCGTAGAATCCCCCACCTTCCGCCCCACCACCACCCCTACACGGGAGCAGGACCGCCCGGGCGCCTCCAACCAGTTGGCAATCAAACAGCCCAACGCCATCCGACGGCCCTCGGCACGCAGCCGCGCAAAGTCCCGACCCAGCTTCAACCGCTGGTCCTTGCGAAGCCGGTACCGACGCCTTTCCGTCGTCATCCGGCATCACACCGGCGTCAGGCGTTTGCGTCCTTTCCGACGGCGACGGCGCAGAATGTCGCGCCCACCCTTGGTGGCCATGCGGGCCCGAAACCCGTATTGCCGTTTCCGGCAGATCTTCGATGGCTGATACGTTCGCTTCATAACCGCGTCTCCTCAAACCCAGCCGGCCGGGTGGCCCCGCAACAGGCGCGGCCGCGTGGAACCCACCCCCCGGACCGGAGTCCAACAGCCTAGCCGCCGCCCCCGGCCTGTCAAGCAACCCCGCCCGGTGCCAAACCGCTCCCACGCGCCCCGCTTCCCGTCATTCGACTCGCCCCACCCCCAGACACCCACCCGACGCCGCGTCGCAAAAAACCTTCACGCGCGGATGCAACCAGAGAAACGACACGGGAAACCAGCTCGCACCACCCGTTCCCGCCAGAAACGCCGAAGCACCGCCTCCTTGGAAGGCCCGCAAGCCAGCAACACAATTTCCCGTGACGCCAGAATGTCCCCCATCCCCAGCCTCAAACCCCATCTCACCCTATTCCACGCGGATCCCAGCATGGGATGCCTGCGCATACCCGCGCTCAATCTCACGGCGTGCGGCCCCGGTTGAACAGCCGGACCCGGCTCCATCATGGCCACGTGCCCATCCGCCCCAACCCCCAACAGACAGAGATCCATCGGCCCGTACAACGCCAGCCGGTGCGCCATCCGCCGGCATTCGGCCTCCGGCGCATCCGTCACGCCGTTCCATCCCACGTATTGCCTCCTCGACACTCCCAACGGACCCAGCAAACGACCCCACAGATACCGATCGTTCAATCCCTCCTCCCCCGGAGCCAACCCGCCCCATTCGTCCAGCTCCACCCAACGCACCCGCCGGAACAGACCAGGTCTGACCCGACCGATCCGAACCAGTTCCTCATACAGCCCCAGAGGCGATGCGCCCGTGGCCGGCCCGATCATTGCGTCCGGCCGGGCACGAACCACCGCCAACACCCGCCGGGCCGCCAACCGCGACATCCGGGCCGCATCGCTGCAGACCCGAATCTCGGGCTCGTTCGACACCATCCGGGCCCGCGCCCGCCTCAACCAGGACCCCAAACCGGCGCACTTCCCGTCGCCCGACCGATCGTTTCCGGCTCTCATACCTTCATCGTGCGGAACCCTCCCCTCCACGTCCACACCGGTCCCTGCCCCATCCGACGAGGCCGCCTCGCCACCCCACAAAGCCGCGCCCCACCTCCCGCCCCGTCCGCGGGTGCACCCGGGGGCCCGGCACCCGGCCCACCGGAGCCGGCCCCGGCGCTACGAGGCGCCGCCGCCGGGCTCGGACCATGCCCGTTCATCCATGGCCTGCGCCGATGGCACCCGCCCCATCACCGGCGCCGGCCGTCTCACAAACCACCAGCAAATCGCAAACATCAACGTACACGACACCCCCAGCACATGCAGGATCTGAACCGGACTGGCGTGAAACACCAGCAACCCGGCCACGTACACGAACGCCAGCCCCACCAGCCACGGCACCACCCGGTAATCGCTCCGGGCCAGCAGATGATTCACCAGCACGTTGGCCAGCGCCAGCGGCACCATCGCCGCAGCATACCACGGCAGGATCGCCATCGTCGGCCGCACGTACTCGGGCGTGTAAACGAATCGAATCAGCCACGGCCCCACCACACACAGTCCCACGCCCGACACACCCACCAACACCGCGGTGCTGACCAACGTCATCGCCAGGAGATTGCCGTCCTCACCCCGCACCGTGCTCCGGACCCCCTTTGGAAACATCACCGCCGCCAACGGCCCCACCAACCAGATCAAGCCCCGCGCAAACGTGCCCGCACTGGCGTACCAGGCGGTCTCCCCCGGGAACCACCATTTCACGAAAACCGTGTCCGCACTGAAAAGAAACAGCGTCACGCCAAACCCGAGAAACAATGGCAAGGTCTGGCGCAACAGCGCCCGCGCGGCCAGCGGCTCAGCCGGCCCCGTCCAGATCCCCCGGCTCTGCCACAACCCCACCAGCACGGACGCCACCACGCCGACCAAGGCCGCCGTCATGATGCTCGTGGCCTCCGGTCGCCAAAACCACACCAACAACAGGGCCGTCCCCACCCGGACCACCGCGTTCGCCAGCATCGAAATGCCCAACCACAAAAAATTCTGCGCCCCCTGCAACATCCCCCACACCACCGGCATCCACAGACACCCCAGCATCAGCAACAACGTCACCCAGATCGCCGCCGGGTCCGAAATCGTCAGTTTCCGGCTCAGGAAAGGTTCCAGCACCACCACCACCGTGGCTCCCACCGCCCAGGCCAGCGTCAACCAACCCCACAAACCCCGAATCTTCCCCGCCAACAACCGAAAGCGGGCCAGCGCCAGATCGGCCGCCGTCTGCTGGGCCACCACCATCTGCAACGGAATCGCCGGGATCAACACTGTCAGCGTCAACAACGTCACAGCCGTGGCGTACTCCGACGGGGGAATCAACTTGGCCAGAAAATGAACCCCCAACATCACCACCCCGGTGACCAGGTTCACCATCATCAGCCAGCTGCTCTGCCGGAAAAAGGTCGCCCGGTCCGAAGCCACCGAGTCCAACCCCGCGCCGTGTCCTCGCCCCTCGCTCATGTGCATCATCCCCTCACCACGTTCAGGGCAATCCCTCCAGCAAAGCCGCCAACTGCCGGCAGGCCGTCTCCACCTGGGCCACGCTCACCCATTCATCCCGTGTGTGCGCCTGGGCCACCTCCCCCGGACCATGGACCACCGCCGGCATGCCTCCCGCGGCCAGAACGGCCGCGTCGCAGAAAAAGTGCGCCCCCTCGGCCCGTGCCTGCCGCACCACGTCGAAAAACCGCCGCACCCACGGATGCGAAGCGTCCGTCTCCAGCGGCGGACAATCGGCCTTTTGCATGCGTTCCACCCGCACCCGCAACCCGTGACGCCGCAGGCAGGACCGCACCTCCCGCAACACGGCATCCGCTTTCTCTCCCGGCACCAGGCGCCGATCCACTTCCGCCCAGGCCTCGTCCGGAACAATGTTGGGCTGCCGCCCCCCGCCGATCCGGCCCACCGAAAGCGTCGGCGGCCCCACCAACGGATGCACCCGCTGCGCCAAAGCCGGCGCGTACTCCCCTTCCAACACCGTCACCGCCCGCGCCAGCGCAGTCACCGCGCTGCGGCCCAGCCAGGGCGTCGAAGCATGCGCCGCCCGCCCTTCCGCAACCAAGCGCAGCCACAACACCCCTTTGTGCGCCGTCACCACCCGCAGTCCCGTCGGTTCGCCCACCACCGCCAGGTCCACCCTCCACCCCAGCCGGGCCAGCCGGCGCGAACCCGCCTGGCCGTACTCCTCGTCCACCAACGCCGCCAGGATCACCTCCGTGCCGGCCGGCCGCCGCCCCCGCCGCGCGGCCTCCGTCAACACCCACAACATCGCCGCCAGCGAACCCTTGGTATCGCATGCACCCCGGCCATGGAGCCGATCACCCTTCCGCCGCGGCCGCAACTGGCGCTCGTCCGAAACCGTCACCGTGTCCATATGCGGCGCCCAAACCAACCGGTGCCGCACCCGCCCCCGCGGCGTCAGGCGCACCAAAACATTCTCGCGGTCGCCGACCACCCGCTGCCGTTCCGTCTCCAACCCGGCCGCACGCGCCCGCTGTTCCACATACTCGGCCACCCGTTGTTCGCCTGCGTGCCGATCGCCCGGCGGTACAAACGCCGGGTTCACGCTTGGCAGCTCCACCAGCTCCGCCAGCCATTGGATCACGCGCGACATGGCCCCCCACTGTAGGCAGGGTCCTCCCAACGGCCAAGCCCGCTCGCCACGCAACGGAAGCCCGAACTCCCCTCCCGCATGCAGCGTCATCCACAACCCGCCCTTCCGCCCGCTTCAAAGACGCCGCCACACACCCGGAGCACATCGCGCAAAACTGCAATCCAAAGAGCCGCCCCCGGCCGGAGCGCGACCCATCCGTGCCCGGAACCAGACTGGACAACCGGCCGGGCGAACCCCTAAACGACTGCGGTGGATTCGTGGGAAAACCATCTGCTTGCGGGTCTGGCCGTCCTGTTCATCGGCCTCTCCAAGGCCGGATTCGGCGGCGGCCTGGGAATGTTGACCACACCATTGTGTGCCCTGGCCTTCCCTCCCCGCGACGCCCTGGGCATGCTGCTGCCGCTGCTCTGCGCCGGCGACGCATTCTCGCTCTACTACTACTGGCGCAAATGGGAGCCACACAACCTCTGGTACCTTCTGCCCGGCGTGGTCCCCGGCGTGATCCTCGGTGCCCAGTGGGTCGGCCGCTTCTCCGCCCGCGAACTGAACGTGGCGATCGGCCTCATCGCCGTGGGATTCGTGTTGTATCAAGTCGGGCGCGACCGGATCCTGCGCGTGGAAGGGGCGTTCCGCCCCAATCTGTGGATCGGCTTTCCCTTCGGCCTGGCAGCCGGACTCCCCTCCACCTTCGCACACGGGGCCGGTCCCGTGGTCAGCATGTTCCTGGTTCCCCAGCGCCTGCCCAAAGAGGTCTACGTGGGCACCACCGCGCTCGTGTTCACGTGGATCAACTGGATCAAGGTCCCCTTCTACGTGGCCAACGGCGTCATCACTCCGCACACGTTGGGCCAAAGCCTCCTCTACCTTCCCCTGGTCCCCCTGGGCGTGTGGCTCGGCGTGAAGCTCAACCGCCGTTTCTCCGAGACCCTCTTCAGCCGCATCGTCCTGGCCACCATCTTCCTGACCGGGCTGCAGTTGATCTTCGAATTCCGATTCTGAGCGGTCCTCCCGGCCGGACAACCCCGCGCACACCGGTCGCAGACACCCTGCAGAGCGTCGCCGCCCGCCGGTCCGTTGCGGTCCCGCCACACTCACGACCCGGGGACCACGCCGGGAAACCAACGGGCCTGGACCCAGACCACCACCGCCACCAGCAGGGCCAACCCCACACTGTGCAAGAAAACCGCCCGCAACACCGTCCCCACGTCCGGGCTGTCGGGCCGGCCACCCGTGGCCACACTGGCCACCACGATGCTCTGGGCGTCAATCATCTTGCCCATTACACCACCCGCGCTGTTGGCCGCAGCCATCATCACCGGCGAAAGACCAAGCTGCTCGGCGGTGACCTTCTGCAGGTGACCGAACAATACATTCGACGAGGTGTCGCTCCCCGTCAGGGCCACACCCAGCCAGCCCAGCAACGGCGAAAAGAACGGAAACCACGGCCCCGACGCCGCCAGCGCCAGGCCGAGCGTCGTGTCGCTTCCGCTGTACCTGGTCACGAATGCCAGCGCCAACATGACCGCAATGGTGGCCAGCGAGGCGCGCACCCGAAGCAAGGTTTCAACGTACAAACGGAACAGCCGGCGCGGGCCCAATCCCAGGGCCCACCCGCTCAACACCGCAGCCAACCCCACCGCCGTGCCGCTGGCCGACAACAGGTTCAGCCGATAAATCGCCGGTTCGGGCTGGGCCTCCGCCACCGCCGGCAGCACGCGAACAACACGCTCGTGCAGACCGGGCACGGTCCATTCGAACGACACGAACGCATCCAGCACGCTCCGGACCGGTCCCAGGGTCGTCACCGCCACCAACACCGCAAAACATGCCCACGGCAACACCGCACGGGCCGTCGACAGGCGCGGCGCGGCCGGCTCCCGCAGCCGCCCGCCGTTGACCGGCTCGATCCGCCGCGGCGACCACACCCGCAACCACATCAGCGTGGCACACAAACTGCCCAATCCGGCCACGATGTCCACCAGCCACGGCCCGTGGTAGTTGCTCACGACAAACTGCAGCACCGCGAACGTGCCGCCGCTGACCGCACACGCCGGCCACACCTCGCACAGTCCGCGCCAGCCGGCCTGGGCCCCAACCAACCAAAATGGAACCACCATCGCCACCCACGGCAGCTGCCGCCCCACCATCGCGCCCAGGGCCAGCTCGTCCAACCCCGTCACCCGCGACAACGTCACGATCGGAATCCCCACCGAGCCGAACGCCACCGGAGCCGTGTTCCCGATCAACGCCAGCTTGGCCGCTTCCAATGGCCGGAAACCCAGCCCGATCATCAACGCTCCGGTCACCGCCACGGGGGCACCAAAGCCGGCCAACCCTTCCACAAATGCCCCGAAACAAAACGCAACCAGCAACGCCTGAATTCGCCGATCGGCCAAAATCACCGCCAAACGCCGCTGCAAATCGTCAAATCCGCCGGTCTCGAGAGACACCCGGTAGAGAAACATGGCATGCAGCACCACCCAACCGATCGGAAACAGGCCAAACGCCCCACCATACAACACCGCCATGCCCGCCATGCGCGCCGGCATGCCATAGACCCCGACCGCCAGCCCCACCGCCATCACCAGCGCCACCAACGCCGCACGCACGGCACGCGCCCGAAAAACACCGAGCCACACCAACAACAAAACCAGCGGCACCGCCGCCACCAAGGCCGAACCCCACAATCCGCCCCACGGCGTGTACCGCTGCATCCAGACCGTGTCCGGGGCCATCGAGCTCCCTTTCAAAACCGATCCCCCACCCCGCGTCAAGCCGGCGGTGCCAACCCCTCCACCCGCGCGGGAAAGTCGCTCCTGCCGGACTTCCACCGGGCGGACTTCTTCCCTATGCTGCGGCCCATGAATCGCGTCGCCTTGATCACGGGTGCATCGCGCGGGATCGGCCGCGGCATCGCACTGGCCCTGGCGCGACTGGGGCACGACCTGGTGCTCAACTACGCCGGACGCGCCGACGCGGCGGCAGAAACCGCCGGGGCTTGCAAGGAAACCGCACGCGCCGCCGGCCACCAGATCCGGGCCGAGCCCTGTCAGGCCGACATCAGCCGCGCGGAAGATCGCCAGCGCCTGTTGGACTTTGCCCGCTCCAACTTCGGCCGGCTCGACCTGCTGGTGAAAAACGCCGGTGTGGCACCCTCCGTCCGGGCCGACATCCTCGAGGCAACCGAGGAAAGTTTCGATCGTGTGCTGGCCATCAATCTGAAGGGCCCCTACTTCCTCACCCAGGCCGCCGCCCGCTGGATGATCGAACAGGTTCGATCGGCCCCTCCCGAACAGCCGCGCCCGAAAATCGTGACCATCTCCTCCATCTCAGCCTACACCGCTTCCGTCAACCGCGGCGATTACTGCCTCAGCAAGGCGGCCCTCTCCATGATGACCCGGTTGTTCGCCGTGCGCCTGGCCGACCACGGCATCGGCGTCTATGAGATCCGCCCGGGCGTCATCGCCACGGACATGACGGCCGCGGTCAGGGAAAAGTACGACAAGCTCATCGCCGAAGGGCTCACCCCCATCCGCCGTTGGGGCACACCCGAGGACATCGGCCGTGCCGTGGCGGCCATCGCACAGGACCTCTTTCCGTTCAGCACCGGGGAGGTGTTCAACGTGGACGGCGGGTTCCACCTTCACCGGCTCTGATCGGCTGCACACCTTCACAACCACCACCCGGAAACAGCATCATGGCCCTGAAAATCGACAACCGACTCGCCAGTCGCCAACTCGTTCCCGACATCGAAAAACTCTTCGAACTGTCGGCTCAGAAAATCCTTTCGCTCGAGGCCACCTGGGCGCCCGAACGCGGCACGCCGGTGTTCACGGTCAAGGGCCGCTACACCACCCGTGGTTGGACGGAGTGGACCCAAGGGTTCCAGTATGGTTCGGCCCTCTTGCAATTCGACGCCATGGGCGACGACCGGTTCCTGGAAATCGGCCGGCGCGGCACCTTCGAACGCATGGCGCCCCACCTCTCGCATATCGGCGTGCACGACCACGGGTTCAACAACATCTCCACCTACGGACAGCTCCTCCGCCTCATGCACGAGGGCAAAATTCCCGCCGATGCCAACGAACGGGCCTTTTACGAACTGGCCCTCAAGGTCAGCGGGGCCATCCAGGCGTCGCGATGGACCCGCCTGGCAGACGGCACCGGGTTCATCCACAGCTTCAACGGGCCCCACTCCCTCTTCGTCGACACCATCCGGTCCCTGCGCGTCCTGGGCGTCGCCCATGCGCTCGGACACGTGCTCATGGGCGAACAGGACCGGCGCATCTCGCTGATGGAACGGCTCGTCCATCACGCCTGGAACACCCTCCGCTACAACCTCTACTACGGCGAGGGCCGCGACGCCTATGACATCCCCGGACGAGTCGCCCACGAGGCCGTCTTCAACACCGCCAGCGGCGTGTTCCGATGCCCCAACTCCCAGCAGGGCTTTTCGCCCTTCACCACCTGGACGCGCGGCCTGGCCTGGGCACTGCTGGGTTGCGCCGAACAACTGGAGTTCTTCCACGCAGGCGTCCGGGCCCCGGACGAAGACTTCGCCGCCGTCGGCGGACGGGGCGCATTCGTCGAAAAACTGCTCCGCGGAGCCACGGTCACTGCCGATTTCTACCTGGCGCACTGCTGCGCCGACGGTGTCCCCATGTGGGACACCGGCGCGCCCCACCTCCACCGGCTGCCGGCCGATTACCTCGATCGCCCGTCCGATCCGTTCAACCCGTGGGAGCCCGTGGACAGCTCGGCTGCCGCCATCGCCGCACAAGGGCTCCTGCGCCTGGGCAACTATCTCATGGCCCACAACCAGGTGGCGCGCGGCCGCAAGTACCGCCAGGCCGCCCTCACCATCGCCCGCACCCTCTTCCGCGAACCCTATCTCAGCACGGATCCGCGCCACCAAGGGCTGACCCTCCACTCGGTCTACCACCGACCCAACGGATGGGATCACGTGCCGCGCGGCCAGAAAGTGCCCAATGGCGAAAGCTCCATGTGGGGCGATTATCACGCGCGCGAGCTCGCCCTGCTCATCCTGCGCGAAGCCCGCGGCGAGGTCTACCCCACCTTCTTCAGCGGCGTGCTCCCGTCATAGAAACACCGCTCGCGCCCGCCCGGGACGGGACGGCGCAAGCCCGCACGACAGCGCTCGGGGAAACGAAGTGCGAAGTCCGCCAGCCCCGCACCGCAGGCCGCAAAGCCGGGACGAATCCCCCTTCGCCCGCAACCCGGGCGAGGTGGTCGGGCTGCTCCAGCCGCACCCGACGTCGTTTCCGGTCCCAGCGCGACACTCCCCCGATGCCGTTGGCAAGGAGAATTCCGCGAAATCGGGTGCCCATCGCTGCTTGGACACGGGCCCTCTCCACCGCGCCACCTGAACCGCCACCCAAACGCCCAACGCAACGGGAGCAGACCGCACCAGGAGCCCCCCATCGCTGTGGGTCCCCTTTGTCCCGGCTTCTCCAGCGCCGGCAGTGCACGACGCGCCAGCGCCAGGGAATCACCATTCCCCCGCACGCCATGGCCGTGCGCCGGCCCCAAACTCGCCCCCCCAAACACTCCGACAGCGGTTGCAACAGCACCTCCGAAACCGGCTCGGCCATGGGATCGGCATCGCGCGCATCCCTGCTCCACCCGGCCCGCTCAACCACAAGCGGATGGTGCCTCCACACAGAGCCACCATTCAAAGCCCCCGGCCAAATTCCAGACACGACGCCCCCCCTTTCAGACCGGTCATGTTCGGTGCCGAACTCTATTGCCCGCCTCGCCAGCCCCAGATGAAAAGGCAACAGGCTCTGCCGCGAGGTTGCCCGCAGATGGGTGTCCAAGCCCGCCGGGCCGGTTCTCTCCACGCCTTGGGGAGGACCGCCTCCGGCCTCCTGTCCCACGCGGACCGGCGCGAGACCCATCCCGAAAGGCCCTGCGGTACACCCCGAAGCCCCGGGACGCCGTTCAACCACAGCCGGGGCGTCGAGACTGACGGGCTCAAACGGCCCTATCGCATCGGTTTTCGCCACCGGAAACGGCTCCTCACACTCTGCCAGCTTCGATCGAGGCTTCGCGCGGGCTTGCAACCTGGCACCGGGAAAAGGTCGGGCAGGCTGCGGACCCGGCACACGCTCATCGTTCTTGGCAAAAGGGCCCTGGCCCCGGCGCCCTGACCGACGGCCGGTCTGGAAACCATCGCCCAACAGGATGGCGCCTCAGATGCGCCGTGCCGGGAAGGCATCTCCTCGCGGGGTCTCCGAGAGCAGCCGAACATGCTCCCCCAACGGCTGCACGTGACGCTCGAAAGCCCCCGGATGGTCTCGGCGGGAACCGAGCGACGCCGATCGGAAAGGGCACCGAATGAAACTCGCCAGCGCTCTTGCCCCTGCCGAAACGCTGTTTCCGTCCCTGCCACTCGAAACAGCCACTAGCCTCTCCCGCGAGGCGCAGCTTCAGAAACCGCACCAACCTGCATCCACGCCTCAGCGCAAGCCACCGGGCTGTGCGGATGCTGCCCGGCAGTGTTCGTGTGGTCCAAGACAGTGACGGTGTATTCTCCGCCCGCACGTTTCATCACGGACCGCTTCGCCGAAGGCGTCCTGGCCCCCCACCCTGCGGATCCCAAGCCGTGCGCGCGAAAGGAGACGTGTTGCCCCGGTTCTTGGATCGGAGGAACGCACGGTCAATCGCCGCGGCGCATCGTTCAGGCAGCGACGTTCGACCCATCGGAAACCCGTGGCTTGCAACTCCGACTGAATTCCCGCCTGCCACCGCGCGCCGCGCCCGGTCGGGCAGGCCGTGGGTTGAAATGAAGTCCCCAGGACCAGGGGCAAAATCCGCGCACCGTCGTTTCGCTGGCCGCCTCGTCCGGCGTTTTCACGCAAAACCCGCCCTTGGTCTGAACCAGAGGGACGGTCTGTCACCCGGGCAGACACGCGCAAACGGGCGCCGCGCACGCGTGGATTCAGCCGTGCATGCGCCCGGACGTGCCCCGGCCACGCGGGGCGTTCGAATGGCCGGATCCCGGCCCGGTCGGGCAGGCCGACGGTCGCCGAAACGATTCCGCGCGGGCCTCCGACGCGGTTGATTCCTGGTCGAAAGTGCACACACAACAAAACGATCGTGCCCCAGTTCCGCCCCCTGCTTGGACCGTGCGCATCCGGGGTGGGAAAAGGGGACTTTCGAACGTCAGGTTGCGGATCGGATGGGGCCGACCATTCGATCACCCGTCGTCAACGCGGATCGAAATGAAAACGGCCGGAGTCACGGGACTCCGGCCGTTTTCTGAGAGAAACTCCTGGCAGCAACCTACTCTCGCGGAAGCTCGACAACCACTACCATCGGCAATGCGGCGTTTCACGGCCGTGTTCGGAATGGGAACGGGTGGTTCCACCGCTTCATGGCCACCAGGAAATCCGTTGGGTTGCGTCCGGGGGTCCGGACGCCGCCAAAGCTGCTGGGAAAGAGCCGTTCTCTGAAAACTGCGCACAGCGGTCAGGGTAGAACCATACGCCGAGCCGAAATCGTTCATCCGCATGAGGGGCGGATAAACGATCAAGCCGCACGACCGATTAGGACCAGTCGGCTGAACGGATTGCTCCGCTTACACGTCTGGCCTATCAACCCGGTAGTCTTCCGGGGGTCTTCAGGGACCTTGCGGTCCGGGAGGCCTCATCTTGGGAGGAGCTTGGCGCTTAGATGCTTTCAGCGCTTATCTCTTCCGCACATGGCTACGCAGCGCTGCCCCTGACGGGACAACTGCCACACCAGAGGTGCGTCCTTCCCGGTCCTCTCGTACTAGGGAAGGAATCCCTCAGGCCTCCTGCGCCCACAGTGGATAAGGACCGAACTGTCTCACGACGTTCTGAACCCAGCTCGCGTACCGCTTTAACCGGCGAACAGCCGGACCCTTGGGACCTTCTCCAGCCCCAGGATGCGATGAGCCGACATCGAGGTGCCAAACCGGGCCGTCGATGTGAACTCTTGGGCCCGATCAGCCTGTTATCCCTAGCGTACCTTTTGTCCGATGAGCGACGGCGATTCCACATTCGACCGCCGGATCACTTGGGCCTGCTTTCGCACCTGCTCGACTTGTGGGTCTCGCAGTTAACCCGGCTTCTGGCCATGCCCTCACCGCACGGTTGCCAACCGTGCTGAGCCGAGCTTCGCGCTCCTCCGTTACCTTTTAGGAGGAAACCGCCCCAGTCAAACTGACCCGCTCGCACTGTCCCCCGCCCGGCTTCACGGGTCGGGGTTAGAATCCTAATTGGCGCAGAGTGGTGTTTCATTGGCGGCTCCACGGGAACCGAAGCCCCCGCTTCCAAGCCTCCCACCTACGCTACGCAGCGCCAACCAGAACCCAATACGAGCTTACAGTAAAGGTGCATAGGGTCTTTCCGTCCTACTGCGGGCAGGCGGCATCTTCACCGCCATTACAGTTTCGCCGAGAACCTCTCCGAGACAGTCGCTCGGTCGTTACACGATTCGTGCAGGTCGGAACTTACCCGACAAGGAATTTCGCTACCTTAGGACCGTTATAGTTACGGCCGACATTCGCGGGGACTTAGGCGCGCGGCTTCGCCTTGCGGCTAACCGAGCGCTTTCATCTTTCCGCATTGGTCACGTGTCACTCCCTATACGTCGTCTTCACGACTTCGCAGAGAGCTGTGTTTTTGTTAAACAGTCGCCAAGCGCCGTTCACTGCGGCCCACCCCGAACCCGCCTTGCGGCGGGCCCGGGGGGCACCCCTTCTCCCGAAGTTACGGGGCCAATTTGCCGAGTTCCTTAGAGAGGTTTCTCTCGCGCGCCTGAGTGCATTGACACCCACCCACCTGTGTCGGTTTCCGGTACGGGCGGACAAGGCGCACCTGAGGGCTTTTCTCGGCACGGTCGGCACCGGTGCGCTTCGGCCGAAGCCTAAGCTCAGCATTCGATTGCCTAGCCGGCACCTTCCCATGCGTCCCCCTCAGGCCAACTCCTTGCCCGGCGCAGGAATATTTAACCTGCTGTGCATCCACTACGCCTTACGGCCTCGTGTTAGCTCCCGGCTAACCCTGGGCGGACGAACCTGGCCCAGGAAACCTTGGGTTTACGGCGACCGGGATTCTCACCCGGTTTATCGCTACTCGTGTCCGCATTCTCACTGGCCGGCGCTCCACGGTCGGTCTCCCTCCCGCTTCACGGCACCGGTCACGCTCCCCTACCACCCCCGGCCGGCGTGCCGGCCGGGGATCCACGGCTTCGGTAGACGGTTTGATCGCCAATCATTTTCGGCGCGACATCGCTCGATGAGTCAGCTGTTACGCACTGTTTAAATGATGGCTGCCTCTAAGCCAACATCCTCACTGTCTAAGCGACGTCACATCCTTTCCACTAAACCGCCTTGAGGCACCTTAGCCGGTGGTCTGGGCTGTTGCCCTCTCGGCCACGGACCTTATCGCTCGTAGCCTGACTGCCGGGATAATGGAACCGGAGGCATTCGGAGTTTGATTGGTTTTGGTAGGCTGGTGGGCCCCCTAAGCCATTCAGTGCTCTACCTCCTCCGGGTACTGGCCCGACGCTCGCCCTCAAGCGATTTCGGGGAGAACCAGCTATCACGGGGTTTGATTAGTCTTTCGCTCCTACCCTCAGGTCATCTCAGGATTTTTCAACATCCACGAGTTCGGCCCTCCACCTGGTGTTACCCAGGCTTCAGCCTGCCCAAGGGTAGATCACCTCCGCTTCGGGTCTATTGCCCGCGACTGAACGCGCTGTTCGCACTCGCTTTCGCTTCGCCTCCGGCCCTGAGGGCCTTAAGCTCGCCGCGGACAATAACTCGCGGACTCATTATGCAAAAGGCACGCCGTCACCGCCTTGCGGCGGCTCCGACACCTTGTAGGCATGGGGTTGCAGGCTCTGTTTCACTCCCCTCATCGGGGTTCTTTTCACCTTTCCCTCACGGTACTGGTGCACTATCGGTTGCCAGGGAGTATTTAGGCTTACCCGGTGGTCCGGGCGGATTCGCACGAAGTTTCACGTGCATCGTGCTACTTGGGATCCCTCCGGGGGGCCTCGGGTTTTCGCCTACCCGGCTGTCACGGTCTATGGCCGCCCTTTCCAGAGCGTTCGGCTAACCTTCGGCTCATCCCCTTGTGGAGGTCCCGCTACCCCGGGGAGACAAGTCTCCCCGGTTTGGCCTGTTCCCCTTTCGCTCGCCACTACTCAGGGAATCCCATTCGGTTTCTTTTCCTCCGCTTACTGAGATGTTTCACTTCAGCGGGTGTCGCCTCACCGGACTATGCATTCATCCGGTGATGACCGGGTATTACCCCGGTCGGGTTGCCCCATTCGGAGATCCCCGGATCAACGCCTGCTTGCGGCTCCCCGGGGCTTATCGCAGCTTGCCACGTCCTTCATCGCCTCCTGGCACCAAGGCATTCACCCCAAGCCCTTCGTAGCTTGATCGCAAAGTCTGGCCCCTTGCGGGAATCCGGTTGCCCGGATTTCCTCAAGGAGGACTCGGCGAACTGGAATCTGCCCTGATGACACTATGCGCAGTTTTCAAAGAACGTTCGGTCAACCCTGCCCCCCCGCCTTGCGGCGCGGGCGGAACGGACCGTACAAATCTGTGACCGCGATGGTGGGCGTGACTGGACTTGAACCAGTGACCCTGCGCTTATCAAGCGCATGCTCTAACCAACTGAGCTACACGCCCGTCGGCGCGGGCCCGGGCGGCTGTGCAGCTTGGTGGAGCTGAGGAGACTCGAACTCCTGACCTACAGCTTGCAAAGCTGCCGCTCTACCAACTGAGCTACAGCCCCACGCGGTTGGAACCACCCTCGGGTCGTGCGACCCCCGGGCGCCGGTGGAACCCGGCGTCCCCTGAGGGCTGGATTGTGCGACAAGCGACGAACCCGTTCCCTCCGCCGCAGCGGAGGTTCGACCTTCGGGGCCCCGGCCGAAGCCGGGCCCCTTGATCTCCGTAGAAAGGAGGTGATCCAGCCGCAGGTTCCCCTACGGCTACCTTGTTACGACTTCACCCCAATCACCAGCCATGCCTTCGGCACCCCGGAGGGCGACTTCGGGCACAGCCGGCTTTCGTGGTGTGACGGGCGGTGTGTACAAGGCCTGGGAACGTATTCACGGCGCCGTAGCTGATGCGCCGTTACTAGCGATTCCAGCTTCATGCCGGCGAGTTGCAGCCGACAATCTGAACTGGGCCCGGTTTTTGGGGATTTGCTCCACCTTGCGGTATCGCTTCCCATTGTACCGGGCATTGTAGTACGTGTGCAGCCCTGGCCATAAGGGCCATACTGACTTGACGTCATCCCCACCTTCCTCCTCGTTGAAGCGAGGCAGTCCGTCCAGAGTGCTCCGGCCTTTCGGCCGGGTGGCAACAGGACGCAGGGGTTGCGCTCGTTGCGGGACTTAACCCAACATCTCACGACACGAGCTGACGACAGCCATGCAGCACCTGTGCACGCTCCCCTTGCGGGGTCGTCACCCTTTCGGGCTCCTACCACGTGCATGTCAAGGCCAGGTAAGGTTCTTCGCGTTGCATCGAATTAAGCCACATACTCCACCGCTTGTGCAGGCCCCCGTCAATTTCTTTGAGTTTTAACCTTGCGGCCGTACTCCCCAGGCGGCACGCTTAACGCGTTAGCTACGCCACGGACGGGGTCGAATCCGCCCACGGCAAGCGTGCACCGTTTAGGGCTGGGACTACCAGGGTATCTAATCCTGTTTGCTCCCCCAGCTTTCGTGCCTCAGCGTCAGGGGTTGTCCAGGGACCCGCCTTCGCCACCGGTGTTCCTCTCGATATCTACGCATTTCACTGCTACACCGAGAATTCCGGTCCCCCCTCCAACCCTCTAGCCGGGCAGTTTCCGACGCAGTTCCGAGGTTAAGCCCCGGGATTTCACGTCAGACTTGCCCGACCGCCTACGCACCCTTTACGCCCAGTGAATCCGAACAACGCTCGGGACCTCTGTATTACCGCGGCTGCTGGCACAGAGTTAGCCGTCCCTTCCTCTTCCGCTACCATCAGCCGCCGGCTTGTTCGGCCGGCGGGTTTGGTCGCGGATGACAGGGGTTTACGAGCCGAAGCCCTTCATCCCCCACGCGGCGTCGCTCCGTCAGGCTTTCGCCCATTGCGGAAGATTCTCGACTGCTGCCACCCGTAGGTGTCTGGGCCGTGTCTCAGTCCCAGTGTGGCTGGTCGTCCTCTCAGACCAGCTACCCGTCTTAGCCTTGGTAGGCCGTTACCCTACCAACTAGCTGATAGGCCGCGGGCTCCTCGCGAAGCGGTAGGCCTTGCGGTCCCCCCCCTTTAATCCCGCGGGGATGCCCCCGCAGGACCACATCCGGAATTAGCCCACCTTTCGGCGGGTTATACCGGTCTTCGCGGCAGATTACCCACGTGTTACTCACCCGTTTGCGACTCCGGTCGCCGGATATTGCTACCCGACAACCAGCGTTCCACTTGCATGTCTTATCCACGCCGCCAGCGTTCGTTCTGAGCCAGAATCAAACTCTCCGTGTCAAAAACACGCAGGTCTGATTCCGCATCCGGTCCCGCAGGACCGGGTGCCGTATCGGTTAAAACTCCGTGGCCGACCACCTGCTGGCCGGCCCCAGAGGGGCTCGCACTTGTCGCACAATTCAACTCTCAAAGAACGCCGGGTTGTCTGCCAACCCTCAAAATCCGGTTCTGCAGCCTGCTTGCCTGCCGCAGACGACACCGGCGCGCGCCGTGTTCGCCTTCTCGAACCGGCTCTGCGCAGCCGTCGAATCTCGCCTCAGAATCTATTTTGCCGTCCGGCAGGTGTCAACAGGTTTTTTGCTTTTTTCAACCCTGCTTCCGCGAGGTCCTGCCGAACTTTCACCCCGGCTTTGGAGTGCGTCCTCGCAAAGAACGCGGCGAACCATACGCAGTGCGCCATGACCGCGCAAGAGGTTTTTTTAAAAATTTTTTCGCTCCGTTGCCGCCTGGGCCGCAGCCACTTGCGCAATCGTTGGCCATGCCCCGGCCAGGGCAGCCTGCCACACCACGCGCGGTTCGACGTTCCGATCCCGACCGCACCGAACGCAATCGTCCCACTCAGGCTTGGCCTGCACCGCTTGATTGTCCAGCAGCCCCACTTTGACCCGGACGGTCCCGTATGCGGTGGCGATTTCGACGATCTGGCGGCGCAACTTGCGGCGTTCCCGGACGCTGCGCCGCACTCCCAACGCCGAGGTCTGGCGCAGGATGAGTTCGGTGAAACGGTCCGCCTCGCCGGGCGGGCAAAGGAGGGTCAGCCACACGCCGGGACGCTGCTTTTTCATTTGCACGGGCACGCAGAAGACATCCAGCGCACCCGCCTGCAGGGCCGTCTCCATGAACGTACCGAGCTGTTCCCCCGTTGTGTCGTCGAGGTTGGTCTCCAGAACCGCGACCTCGTCGTGTTCCCAGTCATGGGGCGCGGGCGGTTCCCCAACGGCCG
>Ga0181858_1000218_pt1 | contig 24963 bp, 20 predicted proteins | sample NewIslPassag4_SG_FD_130749 | JGI IMG/M metagenome (GOLD analysis project Ga0181858, IMG submission 130749) | Feedstock adapted compost microbial communities from Newby Island compost facility, Milpitas, CA, USA - Passage 4_SG | ecosystem: Engineered > Solid waste > Feedstock > Composting ...
CCGCAGACGGTTTGAAGGCCAGTTGTTCAATCGCCTGCTGACAGCCTGTGTTTCCACCGACACGATCACCTATCGGATGCTCACATCATGACCTTGGCGGAGTTAACTTGATATTCAGAAAAATATATTGTAAAATTACAAATGTCTATTGTTCTTCTATGGCGGTGTACAGGGCTTCATTTCTATAATGGTAAGGGAAATGGAACGCTTCGGCGTTCTCTTTTTGCGATTTGGCAATTTAAATTTTTACAGGCGACCATCCCTTGGCCGCGACGGCGGACGGCGGATACCCCTTGATCGCCTTGAACACGTTGCTGAAATAGGCGACATCCTTGAATCCGCATCGTTCCGCCACCTCGCTGACGGTGAAGCCCCCGGCGGCGAGCATCGCCTCGGCGTTGTTGACGCGGATCTTGTTCAGGAACGCGCGGAAGGAGACGCCGGTATGCTGCTTGAACAGGCGGCCGAGATAGCCCGGATGCAGGCCCGCAAGCTCCGCCAGCCGGCCGATGTCGATGTCCTCGGCGTAGTTCTCGGCCAGATAGGCTTTCATCCGCTCGACGCGCGGATCGGAAGCGAGATCGTCCGTCCGGTGGAGCGCGGTGACGAGCAGCCGGTGGAGGATCAGCAGGAACTGACCGCGCGCCTGCATCTTGTATCCGGGTTGCTTGCTCATCCAGATCTGGTTGAACGTCTTGATCATCTCCAGCAGCGGTCCCGCGAGCCGGAATTTCGTGATGGTCGCCAGCGGCAGCCGGGTCTCGTTGTTCGGGGCGAGCCACAGGAAGTTGAACGCGTAGGAATGCATCGGCGATTCGGCGTAGGTGTTCGCCTCTCGAACCGATCCCGGCGGGATGTAGATCAGATTGCCGGCTTCGGCGGTGTGCTTTACTCCGTTGACGTAGTAATCGGCTTTCCCGCCGATGACGAAGGTCAGGTCGTGGAAGTCGATCCGCTTGCGGATGATTTTCCAATCGGGATAACAGCGCCGGTCGACAAAAAGCACCACTTCGGGCACCAGATGATCGTATTCGAATACAGCCATGGGCCACGCAGCCTCCTTCGTTCGGCTTGACGCCGCGTCCACGAGCGGAATACGGATCGCAGCAAAGGTTCCTGCACCTATCCTATCACGGGTCATCACCTGGCGTACATAAGGAGGATTTCATTCATGTCCGTTGCGAACGCAACTTCCGATACCGGATACGAAGCCTGGCTCCGGTACGACCGGCTGCCGGAACGGCAGGCCGGCGAGCTGGCCGGCTGGTGCCGACGGGTCGTGATGCCGGAGCGCGACACCGGTCTGTTCCGGACCATCCGGGACGAACTCGCGCAGGCGCTGACGGCGCTGACCGGCGCGGAGCCCGCGTTCACGGATGCGCCCGGCGCGGACGCGTCCGCGGCGGACGATTCCGGCGCGAACCGGGCGCTGCTCGTCATGACGGCGGAGCGGGCCGCCGGGCTCGGGCTGCTGTCCGGCGAAGAGGCCGGGGCCATGCACGCCGAAGGGTTCGTCATCCGCGGCGTCCGCCGGGAAGGCGCGGAGGCGGTGCTGATCGCGGGCGGCACGGCGCGCGGGCTGCTGTACGGCGTGTTCCATTTCTTGCGGCTTGCGGCGATCGGCAGCCTGGACGACCGGTCCCTCGCGGGCCTCGACATCGCCGACCGGCCGCGCAATCCGCTGCGGATGATCAATCATTGGGACAACATGGACGGGAGCATCGAGCGGGGCTACGCGGGGGGGTCCATTTTCTATCGGGGCGGACGGTTCGTATCGGACAGAAAGCGCATCCGCGATTACGCCCGCCTGCTCGCCTCGATCGGCATAAATGCGCTCACGATCAACAACGTCAACGTGCACGAGACCGAGACGAAGCTGATCACCGACGAACTGCTGCCCGATGTGGCGGCGGGGGCCGACATCTTCCGCGAGTACGGCATCCGGATCATGCTCAGCATCAACTTCGCCGCGCCGATCCAGGCCGGCGGCCTGACGACGGCGGATCCGCTCGATCCGGCGGTGCGCGCCTGGTGGCGCGAGCGGGCGGCGGACATCTACAGGCGCATTCCGGATTTCGGCGGCTTCCTCGTGAAGGCCGATTCCGAATTCCGGCCCGGGCCGTTCACCTACGGCCGGGACCACGCGGACGGCGCGAACATGCTGGCCGAGGCGCTGGAGCCGTTCGGCGGCGTCGTCATCTGGCGCTGCTTCGTCTACAACTGCCTGCAGGACTGGCGCGACCGCAAGACGGACCGGGCGAAGGCGGCGTACGACCACTTCGTGCCGCTCGACGGCCGCTTCCGCGACAACGTGCTGCTGCAGATCAAGAACGGTCCGATGGACTTCCAGGTGCGCGAGCCGGTGTCGCCGCTGTTCGGCGGGCTCAGGCGGACGAACCAGATGCTCGAGCTGCAGATCACGCAGGAGTATACGGGGCAGCAGCGCCATCTCTGCTACCTGGTGCCGCAGTGGAAGGAAGTGCTCGATTTCGACACGCACGTCCGCGGCGAAGGGACGACCGTGGCGCGCATCGTGGACGGCAGCGCGTTCGGACGCGCGACGGGCGGCATCGCCGGCGTCTCGAACATCGGCGACGATCCGAACTGGACCGGCCATCTGCTGGCGCAGGCGAACCTGTACGGATTCGGGCGGCTGGCGTGGAATCCGGAGCTGACCGCGGAGGGCGTCACCGACGAATGGGTGCGGCTCACGTTCGGCGGCGATCCGGAGACGGTCCGGACGATTGCGGGGATGCTGCTGGATTCCTGGCGCATTTACGAGAACTATACGGCTCCGCTCGGCGTCGGCTGGATGGTCAATCCCGGACACCACTACGGGCCGAACGTCGACGGGTACGAATATTCGAAGTGGGGCACCTATCACTTCGCGGATTGCCATGGCGTCGGCGTCGACCGGACGGTGAAGACGGGCACCGGCTTCACGGCCCAGTACCACAAGCCGCACTGCGACATTTACGAATCGCTCGAGTTGTGCCCGGACGAACTGCTGCTGTTCTTCCATCACGTGCCGTACACGCACCGGCTGAAGTCGGGCAAGACGGTTATCCAGCACATCTACGACACCCATTTCGAGGGCGCGGAACAGGCCCGCGGGCTGGTGGAGCGGTGGAAGAAACTGAAGGACCGGATCGATCCCGGCCGGTTCCGGCAGGTGTTGAGGCGGCTCGAGGAACAGGCGGAGCACGCGGAGGAATGGCGCGACGTCATCAACGCCTACTTCTGGCGGAAATCGGGCATTCCGGACGAGCGCGGGCGCAAGATGTACTAGGATAAATCCGATACGAGGAGGATGAGCGAATATGCCGAACGACCGACCCGTTCGCATCGCGCTGATCGGCTGCGGCGCGATCGCCCCGGCCCATGTCGAAGCGGCGCAATCATTTCCCGGGCAATGTCAGATTGTCGCGCTCTGCGACATCGTGCCGGAGAAAGCCGAAGCGCTCAAGGCCCGATTCGGGCTGGAGCAGGCTGTCGTGACCGATCGCGCGGAGAAGCTGCTCGATCTGGAGTTCGATCTGGCCGCCATCTGCACGCCGCCCTACACGCACGCGGAGCTCGCGATCATGATGCTGCGCGCGGGAAGGCACGTGATCGTCGAGAAGCCGATGGCGGCTTCGCTCGAAGAGTGCGACCGGATGCTGGCCGCCGCGGCGGAGAGCGGCAAGGTGCTGTCGGTCATCGCCCAGAACCGGTTCCGCACGCCGCTCATGAAGCTGAAGCGGATGCTGGAATCCGGGCTCGCGGGCAAAGTGCTGCACGTGCAGGTCGATTCCCACTGGTGGCGCGGCTACAGCTACTACGATCTGTGGTGGCGCGGCACATGGGAGAAGGAGGGCGGCGGCTGCACGATCAACCACGCCGTCCACCATATCGACGCGATGCTCTGGATGGCCGGCATGCCTTCGGAGGTGCGGGCATTCCTCGCGAACACGGCGCATGACAACGCGGAGGTGGAGGATCTGTCCGTCGCGATTTTCCGCTACGCGGACGGGACGCTCGGCCAGCTCACCAGCTCCGTCGTCCATCACGGCGAGGAGCAGCAGCTCGTCTTCCAGTGCAGCGACGCCCGCCTCTCGGCGCCATGGCGGCCGAAGGCTTCCGTCGCGAAGCCGAACGGCTTCCCGGAGCCGAATCCGGAGCTGGAGCGGAAGCTGCAGGAGGCGTACGATGCCATTCCCGCTCTGGAATACGAAGGCCATGCGGGGCAGTACGCCGACGTGCTGAACGCGATCCGGACCGGCGCGAAGCCGTTGATCGGCGGCGAAGACGGCCGGCGGACGCTCGAGTTCATCACCGCCGTCTACAAGGCGGGCGCGACGGGGCAGACGGTCCGTCTGCCGCTCTCGCCGGACGATCCGTTCTATACCCGCGAGGGGATTCTGGCACGGGCGGTGAAGTTCTACGAGAAGAAGCGTTCGGTCGACGGATTCGCGAACGGCGGCGACATTACATTTGGAAGCGATTACCGGTAGGCGGACGCGGGGTTTTTTTCGGGAAGACGGCAGTACATATTCGACATCCTTCAAGAGGTGATCCGATCATGACCGAGCCCAGACTGTGGGAAGTCTTCAAGGAGGACTTCGACATCGGCGCGGCGGTGAACGTCCAGACGGTGGACAGCGCGGCGGAGCTGCTCAAGGCGCACTACAGCAGCATCACGGCGGAGAACGAGATGAAGCCGATCCATACGCAGCCTGCCGAAGGGGTGTTCACCTTCGAGATGGCGGACAAGATCGCCAATTTCGCCGCGGCGCACGGCAAGAAGCTGCGCGGGCACACGCTCGTCTGGCACAACCAGACGCCGGACTGGTTCTTCGAGGCGCCCGGCGGCGGACCGGCCGACAAGGAGACGCTGCTGCGGCGCATGCGCGACCATATCCGCGCGGTGGCCGGGCGCTACAAAGGGCGGACGTACTGCTGGGACGTCGTGAACGAGGCGGTCGCCGACGAGGGCGAGCAGTGGCTGCGGCCGTCGAAATGGCTCGAGCTCGCCGGTCCGGAGTTTATCGTCCGCGCGTTCGAATACGCGCACGAGGCCGATCCCGACGCGCTGCTGTTCTACAATGACTACAACGAGTGCAATCCGGCAAAGCGCGACAAGATCATCCGTCTGGTGCGGTGGCTCAAGGAGCAGGGCGCGCCGATCCACGGCATCGGCATGCAGGGGCACTACAACCTGGCGTCGCCGTCCATCGACGAAGTGCGGGAGGCGATCGAGAAGTATGCCGAGCTCGGCCTCGTCATCCACGTGACGGAGCTCGACATGTCCGTCTACGCCTGGGAGGACCGGCGCACCGACCTGCTGGAGCCGACGGCGGAAATGGTGGAGCGCCAGGCGGAACTGTATGAGCGGTTGTTCGCGCTCTACCGCGAGTACCGGGACGTCATCGCGAGCGTCACGTTCTGGGGCGCGGCGGACGATTACACGTGGCTGAGCTACTTCCCGGTGCGCGGGCGGCGCAACTGGCCGCTGCTGTTCGACGAGCGGCACCGGCCGAAGGAGGCGTTCCGCCGCGTCGTGCGCACGGCGGGCGTGGAGGCGTAGGTTCGCGGCGGGCAAGCGGCCGGTCCGTTCCGGTTGATCCGGGCGGGCCGGCCGAATTTGTGGCGGCCGTCGGTGACGGCGGAGGCTTCGGGCCGCAAGCGGTCCCGGCGGAGGGCCGTCTTCTGCGTAATGTTGCGGGCTTTGGGCCGCGCGCGATCCCGTCGGGGTGGCTGGCTCCGGCGCAATGCCGCGGGCTTCGGGCCGCAAGCGGTCCCGGCGGGGGGCTGGCTCCGGCGCAATACCGCGGGCTTTGGGCTGCGCGTGGTCCCGTCGGGGTGGCTGGCTCCGGCGCAATGCCGCGGGCTTCGGGCCGCATGCGGTCCCGGCGGAGGGCCGTCTTCTGCGTAATGTTGCGGGCTTTGGGCTGCGCGTGGTCCCGTCGGGGGGGCTGGCTCCGGCGCAATGCCGCGGGCTTCGGGCTGCGCGTGGTCCCGTCGGGGTGGCTGGCTCCGGCGCAATGCCGCGGGCTTCGGGCCGCGCGCGATCCCGGCGGCTTCTGCGTAATGTTGCGGACTTCGGGCCGCATGCGGTCTTGACGGGAGTCTGGCTCCGGCAGAATGCTCGGGACTGCGCGTGTTTCCGCGGGCGGATTCCGGCAGGGCGCTAACGAAACTGAGCATCGCTATTTTGCCGAAATGGGCGTCCATTGCGGTTCTAACGAAACTGAGCTTTGCTATTTGCCTGTTTTGCATGATTCTTGCTCGGTTTTCGTGCGAATAACGTGTCTGAGTTTCGTTGGAATCCCGAAGCCCCCCGTCTTGTCACAAATAAGACGTCTCCGTTTCGTTACGGTCGCCGGGTTTTGCCGGGCGGCCGGCATTGGCCGGGCGTTCGGTTTTGCGCGGGCGGCCGATTTTGCCCGTCCTTCCGCTTCCGGAGCGGAACTCGCTCGGCGTGAGGCCGATGTACTTTTTGAACTGCCGCATGAAGTGGACGTCGTTCTCGTATCCGCACTGCGCGGCGATGTCCCGGATGCTGTCGGATGTGTTTTTCAGCCGGTACATCGCGTATTCGAGCCGGTTGTGGATGATGTCGTTCATGACGGAGATGCCGAACAGCTCCCGGTACAGCTTCTGGAACCAGGACCGGCTCATGTTGACGCGGGCCGACAGATCGCCGATGGTCCAGGGGGCGGACGGGTCGGTGTAGATTTCGTTGCGCAGCTGCACGAGCAGGTCGTAATATTTGCCGACCTGCCGGTTCGGTTCGATGCGGTTGCGGTCGTCGGCGATTTTCATGAGGAGGCAACGGACGGTCGCGTCGATGATTTCGTCCCGGTACAGCCCGTTCTGGACGAACGCTTCCTGGATCTCGCTCACCTTCCGCGACAGGTACACCGGCTCGTGGACCTTCATCGGCGTATCGAACGGCACGTTCAGCTTCCGGCACAGCTCCTCCACTTCCTCGCCGTCAAAATGGAACCAGTCGTGCACCATCGGCTGTTCGATCTCCCGATAGTACTGCCTGCTCCCCTTGCGGTAAATGATGCAGGTGTTCTTGTCCGTCAGGTAGCGATCTCCTCCCGCTTCAACGTGCATGCGGCTGCGGAAGAACAGGAACAGATAGTCGCCCGAGCCGTTTGGCCGGTCGATCGTGATGCCCTTCGGATGAATGACGTTGAAGCCGCATCGGTTCATCCGGATCATCGCGTGCAACCCCTTTTATGGACGAAAGATCAGTTATTGATTAGAATAGATCATTTTGTCCGGACGATCAAACCTTTACAATATCGAGTATAGACAAGAACCGCGGCGTTTCGCATTTGCGGGATTCTTTTTTCTCGGAAGATGATAATTCAGCAGAAGAAGGAGCGATGAACGTTGGCAAGCCGGGTTGTCGTCAATGCCGATCGGGTGAAGGGCACGATCAACCGCAACATCTATGGTCACTTCTCGGAACATCTCGGGCGGTGCATCTACGAGGGGCTGTGGGTCGGGGAAGATTCGCCGATTCCGAACACGAACGGAATCCGGAACGATGTGCTTGAGGCGCTGAAGCGGATCCGCATTCCGGTGCTCCGGTGGCCGGGCGGCTGCTTCGCGGACGAGTACCACTGGAAGGACGGCGTGGGGCCGCGGGAGAAGCGCAAGCGGATGGTGAACACGCACTGGGGCGGCGTCATCGAGAACAACCATTTCGGCACCCATGAGTTCCTGATGCTGTGCGAGCTGCTCGGCTGCGAGCCGTACATCAGCGGCAACGTGGGCAGCGGCACCGTGCAGGAGATGTCCGAGTGGGTCGAATACATCACGTTCGACGGCGAGTCGCCGATGGCGAACTGGCGCAGGGAGAACGGCCGCGAGAAGCCGTGGCGCATCAAGTACTGGGGCGTCGGCAACGAGAACTGGGGCTGCGGCGGCAACATGCGGCCGGAATATTACGCGGACCTGTACCGCCAGTTCCAGACGTACCTGCGCAACTACGGCGACAACAAGCTGCACAAGATCGCGTGCGGCGCGAACACGGCCGACTACCATTGGACGGAAGTGTTGATGAAGCAGGCCGCGCCGTTCATGCACGGGCTGTCGCTTCATTATTATACCGTGCCGGGTCCCTGGGAGAAGAAGGGCCCCGCGACCGGCTTCACGACCGACGAATGGTGGATCACGCTGAAGAAGGCGCTGTTCATGGACGAGCTTGTGACGAAGCACTCCGCCATCATGGACGTGTACGATCCGGAGAAGCGGATCGATCTCATCGTGGACGAGTGGGGCACCTGGTACGATGTCGAGCCGGGCACGAATCCGGGCTTCCTTTATCAGCAGAACTCGATCCGCGACGCGCTGGTTGCGGGCGCGACGCTGCACATTTTCCACCGGCATTGCGACCGGGTGCGGATGGCGAACATCGCCCAGCTCGTCAACGTGCTCCAATCCGTCATCCTGACGGAGGGCGAGCGGATGCTGCTGACGCCGACGTATCATGTGTTCGATATGTTCAAGGTGCACCAAGACGCGGAACTGCTCGATTCGTGGGAGTCGGTGGAGCGCACCGGGCCGGAAGGCGAGCTGCCGAAGGTGTCGGTTTCGGCGTCCCGCGCGGCGGACGGCAAGATTCATATCAGCCTGTGCAATCTGGATTTCGAGGGCAGCGCCAAGGTGGATGTGGAGCTGCGCGGACTGGGCGGCGGCGCCGTGAGCGCGACGGGCACGACGCTGACGTCGGACCGGATCGACGGGCACAACACGTTCGACGAGCCCGAGCGGGTAAAGCCGGCGGCGTTCAACGGCTTCACGATCGAAGGCGGACGGCTGGATGTGACGCTGCCGCCGATGTCGGTGACGATGCTGGAACTGACCGTTGGATGAGCGCGGGAAGCATGATCATTGGATGAACTGCGGGCGATGTACCGTGAACTTCGGATGACCTTCGAATGATGGAACTCGTTCGGAGTTGCTCGGGATCGCTGGGGGCGGCGTCGGATGAAGATGAATCGCGTTGACGGCGCCCGAACGGATCGCGGGGTGAGCAAGGAATGACGACTGCGGAACGTCCATGCAGGAACTGCCGGTCGGACGCGCACGTGTCGGAGGAGCGCATCCGGGCGATGCTCACCGCGCCGATGTTCGCGCCCGAGAGCGGGCTTTGCGTCCCGGACGAAGTCTACGAGGCGCGGTTGGGGCAGTGCCGGTCCTGTCCGAAGCTGATAGGCGGCCATACCTGCGCGGTCTGCGGCTGCATCGTCCCGATCGTCGCGAAGCTGAAGGACCGAGCCTGCCCCGAACCCGGCGCGCCGCGCTGGACGCGGTACACGGAGGCGGGGGCGTGACGGGGCAACGCTTATCTGTTAAGGCATATGGCGGCGGAGTCGCATACAGGTTGCGGCTCCGCTGTTTCATTTGGAGGCGGCGTTGCGTATCGCTTGCGGCTCGTTGTTTCACGTGGGGGTGGAGTTGCGCAACGGAATTCCGTTAGCGCGTCGCTCTTCCGTGCGCGGGTCGCTCTAACGGAACACAGTTCCGTTAGAGGGCGTCGCAGACGTCCGCGACCGGCGCGGACTGCCGCTAACGGAACGGGATTCCGTTAGCGCGCCGCTCCGCCGAGTGCGGTCCGTTCTAACGGAACATAGTTCCGTTAGAGAGCGCCGCAGACCGTCCGTGACCGGCGCGGACCGCCGCTAACGGAACGGAATTCCGTTAGCGCGCCGCTCCGCCGAGTGCGGGCCGCTCTAACGGAACACAGTTCCGTTAGAGAGCGCCGCAGGCCGCCCTCGACTGGCGCGGACTGCCGCTAACGGAACGGGATTCCGTTAGCGCGCCGCTCCGCCGAGTGCGTGCCGCTCTAACGGAACACCGTTCCGTTAGAGGGCGCCGCAGGCCGCCCTCGACCGGCGCGGACCGCCGCTAACGGAACGGAATTCCGTTAGCGCGCCGCTCCGCCGTGCGCGGGCCACTCTAACGGAACACAGTTCCGTTAGAGGGCGTCGCAGACCGTCCGCGACCGGCGCGGACTGCCGCTAACGGAACGGAATTCCGTTAGCGCGCCGCTCCGCCGAATGCGTGCCGCTCTAACGGAACACAGTTCCGTTAGAGGGCGCCGCAGACCGTCCGCGACCGGCGCGGACCGTCGCTAACGGAACGGGATTCCGTTAGCGCGTCGCTCCGCCGAGTGCGTGCCGTTCTAACGGAACACAGTTCCGTTAGAGGGCTTCGCAGACCGCCCTCGACCGGCGCGGACCGCCGCTAACGGAACGGAATTCCGTTAGCGCGTCACTCTGCCGAGTGCGTGCCGTTCTAACGGAACACAGTTCCGTTAGAGGGAGCAGCAGATCGCCCGCGCCTGCGTTTGCGCCGGCTGTGGCGCGGCGCCGTCACAACCTGCCGGCGAGAGCGACTTGTCCGCGCCCGCGCCTGCGTTTGCGCCGGCTGTGGCGCGGCGCCGTCACAACCTGCCGGCGAGAGCGGCTTGTCCGCGCCCGCGACTGCGTTTGCGCCGGCTGTGGCGGCCGGCTGCGGCGCGGCGCCGTCACAACCTGCCGGCGAGAGCGGCTCGCCCGCGCCTGCGTTTGCGCCGGCTGCGGCGCGGCGCCGTCACAACCTGCCGGCGAGAGCGGCTTGTCCGCGCCCGCAGCTGCGTTTGCGCCAACAGCGGCGCGGCGCCGTCACAACCTGCCGGCGAGAGCGGCTCGCCCGCGCCTGCGTTTGCGCCGGCTGTGGCGCGGCGCCGTTACAGCCCGCCGGCGGAGCGGCTCGCCCGCGCCTGCGTCTGCGCCGGCCGCGGTGCGCCGCGGCGATCGAGCCGCGCCCACGCGAGCAGGCCGGTGAGCGCGATCAGCAGCGCGAGCAGCATGAAGATCGCGCCGTAGGTCGACGGCCGGACCAGCGCCAATACGTTCAGACCGCTCAGATCGAATTCGATCATCTTGCTGACGATGGAGCCGCTGATCGCGCCGGCCATGAAGTTCAGCAGGTTGTAGACGCCCATGCCGACGCCGGACTCTTCCCGGGGGAGCGTCGAAGATACGGATTTCGCCATCGCCGCCTGCACGAACGTGAACGGCGCGTTGATCAGCGGCAGAATAGCCGCGACGAGCCGCGCGTCGACGGCGGACAGCACCGAAAGCGCTAACATGCCGGAGCCGATGAAGCCCAGCGCGATGAACAGCGTGAACCGGCTGCCGCGCCGGTCGACGAGCCCGCCGCCGAACCGCCCGAGCAGCGCGGCCGACATCGCGCCCGGGAACAGGACGAAGCCGATCGCCTGCGCGCCGAGCCCGTGGCCGTTCGGATCGCCGAGCATGAGCGGCATCGCCATGAACAGCCCGAACACCGCGAACAGCGTGGCGAAACTGACGGCCAGTCCGCAAGCGTAATCCGTGTTCCGGAACAGCGACAGCCGGACGAACGGATGCGCGACCCGCAGTGAGCGAACCGCGAACCACGCGGCGAGCAGGACCGCGCCGGCGAGGAACCAGCCGTTCCACTGCGTCACGGACAGCATGATCATGGTGACCGCGGCGCCGAGCAATCCCGCTCCGATCCAGTCGACCTGGCCACCTTCCCGCACGGGTTCGTCGGGCAGCGCGCGGCGGATCATCGGCAGGGCGACCGGCGCCAGCAGCGAGATGAGGAACATGCCCGACCAGTGGAACCGGCCGGTGATGAACCCGCCGACGATCGGCCCGATCCCCGCCGAGAACGCGAGCGTCGACGCGATCGTGCCCATGACGCGGCCGCGGCTCTCCGGCGGGTAGAAGCGAATTGGAATCAGCATGATGAGCGCCGGAACGCAGGAAGCGCCCGCGGCCTGGATGACGCGCGCGGCGAGCAGCATCGGATAGCTGTCGGCGAAGACGCCGACGGCCGATCCCGAGGCGAACAGAAGCAGGCCGACCGTGATGAGCCGCTTGAGCGGCAGCCGGTCGGCCAGTTTGCCGAACAGAAGCGATCCGAGCGCGTACAGGACGGAATAGATGGTCGCGACCCAGCTCACGGCCGATGACCGGAGCCCGAAATCGGCGGCGATCGAGGGCAGGGCGACGTTGAACATGGTGGCGTTCATGACCGTGAAGAACAGGACGAAACTGAGCGCGTGGACCAGACGGCCGGATGTTGGCGCGGATGCCGGTTGGTTCATGGCCATTCTCCTTTCATCTTGCTGTCTTGTTCTGCTTCGGCTCGAACTTCAGGCACGGCTGTCCGGACGACGAGTAGACCACCGCGCTCGGCATCAGGTGCGTCTTGAATTCGTAGGCCTTGCAGCCGCGGGGAAAATCGGGATCCCAGGTGACGAAATAATGGCGGCATTGAAAGCAATTCCCCCTGCGCCCGCTGGACATGATCGACCGCTCCCCTCCGTTCCCTCTCCTTCGATTTATTGTAAATCAACCCGCTCCGCGAGACAAACCGCCGCCGTGTCCCTTCGCGGAACCGGAACATATGTTCCCGAAAACGCTTGTTAGCGCATCCAGCAAATGGTATGATCGGATTGACAAGAGGAAAACCGCGACATGCGCATGACGAAGGGGAGTGCCGAATGGAAAGGGTGGTGACCCGGCGGCAGGCCGGACAGTTTTTGCTGGTCCGGCACGGTCTGGCCGGGGAATGGCGTTATGCGGGGAAAGACGGGATCATGGAATGGATGCGGCTCGTCCGCTGCCTGCAATTCGATCCGCTGAACATCGTGGGCTACAACCCGCATCTCGTGCTGCAGTCCAGAATCCGGGGGTACCGCCCGGACATGCTGAACGAGCTGCTGTACCGGGACCGGCTGCTGTTCGACGGCTGGGACAAGAACATGTCGATCCTGCTGACCGAGGATTGGCCCTGCTTCGCCCGCCGGCGCGGCACCGTGTTGGACAGCCGGATGACGAATCCGAAGATCCGGGAGCTCATCCCGCTCGTTCTCCGGCGCATGGAGGAGCGCGGACCGCTGTCGACCCTGGACCTGGAGTTCAGCGAGAAGATCGACTGGCCGTGGGCGCCAGCCCGTCTGCCCCGCGCGGTGCTCGAGACGCTGTTCTTCGCCGGCGAAGTGGTCGTCCATCACAAGGACGGCACGCGCAAATACTACGACCTGGCCCGCCGCCATCTGCCGGCCGAGCTGCTGGAGGCTCCCGATCCGAATCCGACGGACGACGAATACCGCGACTGGTACGTGCTCCGGCGCATCGGCGCGATCGGCCTGCTCTGGAACCGGTCCGGGGACGCGTGGCTCGGGATCGGGGGGATGAAAACGGCCCAGCGGAACGCATCCTTCGAGCGTCTGCACCGGCAAGGCCGCATCCGCCGGGTGATCGTCGAGGGACTGGAGAAGTACCCGTTCTATGTGAAGGCGGAGGAAGAAGTGCTGCTGGACGAAGTGATCCGTCACGGCCCCGGCAAGGCGAAGCGGGCGTCCATCCTTGCGCCGCTCGACAACCTGCTCTGGGATCGCAAGCTCATCCTCGAACTGTTCGGGTTCGACTATTGCTGGGAGGTGTACAAGCCCGCTTCCGAACGCAAGTATGGCTACTATGTGCTGCCGGTCGTGTACGGCGACCGGTTCATCGGCCGCATCGAGCCGGTGCTCGACCGCGCAAGCCGCACGCTGGTCATCCGCGGCTGGTGGCCGGAGCCCGGCGTCGAGCCGACGGACGATCTGCTGGACAGCCTGGCGGAATGCATCCGCCGGTTCGCGAACTTCAACGAAGCGAACCGCATCGAGCCGGACGAGACCGCCGCGACCGCGGCTGACATGCAGAGATGGCTATGTCTGCGGCCATGACGGCTTAAACGAAAAGCCATCGTACGGAGCCCGCCCGACTTGGGCCGGCGGGTCACCGACAATGGCTTTTTCCGTGGCGGTGACGCAGATCGAACGCAACCGTCCGTAACAGACGCCACCCAAGATCATGCGGAAAGGCTTGTCCGGCTCCTTGCCGATCGGAGCCCGGCAAAGCCGTTTCCCCTCGTCTGGAAGGTTCATATTCGGCATGCCGGTCGGACATATCGTTCATGGACCGGAACACGCCGGGATTGCGGGCGATGCATTTTTGCCGCGTGTCAATTGTTCAGTTGCGGGCAATCGGGATGGTACTGCATGAACTCGATGCGGTTGCCGTCCGGATCCCGGACCCAGCATTGATAGTTCAGATCCAGCCCCTGTTTCGGCTCCACGTCCAGGGTCAGGCCGTTCTTCTTCAGATAGTTGGCGATTTCGTGGATGTCATCGACTTCCAGGCACAGGTGATTGTACCCGACCGTGTTCATCGAGACTTCGTTGTTCGTTTCGCCGCCGTAGAACAGCTCCAGGAACTGGTTGTCGCTGATTTTCAGGTATACGATCCACGGTTTGCCTTCCAGGTCCAGGTTGAAGTGCCGTTTGAATCCCAGCACGTTGCAATAGAAATGAAGCGATTTTTCCATATCCTTCACAACGAAAGCAGTATGCGCGATTCTTCGGATCATGTCAAGTCTCCTTTCGTTTTGAACGCTTCTGGTACCGCCTGCAATTGTATCCATCCTACCAGAGCGCGTCGGGGCGGGCAATCGTCGATTCGCGTCCGTACCCGCTTGCTGCTTCGAAAAAGACCGCCGCACCCCGAGTTCCGTCTCGTTTTCGCATCCTTTCCGCTGAAAACGCTGACATAGGGACTTTCCGGAAATGGTGCGATGTGCTTAAATGAAAGCAGCATCCATTCTGTTGGAACAGATCCGGCAGGGAGAGGGGATAGCGGATACATGGCGGAGAAAATGAAAGCGGCCGTACTGACGGAACTCAAAAAGATTGAGATACGGGAGCTGGACGTGCCGACGCCCGGTCCGGACGAGGCGCTCGTCCGGATCAGGGCCTGCGGGCTGTGCGGTTCCGATGTCCACTACTATGAGCACGGCAAAATCGGTCCGTACGTCGTGACGAAACCGATCATTCTCGGTCACGAGGCGGCGGGCGAGGTCGTGGCCGTCGGAAGCGAAGTGAAGAATGTCGCGCCGGGGCAGCGGGTGACGATCGAACCGGGCGTCACCTGCGGCCGGTGCGAATACTGCAAGTCGGGCCGGTACAATCTGTGTCCGGACGTCCGCTTCCTGGCGACGCCGCCCTATGACGGGGCGTTCTGCGAGTACATCGCGATCCGGGCGGACTTCCTGTACCCGATTCCGGATTCGATGTCCTTCGAGAAGGCGGCGCTGATTGAGCCGTTGTCCGTCGGGCTGCACGCGGTCAATCGGGGCGGGCTGAAGACGGGCGAGACGGTCGTCATCATGGGGATGGGGCCGATCGGCATGATGACGCTGCTCGCGGCCCGGGCGGCCGGCGCGGGCCGGATCATCGGCGTCGACCTCGAGCCGTTCCGTCTCGAGCGGGCGCTCAAGATCGGCGCCGACGCCGTCGTCAATCTGCGCGAGGAGGACGGCCTCGAGGCGATCCGCCGCCTGACCGGCGGCCGGAAGGCGGACCTCGCGATCGAGACTGCCGGCAACGGCAGGGCGGCCCAGTCCGCGCTGCAGTCGGTGCGCCGCGGCGGCCGGGTCGTGCTCGTCGGCCTGCCGCAGGAGGAGGCGACGCCGGTCAACATTCCGTATATCGTCGACAACGAGATCGACATCCGCGGCGTCTTCCGCTACCACAACACCTATCCGACGGGCGTCGCCGTCATGGCGGCGGAGAGCCTGGATCTCGATCCGATCATCACGGACCGGATGGCGCTCGACGAGACGCCGAAGGCGTTCGAGAAGGCGATCCACGAGAAGAACCGGACTCTGAAGATCGTCATCGAGCCTTGAGGCGTCCGGAGATCCGGGCGAACAGAACAGCAGCCCGCCTGGCTTGCGCGCGCGAGCCGGTCGGGCCGCTTTATTTTCGGGAAGCATGTCGCTTGCGGCGCTTCCGCGCGGATCACCGCCGTGTTCCGCGGGAATGCCGCTTTATTTTCGGAAAGCGCGTCGCTTGCGGTGCTTCCGCGCGGATCGCCGCCGTGTTCAGCGGGAATGCCGCTTTATTTTCGGGAAGCGCGTCGCTTGCGGCGCTTCCGCGCGGAACGCCGCCGCGTTCCGCGGGAGTAGACGCCGCGCTTGTGGAACGAGAGCGAGCAGTATTTCCGCGCGTACCGCTCTTTCTCGGCCTTCGTCAGGGATGCGGCGCTGCGGCGGAGCGGCAGGTTGAGGGCGGGAAGCAGCTTGACGGCGGAAGGATTTTGCCCGTAGACCATGTTGCCGTATGTCTCGTACTCGGAGAACCCGAAGTTCCGCGTCCGGTCGATGCTGGCGAGGATCGCCCGGTGCCACGGCTTGCCGTGCCGCGCCTCGATCATGGCCTTGAGCCGCCCGAGCTTGCTCCGGTCGAACAGCATGTAGTGGGCGACGAACGACACCTTCGCCTTGGGGCGGCGGCCCGTGAGGCGGCGATAGGCGCGGAAGTATTCGGGCTGGCTCCAACGCCGGTAGTAGAACACGGTCCTGCCGCCGCTCCGGAACCGGTGCGGGCGGATCAGCACCGTGTCGGCGTCCATGACGAGGAAATGCCTGCGCCGGGAGAGGCGGTCGCCGCTCAGCTTGAGCAGCTGCTGGTAGAGCCAGCCGGACCGCTCCCACCGCTTCGACCGGTAGCGGATCCGGCTCTTCGGGATCGGCTCGATCCGCCGCTCGTTCACGAAGACGCAGCCCTTGCGCGCGCAGACGGCGCGGATGCGCGGGTTCTCCGGCGAGACGACGTAGATCGCGCCGATCGGATGCCGGACCATGCTCCGGACGCTGTCGATCGTGTGCGGCAGTGTGCCGAGATCCTTGGGGGCGGCCGGAATGATCACGTCGATCGGTTCGCCGGACGCCGAGGTTCGGGCATTGCCGGTTGCCATGGGCTCACCCCGGTTCGTGCGGATGCTGGATGCTGTCATTCCAGCTTATGCGCGCGCCCGCGGAAGTGCGCTTCGAGCAGCTCCATGCCGGCGTCGGTCCGGAACGCGCAAGGCTCGCCGGCCTCCACGATGACCGTCGTGCCCCGGCGGAGCGGCGTGAAGCTGCCGTCCTGCCACAGCAGCGTCCCTTCGCCCGCGATCACGGTGATCAGGGCGCTTGCGCCGGCTTCCTCCGGCATCCGCCGCACCGCTCCCGGGATCAGCTTCGCCAGCGCGAATTCGCGCCTCTCGCCGTCCGGCGCGTCCGCGTGGATGACCCGGCGCACGCCCCAGGCGTATTCGCCGTACATCGGGCGGCCGGCGGGCGGGAGCAGGTCGCGCACCCGGCCGCTCGCCGCCTTGTCCGCGACGAGGATGCCGTCCGGTCCCGCGGCCGCGATCACGTTGCTCACGCCGATCAGGTGGATCGGGATGTGCAGTTCGTTCACGACATGCGCGTTCCGCGAATCCCCGGAGATCGATCCCGGGCCGACGACGGCCTCGCCGAGTTCGCCGGCCAGGGCCTCCCAGCTGCCGAGATCGCGCCACAGGCCGTCGTGCCGGATGACGACCGACCGCGCTTCGCGCTCGGCGATCTCCCGGTCGAAGCTGTCCGCCTTCAGCCCGCCGTACATCTCCTGCAGCTTGCCGTAGTCGGCGGGCAGCCCCCGCTCCGCCATCGACTCCAGCATGAACTTGAGCCGGAACGCGAAAACGCCGCAGTTCCAGAGCGCGCCGGCCCGGATCAGCCGCTCCGCTTCCGGCGCGGCGGGCTTCTCGACGAATCGCCGCACGGGGGCGCGGCCGCCGGGAGGCACCGGGCCCGACGGCACGATGTAGCCGAACTGCCCGGACGGATGCGCGGGCGGGGCGCCGATCAGGGCGAGCCGGGCGCCCGTCCGTTCCAGCGCTTCGGGCAGCCGGGCGATCGCGCGGAAGAACGACGCGTCGACCAGCGGATCGGCGGGCATGACGCAGACGATCTCGTCCGGTCCGGCGGCGAGCGCCGAATGGAGGTACGCGGCCGCGAGGGCGGCGGCCAGATAAGTGGCGCGCCGTTCCGGTTCGGGGATGACGAGCCCGCTGCCGCCGATCCGGTTGCGCAACAAGGCCGTCTGCCCGCGCCGGATGACGAACAGGGCGCTGGGCAGCATCCCCGCTTCGTCCAGCTGCCGGCTGAGCCGCCGGATCATCGACTCCCGGCCCCCGTCCGGAGCGGGCAACAGGTCGAGGAACAGTTTCGAGCGGATGTCGTTCGAGAGCGGCCGCAGCCGGGTGCCCGAGCCGCCGCACAGCAGGACGAGTCGCATCCTCGCACGCCTCCCGGATCGATCCGTAAGTGTGGGTCTCGACTATCGTATGTGGTTCGGCGCGCGATGTCCCGGGCGGAGGCGGGCCATTTTTGCTCCGGACAGAATAGGATTGACCCCCGCGGGACGATCGTGGATAATGGCGGTATGCGGTTTCACGGGAGGTTCGGACGATGGACTGGCGCAGGATATCGGTGCTGACCGGCATTGTCATGGCGATGCTCGTCTCGGCGATGGACACGACGATCATCAACACGACGATGCCGACGATCGCGGGGGAACTCGGGCAGTTCCATCTGTATGCCTGGACGTTCGCTTCCTACATGATCTTCACGACGGTGCTGGCGCCGATTGCCGGACGGCTCGCCGATCTGTTCGGCAGGAAGAAGGTGCTGCTCGCCGGCCTCGTCCTGTTCCTGCTCGGCTCGCTGCTGTGCGGCGCGGCGCAGTCGATGGTGCAGCTCGTGCTGTTCCGCGCCGTCCAGGGCATCGGGGCGGGGATCATGAATCCGTTCCCGGCGATCATCGCGGGCGATCTGTTCTCCGTCGAGAAACGGGGTCGCATCCAGGCGCTGTTCACGGCGATGTGGGGGCTGTCGGGGGTCATCGCGCCGCTGCTCGGCTCGCTGTTTGTCGAGTATTGGACGTGGCGGGGGATCTTTTTCGTCAATATCCCGATCTGCATCGTGTCGATTCTGTTCCTGCTGCCGTATCGCGAGGTGTACCAGCCCCGACCGGCCGCCATCGACTACGCGGGAACGGTGCTGTTCACGGCCGGCGTCGGCCTGCTGCTCTTGACGACGGTCGTCGAAAGCGGCCATGCGCTGTATGCCGCCGGCGGGATTGCGGTGCTGGCGCTGTTCGTCGCCTGGGAACGCCGGCACGCGTCGCCTCTGGTGCCGCTGCCCCTTTTCCGCAATCGCCAGGTGACCTGGATCAATGTGAACGGCTTCCTCGCGAACGCGGCGTTGTTCGGGGCGAGCACCTATCTGCCGTATTATCTGCAAGACCGGGGCTGGTCCATCTTCATGAGCGGCGTCGCGATGCTCGGCATGACGGGCGGCTGGATGATCGCTTCGGTGCCGGCGGGCCGATGGATTCTGAAACACGGCTACCGGCCGCTCATCGTGATCGGCAACGTCCTGCAGGTCGCGTCGGCCGCCCTGTTCCTGCTGCTCGGCACGTTCAACGATTTCTGGTTCGTGCTGATCCTGACGTTCCCGCTCGGATTTGCGTTCGGCCTGCTGTCGACGGTGTCGATCATCGGGGTGCAGCAGCTCGTGGCGCCCGACCAGAAGGGCGTTTCGACGTCGCTGCAGATGTTCGCGCGGAACATCGGGACGACGTTCGGCGTCACGCTGATGGGCGCGATGCTCGCGCGGGCGCCGGAGGTGGCGGAAGGCTTCCGCTGGATGTTCCTGTACGGCACCGCCGGCAGCCTCGTGTCGCTGGCGACCGCGTTTCTGATCGGGCGCGGGCAGTCGCCGCGGGAGGCGAAAGCCGGAGCGTGATCCGGCGCGGGAAGCGGGAACGGGCGGTTGGCCGCGCTCGTCGGCAGGGGCGACGGCGAGCGCACCGGCGCGCACCGACGAGCGCATCGACGTGCGTGCTGGCAAGCGCCGACGGGCGCATCGACGTGCGTGCTGGCGCGCTCCGACGAGCGCGTCGACGTGCGCACCGGCGTGCACCGACGAGCGTATCGACGTGCGCACCGGCGCGCTCCGACGGGCGCATCGACGTGCGTGCTGGCGCGCTCCGACGAGCGCGTCGGCGTGCGCACCGGCGTGCACCGTGAGCGCGTCGACGTGCGCACCGGCGCGCTCTGACGAGCGCGTCGGCGTGCGTACCGGCGCGCATCGTGAGCGCGCGACGTGCGCACCGGCGTGAAGAAGAGGGTCCGTTGCGGCTGGAACAGTCGGGCGGTCCTTTTTTATGCGGGGCAGACATTTCATGTTATTGGTTGTTGCGAGTTGTTGATCGGATCGTGTATAGTGATACAATTAATGGACACTAACTGACAAGACCGTGCGGACGCGCATGGAGACAAGGGAGAGGACAACCATGAAGAAAACCGCCGCCATTCTGTTCACCGCCTTGTTGGCGATCGCGCTGATCGGCTGCGGCTCGGGCAGCGACGGCAAAAAGCAGGCAGGCTCGGGCGCGAAGGGCGTCAAGGTCATCGAGATTCCGCTTACCCAGGAAGAATACGCCTTCGGCGTGGACAAGAACCAGCCGGAGCTGCTGGAGCAGGGGAACGCGTTCATCGCCAAGATCAAGGAGGACGGCACGCTCGACGAGATTCTGAACCGCTACTTCGGCGACGGGGAGCCGAAGCCGGTCGCTTCCGCCGCGCTCGACACCGGCAAGGACCAGCTGGTCGTCGCGACGAACGCGGCGTTCGAGCCGTTCGAGTACACGAAGGGCGACAGCTATTTCGGCGTCGACATGGAGATCGCCGCGCTGCTCGCCGAACATCTGGGCCAGGAGCTCGTCATCAGCAACATGGACTTTGACGCCGTCGTGCTGTCCGTCGGCCAGGGCAAGGCGGACATCGCCATGGCCGGCCTCACGATCACGGAGGAGCGCAAGTCGTACGTGAACTTCTCGGACAAGTACTATGACGCCGCGCAAATGATCATCGTGAAGGCGTCCGACCCCCGGTTCGACGACGCCAAGACGCTCGCCGACGTGGAAGCCGTGCTGAACGGTCTGTCGAAGGACGTCAAGGTCGGATTCCAGACGGGCACGACCGCGCAGTTCTATGTCGAAGGCGACGAGGACTGGGGATTCCCGGGACTCGACGTAACGGGCGTCGGGGACCGCAACGGTTCGCTGGCCGTGCAGGACATGCTGAACGGCAACGTCGATCTGGTCATCATCGACGAAGCGCCGGCGAAATTCATCGCGGCCGCGTTCAACGAATTGCAATAAGGCCGGTCGAGGCGCGGGCCTCGGGCGCGCGCCGGCCGGTTGACAAGATCCGGCGATACTCCGCCTGGTTGATCGGGCGGAGTATCGCCGCGTTCGGGAGAGGGTCATGGGGAACTTCGACAAGAAGCTGGAGCGGTTCTGGGAAGTTTTCATTGAACATGGCGGATACGTCAAGGTGCTGACCGGCCTGCAGAACACGGTCTGGATCGCGGTCGCGGGGCTGGCCATCGGCATCCTGATCGGCACGCTCATCGCGATCATCCGGGTGGCGCCCAAATCGGGCGTCCTGTCCCGGGCGCTCGACGGCCTGTGCGTCTTCTACGTCGGCCTGTTCCGGGGGACGCCGATCGTCGTGCAGCTGCTCGTCGCCTACTATGTCATGCTGCCGCTGATCGGCGTCAACATCCCCGCGCTGCAGGTGTGCGTGATCGTCTTCGGCCTGAACAGCGGCGCCTACGTGTCGGAGATCATGCGCGGCGGCATCCTGTCCGTCGATCCCGGCCAGATGGAGGCGGGCCGTGCGCTCGGCCTGAACTACCGGGTCACCATGCTGAAGATCGTCGTGCCGCAGGCGGTGAAGAACATCGTGCCGACGCTCGGCAACGAGTTCATTACGCTGATCAAGGAGACCTCCGTCGTCAGCTTCGTCGGCGCGGCCGACCTGTACGTGGCGTTCAACTATATCGGTTCGAACAATTACGAGTTCATGGTGCCGTACCTCATCATGGCGCTGATCTACATCGCCCTGGTCGCCATCGCCGCGCTGATCATCAGGCAGTTGGAAAGGAGCCTGAGGAAAAGTGATCGACGTCATTAATCTGAATAAGACCTATGGCAAGCTGGACGTGCTGAAGGGGATCACGACTTCGATCCGGCAGGGCGAGAAGATCGCGATCATCGGGCCGTCCGGCAGCGGCAAGAGCACCTTCCTCCGCTGCCTGAACCGGATGGAGGAGCCGACGGGCGGGTCGATCGTTTTTGACGGCCGGGACATCACCGATCCGAAAGCGGACATCGACGAGCATCGCCGCCAGATGGGCATGGTGTTCCAGCATTTCAACCTGTTCAACAACAAGACCGTGCTCGAGAACATCATGCTCGCGCCGGTCTATCTCGGCCTGCGCGACCTTCGCCGGCTGCGGCGGCGGAACCGGCTCATCCGGCTGCGCAATCTGTTCGGGGGCGGGGAGCTGCCGCTCCATCCGATCGACACCAGCGCGGCGCGGATCAAGGCCGAGGCGCGGGAGAACGCCCTGCGGCTGCTGAAGCGGATCGGCCTGGAAGACAAGGCGGACGCGTATCCGTCGACGCTGTCCGGCGGGCAGAAGCAGCGCATCGCGATCGTCCGCGCGCTGGCGATGAATCCGAAGGTGCTGCTGTTCGACGAGCCGACCTCGGCGCTCGACCCGGAAATGGTCGGCGAAGTGCTCGATCTGATCCGGCAGCTGGCGGACGAGGGCATGACGATGGTGATTGTCACCCACGAAATGGGGTTCGCGCGGGAGGTGGCGACCCGGGTGCTGTTCATGGACGGGGGGCAAATCCTCGAGGACGACGCGCCGGAGCGCATTTTCTCGGATCCGCGCCATCCCCGGACGCGGGAGTTCCTGTCGAAGGTGCTGTAGGTGGCGAAAAAAGTACGGCTCGCCTTTTGGGGAAAGGCGGGCCGTGCTTTTTTTGATGCGCCGGGGCGGGGCTGTAACGAGGCATTCTCGTTACAGCGATGCGCCAGCCGGTTCGTGCGGGTCTGAAACGAGGTATTCTCGTTACAGCGAAGCGCCAGGCGCTCCGGGCGGGCCTGTAACGTGGCATCCTCGTTACGTCGCGCCCACGGGCTCGCGCTCCCGGGGACGTCGGTCTTCGAGGAACTGCCTGCCGTACTCGCCGTGCGGGTGGATCTGCGCGTGTTCGGTCTGGATGGTGGCGTGCATGATTTTGTACTTGTCCTTCAGCATCTCGTTGATCGCGAGGATGACGCAGAACGGCTGGATGTCGGCCCGGATGAAGACGTGGGCGGTCAGAATGTTGTGGTCGGTCGAGATCGCCCAGAAGTGCATCTCGTGCACGTCCAGCACGCCCTCCACGCTCGCGATGTCCCGCCGGATCGCCTCCAGCTCGTACCCCTCCGGCACCGATTCCATCAGGACGCGGAACGACTGCCGGATGATCTTCGCCCCGCCGCCGAAAATGATCCCGCCGATGACGATGCTGATGATCGGGTCGAACAGGTGCCAGCCGGTCAGATAAATGAGCGCCGCCGACACGATGACGCCGATCGAGCTGAGCAGATCGCCGATGAAGTGCCACAGCGCGCTCTTGATGTTCAGGTTGTTCTCTTCCTTCATGCTGCGGCTGAGCACCGTCGTCAGGACGATGTTGACGATAAGGCCGATGATGGCGATCGTCAGCATGATGCCGTAGTCGATCTCCGGCCGCGTCACGAACCGGCGCGCGCCTTCGACGAAAATGCCGACCGAGATCGCGCACAGCGTCAGGCCGTTCAGCAGCGCCGCGATCGTCTCGAACCGCAGGTAGCCGTAGGTGTACGTGGAGTTCGGCCTGCGCGAGGCGAGCCGCACCGCCAGCAGGCTGAGTCCGAGCGCGGCGACGTCGGAGATCATGTGGGCGGAATCGGAGAGCAGCGCCAGCGACTTCGAGACGATGCCGCCGATCACTTCGACGATCGTGAAGAACAGGGGGAGACCAAGCACAATCCATAGCGTGCGCCGGGATGCTTCCTGCTCCTTGACATGCGCGAGGTGATGGAAATCGCCCATGTTGGCCGCCTCCTTCGGCGCACGGCATGCGCATGCGCCCAAATCATGTACATTTAGTATATGCCCGGAAATCCGAAGGCGCAATGAATCGACACCGGGACCGCCGAATTTGTCAGCCGGCCGCGCTCACGGACGGCGTCCGTCCCGCCGCGGTTCCCCGTCCAGCCTCGCGTCGGCGGCCTCCCGGTGGGCGGGCAGCCCTTCGCAGCGCGCGAATTCGCGGATGACGGGGGCGAGGCCGCGCAGCGCGTCTTCGTCCAGCCGGCCGACGGTGGACACCTTCATCATGTCCCGCGCGGTCACGCCCGAGTACGCGCGCGCGAACCGGTTCGTCGGCAGAACCGCGGTGATGCCGATGCCGTAGTTGGCGGCGGAGAAGGGCGTCCGGTCCCCGAGCAAAATCTCGCCCGCGTGCCGGATCCGTTCGAGCGCCTTCCGCTCCGTCTCCGGCTCGCATACGATCATCAGATGTTCGGGCGCGTAATCGTTGATGAGCGCGCAGGCCGCGTCCAGATCGGAGGCGGCGACGATCGCGCCGCGCCCGGACGGACCGAAGACGGTCTCGAGGTAGCCGCGCCGGGGAGGCTCCGATTCGGCGATGATCCGGCGCAGCGCTTCGGCGGTCCGCCCGGCCAGCGCGGCCGAGGTCGTCACGAGCACCGCCGACGAGTCGGGGCCGTGCTCGGCTTCGTTCGCGAGGTCGCGGGCGGCGAGGACCGGGTCCGCCGATTCGTCGGCCAGCACGACGCAGTCCGACGGACCGATGCCGGGCGCGCTCCGCTTGCCGCGCGTCATCGCGGCGATCATGGCGGCGCCGATGCCGCCCGGACCGGGACCGAAGACGCCGTCGGTCTCGGGGATCGACGCCGTGCCGCAGGCAAACGCCGCGATGACGGCGACGCCGTTGCCGACGACGATGCGGTCCGCGCCGGCCAGCTTCGCCGCCGCCGTGGTGGCCGGGTCGGCGAGCCCGTCCGGACGCGGCGGCATGCCGACGACGACGGCGCCGACGCCGGCGGCCCTGGCGGCCGTGACGAGCATGATCGCCGTCGAGAGCAGCGGCCC
>Ga0181858_1000220_pt1 | contig 24850 bp, 17 predicted proteins | sample NewIslPassag4_SG_FD_130749 | JGI IMG/M metagenome (GOLD analysis project Ga0181858, IMG submission 130749) | Feedstock adapted compost microbial communities from Newby Island compost facility, Milpitas, CA, USA - Passage 4_SG | ecosystem: Engineered > Solid waste > Feedstock > Composting ...
AACCATCCAAACCGGCCGCTCAACAGGGCCAGATGCGGGGAGCGCCGCCGCAATCTATCCTCTATCCCTTGGACCAGCAACGCAAAAAACATCATGGCTAAGATGAGAAGAGGATAGACAAACAACAAAAATTGGTGTTCCTTCGTCCACCGGACAATGTCCTCGGGGGCTAACGATGCCAGTCCCTGAACCGAGACGAAATGCATGACAAGATTGCCGAGAACGATCAAACTGCCCAAAAGTCCAAACACGGCCCCGTATTTTTGCACCATGGGGATTGAGGCGCCCGCTTTTGCCATACAGCAACCTCCTTCAGAAGTTCTGTTTCAAACATAGACCAAACGGAAGTCATATGATAAGTGACCATTGTCATAAAAGTCATATCCGAAAAAATAAAAAAGCCCGCTGCGCGCCTGTTTCGGCTGCGGGCCTTCTGTTTTCATGATGATTTGTTATGTACGGGCAAACGGATGCTGAGTGCGCAGCCTTTGCCCGAGACGGACTGAAGTTCCATCCAACCGTTTAACTCACGAACTCGTTCCCGCATGGTGGACAGGCCAATCCCAAAAGCCGGCTCCTCTGCTCCCTTTCCGTCATCGCGGAGGAAAAACTCGATTTGCTGTCCCTTTTGCCGCAACAAAAATTCAAAACGCTTGGCCTCTCCATGGCGAATGCCATTGGTAATCCCTTCTTGCAAAGCGCGATACAACACATATTTTTGCGCCGAAGTCAACTTGATTTCGGAGCCGATCTCATAATCCACCTGCACGCCGGTATATTCCATCGTCTTGCGGATAAAAGATTCCAGCGCCGGAACAAATTCTTCCGGGCTTTCGCCCCCCTCTCTGAGCAGCCACAGGGAGGACCTCAGATTTTTCAATCCCTCCCGGATTTGTTGCTGCGAACGGACCAGCTTCTCCATCGCGCCGTCTAACTCTTTCCTGGCCAACAGTTTCTTGCTGGCTTCCAATTGCACCAATGCCGATGTCAATGCGTGTCCGACGGTGTCGTGAATCTCCCCGGCAATTCGGCTTCTTTCCTCAAGGATGGCCTTTTCGATCAGCGCGCCGGCCGCCTCTTTTCTGGACTGCTCCAAAGAGACCGCCGTCTCGGCTACGGTCCCCTCCAGCTCAAAGTTCGCCGTACGCAGACGATCGTAAGTGATGGCATTCTGGATCGAGATGGCCATCTGGGTAGACAACAGTTTCAGCACTTCGGTTCGCTGCAGGGTGAAAACACCGACGTTCCGATGGTTTTCCAGATACAGGATGGCGGTAAGCTTGCCGCCCTGCATAATCGGCATGCAGAGGAGAGCCAAGGCGCGGCCTTCCCCGTGAAGATCATGGAGGCCAACCCACTTGCCCTCTGAAACCGGGTCCAGAACCAGCGCCTCTCGGGTTCTGGCCACGTATTCAATCACCTGTGTGTCCAATTCCGGACAGTCGCCGAGCGGTGTCCACTCCAGCTGGCAGCTCTCCAGGCCGTGGGCTGCGATTACCCCGCGCGCCGCGACTGCCCATTCCCCCCCATCTTCCAACAGCAAATAAGCCCGATCGGCCCCCGAATGCTGCAACACAATCCGCAGCATCTCCTTCAGCAATGCCTCCAGTTCGGTTTCCCTGGAAATGGCTTGCGATGCCTGGAGGAGCGCGGCCACATCCAGTACGGGAGACAAAGGCTGGCGGGAACGCCAATGGCCTGCGGAATGCCGCCCGACGGCCTCAGACAGCCAAGGATGCTGGTTCAATAACCGGTGGGTCTTGGCATACGCTCCCCAATTCATGTATAGCTGGTATGCGGTGAGCAGATGGCGTTCAAATGCCTTGTTGTATTGCCGCATCTTGTAAAAACGGGCGGCACATTCATGAGCGATGGCCGCATGGGGTGTGTATCCCTGCCGGCCCGCCTCATCGGCAGCCAACTCATAATAATAAACGGCCCTTTGCTCATCTCCGGCCGCTCGCGCCATTTCCGCCTGCATCAGCAGCCATTTGTGGCGATAATGGCAGGGATTGGCTTTTGACCACATCCTGAACTGCTTTTCCTTCTTCTGTACGACCCGCCACAGCCGCCTTTTCTCCTTCCCATCCAGGCTGTCCATTCGGCCCAACAGGAGCAGGCAATAGTAATAATCAAGCTCCGCTGCGCTGATAATGCCCGCAAAGGACTGGATATGGCGCTGGGCCTGCTCGGCAAATTTCCAGGCCTCTTCCCATTGTCCCAGGAGATAGAGCGCCTGCACCTTGCACAGCCAATAGTCAAATTTCTTGCGTTCATCGGAGAGGCTGTCTACATACGCGTCTTCGCGAAAATCTCCGTCATCCAGACAGTATACGTTTTCCGTCTTGCCCTGCAAATTCCGGACAAAATGCTTGTACAAGACAAGAAAGTCCAGAAAATGCGGATCGCGCATCCTGTCCGTCCATTGGTCGTAGCGGCCCACCTCCTCCTCCAGCTCTTCGAGGTTGACCCCGCGCACGTGGAGGGAAGCCAGCAGGTGGGTAACCGCATACCCGGCAAACAATAGGTCGCCATTGGCTGCGCAGTATTCGATGGCTTGGAGCAAATAGGCTTCACTGGCCTCCGGAGGATGGCCCCAGTGATGGAGAAAAGCCCCGTACAATGTGGCGGCGTAACCTTTATCGGCCGAGGTTCCGTATTTCAGTGTAATGCGCCAGGCCGCCTCTCCCCATTTGAGCCCTGTTGCAATATCGCCCATCTGAAAAGCGGTCAGGATGCCATAAACCATAAACCCAATGCCGGAGTTGTGAAAAATCCCGTATTGCATGGTAAGGCGGCAAGAGCGTAACGCCAAGTAGAACATCAAGTTAGGGTTGACCAGATAGGTCGACGGCCCAAGGCCAAAGATGATTTCCATGATCAACTGTCTTCGGCCGTCGGTGGCCGGGGGCATTTGTTTCAAGCGCTCGATCCCCCTGCCGGCGGTGAACCTTTTGACCTTTAACCATTCCCATAAAATGTGGGCCTTGGTGGGGCGCCGCGGGATGGACACGCCGAGTTCCGCCAATGCCTCCAAACCTTTGGCTATGGCCAGTTCATACTTTTCGGCCCGCGTAAGGGCTGTGATCAGGATGACGTGGGCCTGCGCACGGTCTTCTACAGATTCTGCATGCTCCAACACTTCCTCGTATAGGCGGGCCACCTCGACATCATCCCGCAGCAGGTAGGCACATTCCATGCAGCCCATCTTCAGTTCAAAAGTCAGCCGGTAGTGGGCAGCCCATGATTCTTGGGACAAACATGACAAGCCCGTTTTGTAATACTCGCGGGCTTGCATGAAAACGGTGAGCGTTCTGGCCCTGTGCCCCGCCAATAAATTCAATTCCGCCAGCTTGGCCGTCCGAGGAGCGTCGAGGAAGGCCTTGCCGAGGTTGAGGTGGTTGACAATGTCGAACAATCGCTCATCATCCAGGGCAAGCGGATCTGTATCCAACATGAACAGCCCAATCTGCCCGTGCACCCGCTCCCTCTCCTCGGCGCCAATCAGGGAATAGGCGGCCAGCCGAACCTGATCGTGGGCGAAAACGTAAGCCTTCGTCCCTGCAGGGAGAATCAGCCCCAACTCCACCATTTCTTTCAGGGCTTTCTGCAGTCGGCCGGCGTCTCCGTCAGCCAGGCGAGCAAGGAGGGACAATTCAAAGCGGTTACCCACGCAGGCGGCGTACCGGATGAGCCGTTGGCCTTCCTCCGACAGCCGGGACAATTTGTTGGCCAGCAGGCGGCCCACCTCTAACCGTTCAGTGATGGGCCCCATCTCCATCATCCCCTGTAAACGCCAAGTCCAGCCGCTGCATTCGGGATCGTAGGAGATGTGCCCGGCGGTGCAAAGAACGTGCAGATATTCCCGCAGAAAAAACGGATTTCCTTCGGTTTTCGCATGCAAATAGGATGCCAACGCGCGCGTCTTCTCCATGGGGCAGTGGAAGGTAGCGGACAAATACGCCATGATTTCCCTGATGCCCATTCCCCTGAGCCGCACATGGTTCACGCGCTCCCTGTTGCCGAGGAGAGATTGCCGCAACCCGGGCCATATCCCCTGTTTTTCCTCGCTTTCTTCGCGATAGGTCCCCACACATAGCACGTGCGAAAGATCCTCTTGCGCCAGAAGGCTTTGCAACAGTTTAGCCGAGCCGGGGTCAATCCACTGCAGATCATCGAGGATCACCACGAGCGTAATCCCCTTTTTGCCAAAAAGGCGCAGAAATCCGGCCAACACCGCCTGGAATCGGTTCTCTAGTTCAACGCCAGACAGTTTGTCGGATGAAGGGTGTTGGCTGCCGACGATCTGCTCCAATTGCGGAATCAGTTGAACCAAAATAGGGACATGGGCTCCGAGCGCCCCCTCGATCAGCCGCCGCCAGGAGGAGATTTCTTCCTCGCCTTGCGCCAGCACGTATTGCACCCATTGGTGAAAAGCATCTATCCAGGGACGAAACGGCAGGTCGCGGTTGACCTGGTCAAACTTGCCGTACAGAAAGAGCCGCTCAGGGGAGGAAAGTTTGCGCTTGAGCTCCAGCAGCAACCGGGTTTTGCCAATGCCCGGCTCGCCGGAGAGCAGAACCAGCTTGCTCGGAGGCATATCCGCTCTTTCCACCCATCGTCTCAACCGGTCCAACTCAGATGAACGCCCAATAAAGCGCTCTGTCAACCGCAAGCGGATAGGAGGATCCGAGGCGGCAGGCTGAAAATCGTTCAACCATCGGTTGTCCGTGGCCTGCTCCAGACAGCGCTCCAGGTCGGCCTTCAGTCCGTAAATGCTTTGGTAGCGTTCATCCGGAATTTTTTGCAGGCATTTCATCACGATCCGGGCGACCGGCTGGGGAAGATCCGGGCGGAATGTTTGCGGCGCCACGACTTCCTGGGCGACATGGGCGTGCAGCCACTGCAACGGATCTTCTGCCTCTAGCGGCAGCCGCCGGGTCAGCATTTCATACATCATGACACCCAGTGCATACAGATCGGATCGGGTGTCAATCCCCCTGGACAATCGTCCCGTTTGCTCCGGCGAAATATAGGCGCCATGCCGGATGTCGGAAAGCCTGGCATAGACCGCGGAGGGTAAACTGCCCGACTCCCGCACGAAGCTGTAATCGATGGGACAGATGGTCAAAGTTTCCGGGTCAATCCATAAAGTTTCCGGATTGACATTGTTATGGACGAGGTTTTTGCGGTGAAAAGCATCCAGCATGTGGACCAAAGAGAGCGCTACGCGCAGGACCAGTGTTACCGAGAGGGGGCCGTCGGCCGCATCGATCCATTGGCGCAGCGTTTGCCCATTTTCGTGTACTTGAGTGGAGACACTGGCCAGCGTATTGCCAAATTGGCGGAGGGGAGAAAAGCGGGGAAAGCCGTGCTCGGCCACAGCGGCAGATGCATCGCACTCCTGTTGCACCATCGCCTGGTCGTTCGGGGTAGGATGGATGGCCGCGGATTTTTTGATCCAATGCAATTTGCCCGTCGTCTCATTCCGTGCCAAATAGTTGAGGTTATGACTCCCTCGATACAGCAGCATGAGGATCTGGTAACCGGGGATTTCTAACATGAGGCATCCTGTCCACCTTGAAAAAGTTTCCTGAGGTAAGTGATAGCCTTGAGCCGATGGTTAATCCCAATTTTATCGTAGATGGAGGTGATGTAATTTTTCAGCGTACCTTCTGTTATCCCCACTTTGCGGGCGATTTCCCGATTGCTGAGGTTCTGAATCATATAAGAGATGATCTCTTTTTCCCGTTCCGTAAATTGGGGACCAGCCTGCGTATGGCCGGCGGCATCCGGTTGGGCAACCTGGTGGCGGGAGGCGGACAATCGGGCAACCAACTTGGCCGCGACGGATGACGGCAACATCGTCTCACCTTTGGCCCCTTGCCTGATGGCATTCAAGAGCTGTTCACTGGGCATGTCCTTGAGCAAAAAGCCGCACGCTCCGTTGGCCAGGGCCTCGATGATATACTCCTCTTCACTGAACATGGTCAGCATGAGGATTTGGGTGTTTGGGAAATCCCGCTTGATCCGCTTGGTACTTTCCACGCCGTTCATCAGGGGCATCTTGACATCCATGATCACCAAGTCCGGTTGATGGAAAGCGGTCAGTTCATAAGCTTCCAGGCCGTTTGCCGCCAGTCCGACTACCTCCATGTCAGCCTCCAGTTCCAAAATGGCCTTCAGACCGTCGCGCATCAAGGCTTGATCGTCCGCAATCAGAATCTTCAGTTTCCGCACGCCAATCCCCTCCGGCATCCCCGCATCCTCTATTGCAAATTTTTCGACGCTTATATGAATATTCGAGATGTACTCAAGCGTTTTCCGTCACTTTTATCTTGCCACAACGATCAATAAGAACACAATTCTGCTCGAGGCTCATTTTCCGCAAAATAGAAAATCGATATCCGCGTGGAAAGCCTTATAAAATTTTTGTAATAAAAGGATATTCCATCCAATTGGCGAATGTTTTAACGGGTCAAACTCTAATAAACTAATGACATTATGGTAATATCACCCGGTACGACGAAGGAAAAACCTTCATACTAATAATATAAAGATAATTCCATGAATAATATCATAGGAAAAATAACATGACCGGAAAGGAAAGAATGAAATGTTAACATTTATTAGATGGCTGCAAGAACATTTGGCGATGCGGATTGCGGTGAACGTGCTGTTGGTCATCCTCCTCCTGTCAGGCGGATTTATCTGGCTGCAACTCGGCAACGCCGAAAATACGGCCATCGAGGTCATTACCAGTTACGGCGAACATGTCGGGAAAAGTTACGCAAAACACATCGACATCCAGCAACTGGAACAGTTTATGGAAAACCCCGTTGAAGATGAAGTGTATTGGTCGATCCGCCAACAACTGGATGAGTTTCGCACGCAAATCGGAGCGCTGTACGTCTACATCTTTCAAATTGACAAAACCGCGCGCGCCTTCATTATGATTGACGGCCAGCCGCCGAATTCCGATGTGGCCTCGCCCATTTACGAAGAAATGGACATAGAAGAAAAGGAAGTTAAATTGCTCCTGGAAGGCAAACCGGCCAGCACATCGCTCGTTGACGACCCGTTGTACGGGCTTTATGTGTCATCGTATGTTCCGATTCAACGGACGGACGGAACGGTGATCGGCGTCCTGGGCATTGATATGGACGTATCCATGGTACGAGAGATCACCAACCTAATCATTCGCGACAGCATCCCGTTTATCCTGGGCATTTTGGTCATCGCCGTCGGCGGCAGCGGATTCATTGTCGTGCGGATCATCCGCTGGCTCCGGCCGTTGAAATGGATCGTGGCGGGAGCGGAACAAATCGCAGCCGGCAATTTTGAGGCGGCCAACCGGATCTTGCAAGCCCATCCGGTCAAGTTTCGGAATGAAATCAGCGCCATGTACCAGGTCATTGTAAATATGAACGACAGTTTGAATGCCATGATCCGGGAAATCATCGCGGGCATCGCACAAACGTCGGATCAACTGGCGACCGCTTCGGACAACCTGGCCAAAGAAGCCCGCGAGCTTATGGAACTGAACGCAAAAGTGTACAAAGCCGCCCAACAAGTGGCGGAAGGCACATCCGCCCATCGAACCAGCGCGGAAGAAAGCGCCCGTTCCATGGAAGAGGCAGCCGATGCCACGCAGCGCATCTCGGAAGCCATTCTGCTCACGACGGACGCAACGGTCAAATCGCTGGAAAGCGCCGAAACCGGGCAGACGCTGATCGAACAACTGAACCGGCAGATGCAAACCATCACCGCCTCGACGGCCGCATCAAAAGAGCGGGTGACGGCCTTGCGCAACCGTTCCCAAGAAATAGAAGACGTCATGAAAGACATCTCGTCCATTGCCGGGCAAACAAAACTGTTGGCGTTGAATGCCGCCATCGAAGCGGCTCGGGCAGGAGAACATGGTTCGGGGTTTGCGGTTGTGGCCGGGGAAATTCGGAAGCTTTCCGACGAAGTGGTGGTCTCCGTCGAGCGGGTGTCGGCGTTATTGAAAGACATCGAAAATGAATCGCTTCGCATCAATGACGCCATCTTGCAAAATTCCGCCCACGTGCAAGCGGGCGAAGCGCAATCGGAAAAAGTTCGCGAGGCCTTGACGAACATTGTGGAAAATTTCCGCTTGGTCAACGAACAGATGCAGACGATTTCCGCTTCGGTCGAGCAAATTACAGCGGGAACCGAACAAGTGACGGCTTCCGTAACGGAGATGGCGAAAATCGCCGGCGTATCCCACGAACAGGCGAACCGAATCCAAGACTTAATGAAAAAACAACGAAATAAGGTGAAACATCTGTCGGATGCTGCCGCCAATTTAAACCAGGCGGTGCACCAATTGCAAGATTCGACGAAAAATATCCGGATTTGACTGCGAATCAGTTCAACGCCGTAGACGAAGGTTCTTGACAGTCCTCACATACACCGTAAATTTCAAAGCGATGGTTGACAATCTTGAATTTTTGCGGCAACTCCACCTGTTGCTCCATGGGGCAGTAGTCGATGCTCAACGTCTTTTCGCAATGGAGACAGATCAAGTGATGATGATGCCGGGCATGGCAACTGGCTTTGAATTTCAAGCCACCATCCTGAAAATACACTTGCTCCAACACGCCCATCTCGCTCAACATCCGCAAATTGCGATAAACCGTGTCCAGGCTGAGCCCCGGATACTTGGCGCACATTTGATCGTACACGTCCTTCGGGGACAAATAGCCGTCATGCCCGGCAAAAATTTCCGCCAATGTCTTGCGTTGTTCGGTGATTCTCCATCCGTTTTTGGACATGGCCGCCAACATTTCTTGGACCAGATCGGTTGAAGCCATGGCGTCATCGTCCCTTTCCATACTTTCTTTCATTGTAACATTTCCAAACAAATAACGACACCCTTCCAGCTTGGGGAAGGGTGTCGTTATTGCCGTATCGCAACCGATTATACTTATACTTTGCGCGCATACCCTTGCCAGTACTTGTCCCGCAGTTCGCGTTTGAGAATCTTGCCGTAGGAGTTCTTCGGCAGTTCCTCGACAAAATCGATGGAGCGTGGTTTTTTGAAGCTGGCGAGATTTTCCCGGCAATATTCGATCAATTCCTCTTCCGTGGCGGAATGCCCCGGTCTCAACACGACGACGGCCTTGACGGACTCGCCCCATTCCGGATCGGGGACACCGAAGACGCAAACTTCCTGCACCGCCGGATGACGCAGCAGCACTTCCTCCACTTCACGGGGATAGATGTTGTGCCCGCCGCTGATAATCATGTCCTTCGTCCGATCCAAAATATGGAGGTAGCCGCGTTCATCCATGTACCCGACGTCCCCCGTGCGCAACCAACCGTTTACGATAGTCTCGGCGGTCGCTTCCGGATTGCGCCAATACCCTTTCATCACCATGTCGCTGCGGGCGGCAATTTCACCGATCTCGCCCGGCTTCAACGGATTGCCGTCCGCGTCTTGAATGCGCACTTGCACGCCTGTGCGGGCAATGCCGGCGGAGGAGAACAGCTCGGGCCGGTTCAAGTCGTAATCTTCCCGGCAGAACCCGGTAATCGTCATCGGACACTCGCCCTGACCGTACACTTGCGCGAAGATCTTGCCGAATTTCTTAAAGCCGGCCTCCAAATCTTCCACATACATCGGGGCGCCGCCAAAGACGATGCATTGCAGGCTGCTCAAGTCGTATTTCGCATGGGCGTCGGAATCGATGAGCCGCTTGATCATGGTTGGAGCCATGAATGGAAATACGGTGACGCGATACTTTTCAATCGCCGCAAAAACAGCTTCCGGTTCAAAACGGGGCGCATCGAGAATGATGTTCGTCGCCCCTTTGGCAAACAGGGGCAGCGAGTACATGCCGGTGCCGTGGGTGAGCGGCGACGCATGCATCGCCACGTCGGAATGGGCGAACGGATAAATGTCGGCAATCGCGTTCAAAACGACCATGGTCAAAATGCGGTGCGTCAACATCGCCCCTTTGGGCCGCCCTGTCGTGCCCGAAGTATAAAAGAGCCAGGCCAGGTCGTCGCCGTCGACCGGCGCCACCCACTCGTCCGCCTCGCCCTGCTTCAGCAAGTCGGCATATTCAAGGGTCGTGAACGAATGTTGTTTATCGCCTTGAACCCCGTCCAGGCATACGGCATAGCGGAGCGTTGTCAATTCCCCGGCGATGCGATCGATATCGTCCTGATACACACCGTTATAGACAAGGGCCTTCGTCTCGCTATGGTTCAAAATGTAGAGCACCTCGTCCCGGTGCAGGCGGAAGTTCATCGGTACGGCGGCAAAACCCGCTTTCCACGTCGCGTAAAGCACCTCGAGAATTTCCGGGCGATTCGGAGAAAAGATCGCCACCCTGTCACCTTGCTCCAATCCCAACCGGCGCAAAGCGCTGGCAATCCGGTTGACCCGCTCGTTGAATTCCCGGTAAGTCAACGTCAAGTCTCCGTAAATAATCGCCGGGTGATCCGGATAGGTCGCCGCCGCACTGCTTAACATAGAGCCGATGTTCGCCATAAAATTCTCCTCCTGTTAGCAAATGTTAACATTATCTAATCTTTGCAATCGGCAATCATTTTGCCAATCATGCCTGTGCCTCGATTTCGTCCCGGGAGTAAGCACGGGTCCGTGTTTCGGGCGAAAACAGCGTCATCAAAAGACTTATGGCCAGCATAACCATCATAAAGCCGCCGAAGGCCCAAGGCGAGGGACCGTAAGATTCGGCCATGCCGGTCCAAATCATCGGGCCAAAGCCGACGATGGAGGCCGCGATTTGATATCCGACCGAAAGCCCGGTGTAGCGGACGTGGGGCGGAAAAAATTCGGAATAAAACGTCCCTTGGTTGGCCAAGACCGTCCCCCAAAACACACCCAGCATGATGGCTGAAGCCAGATAGAGCCAACCCGGCCCCTTGGCCATCAAACTAAAGTATGGTACGGAAAAGACGAAAAGGGCGATTAATCCCCCGATATACACGCTTTTGCGGCCAATAAAGTCGGACAAATACCCCATCAAAGGAATAATGACAATATTAACAAGACACCCGATGGCCACCGCGTTCAACGCCACTTCACGGGAATAACCCAACAACGTGGTGGCATACACGATCACAAAGGAAAGACCGAAAATGACAAAAAAGCCGTCGCCGATTTTCAGGCCGATCACGCGCAACACGTTTCGCCAATCTTTGCGCAACGTCTCCACGAAAGGTATCCGGGCGATTTCCCCGCTTTGCTTTTGTTGCTGGAACACCGGCGTTTCCTCAATGCCGCTCCTCACCCAAATGGCGATGACGATGAGGACAACGCTGAGCAGAAAAGGAATCCGCCATCCCCATGCCAAAAACTGTTCTTCCGTCGTGAACCGGCTGATGAGCGCCAAACTGAACGTGCCGCCCAACAGCCCGATGGGCGCTCCCAACTGGGGAATTGAGCCGTATAAGCCCCGAATCCCTTTCGGAGCATACTCGGTCGCCAAAAGAATGGAGCCTCCCCATTCTCCGCCCAACGAAATACCTTGGATAATCCGCGCAATTACCAAAAGTACGGGAGCTAAAATACCGATCTGGGCATAAGTCGGCAACAACCCGATGACGACAGTGGCTCCTCCCATGCCGACCAATGTATAAATGAGCGCCGCCTTTCTCCCCCACCGATCGCCCAGGTGGCCAAACAAAATGCTCCCCAGCGGCCGCGCCAAATACCCGACGCCAAAGGAGGCAAAAGCCAACAGCAGGGAAACGGTTGGATTGTCCGCAGGAAAATAAAGTAAGGAAAAGACCAGACCCGTTGCTGTACCGTACAAGTAGAAATCGTACCACTCGATAATCGACCCGACTACGCTGGCGAAAAGCGCGCGACGATTATGCCCCATGATTCACACTCCTCCCATTATTTGGAATTAACACCCCCCTTTATCTCTATCCCGTCCTCATTTACACTTTTTAGAAAACGGTTTCATCTCGTTGTGTCCAAACTCGCATCCATCGACGTTTCTTCTAACAAATTGTTTTGAAAATATTAATGAATCTTTTTTTGATAAAATAACATTGAAAGCATAAAAAAAGATAACATTGAAAGCATCATAGAGTCTATGTCAACTCAAGACGAAAGTGTGGTGAAATAATTGTCAACAAGATACAAACAGCAGGTGTTGGAAATTGCCGATTTTATTGAGCATCTGTCGACATTGCTGGAGCAAGAGGAGTCCATCAAGGCAAAACATTTTTCTTCGTTGGAACCCAACGGGCTCCCGGACTGCCTTAAAGATGCGGTGCGTCATCTTCTCGCCGCTTTGGAAAAACGGGAAAACGCCATGCTGCATCCGCAAAAAGAAATGCTGCGCGGTCTGGCCCTGCAAAAGTTAACGCTGGAAGTCGCGTCGCTGGCGCCCCTGCAGCAAGTTCTGGAACGCATTTGTGAAACGGTACAGTCGTTGCTGCAGGTCGACATCGGGTATATCGCTTTGTATAACGAAGAAAAACAAACCCTTACAATCCTGGCTTCATCCAATGCAAGCCCGCACTTGAACGGTCTGACATTGCGCCTGGGCCGCGGTATCGGCGGACGCGTCGTCTTGACGAAGCGGCCATTAATCATGCACGACTTTTATCACGAAACCCGCCGGGAACCGGACATCGATCCGGCCATCGAAAGTGAAGGGATTATTTCGGCCATTGCCGTGCCCTTGCTCTTGGGTCCGAAAGTGCTCGGAGTGCTTTATGCCGCCATGCGCGTACACCGCGAATTCACGACGGAAGAAGTGGATTTTCTCAGCAGTTTGGCCAGCCTGGCCAGTGTCGCCATCCGAAACGCGCAGCTTTATGAAAAATCCCAGCGGCTGATCCGGTTGCATCAACAATTGAGCGAAGCGGCGCTGCAAAAACAGGCCGTCGAATCCATCATCCAGACACTGTCCATGCTATTGTCTTGCCATGTGTGCCTGCTGGACGCATCCGGCCAAATCCTTCACCACAGCGGCCAAAACCACCGGCTAAACGGGGAATTGATTTCCGCCGTCATTCGCTATGTGAAAAGCTCGGTCAATACGGATACGGGCCATGAGAGCATGTTCATCCAGCAGTCCGACCATCAGATCGTATGTTCCGCCATTATCAGCAATCACGTGCTCGTGGGCATTTTGGCGGCCATTCGTCCCGGCCATCAAACCTACGACGAAGTCGATCGCATCGCCTTCGAACGGGCAACGACGCTGCTGGCCCTGGCCATCAGCACCCAAGAAATTCAACGGCTCAATCAATTTTATCAACGCACCGCCCTATTGAATCAGCTTCTGACACAAGGGGAACAAGAAGCCATCTTAGCCGAACGGGCCAAACATTTGGGGATCAACCTTTGGAACCCTTGGCATCTCGTCGTCAGCATGTGTATATCCGACACGCTCCCGCCGGCCCAACAGGAAATCATCAACCGGATGTTGCGGTCCATCCAAATGACGTTGGACATCGCGAAATTTCCGCTCTCCATCGTCGATAAAACATGCTTGGTGGCCGCCATTCCGGGGCAAGAAAATCTCATGGCGAGGGCCCAAGAAATGCATGCCCTCGTGGAGTCTTCATTGCCCCAAACCAAAGTGTTAACCGTAATCAGCGAACCGTGCAAAAAACCGCACGACTACCGCCAGGAGTACTTCAAATGCAATAACGCCCTTTCTTGGCATGAACGGTTGGGACGGGACGAACCCATCCTGTGGGCCAAATCCTTCGGGCTGGCCGGGCTGCTCTTTGATGTTTCCAATTTGGACGCCATCAAAGCATTTTGTGTCGAGACCCTTCGTCCGCTGGCGCAGGACGGCAACCGGAATGCGGGAAACTTGCTGGAAACGCTGAAAGTGTATCTGGAAAACGAATCGGAATTGCGCGCCACCGCCACCAGCCTGCACATTCACTACAACACATTGCGCTACCGGCTGGAACGGATTGAACAACTGTTGCAAATCAACTTGAACGATTCCGGAACCCGCCAAGCGCTGCGGCTGGCTTTATTGCTCAACGACACGTTTCATTTTGTATGAATTGACGGATTCGCCAGTGTACCGGTATGATGAAAACCGTCAATGGACAAAGGCGGAGCGTGAATCAGTTGTATCTCATTTCAAAAAACGATTACGACCAATGGGCCAAGGCCGGATTTTCCTTGGTTCCGGTTGTGAAAAAGATCCGTGGAATCACCATTAATCAATGGCTTGCATTGGCGGACAAATGGCGGAAAAACGATGATTTCGTCCTTTTGCAAAGCGGCCGGAGCGGGCGTTACAGCTATGTTGGCCATGGACTGCTCGGCATCGTGAAAGCAAAAAACGGCGTTGTGTGGAGCCGTATCGGCGGCCGCGGGCGAAAGACGAAAACGGCCGATCCCCTGACCGCATTCAAACAGGAAATGGAACAATTGACATCGCCGCGGTTTTCCGTCGGACCGAATTGGTTGGGGGGAGCGGCCGGCTATTTTTCCTATGACATGGCCCGGTATTTCGAACGGTTGCCGCAACTCGCTACCGACGATTTGGCGTTACCCGACTTTTATTTTTTGCTTTTCCGCGACGTCATCGCCTACGATCATGCGGAAGAAGCGGTATACATCATCAGCAACGGATTGGCGCAAGACGGCGAATCATACGCAGCGGTCATGGGCAGGGTGGAACAATTGCACCGGGATCTGGCGGCGTTGGACGAATTTGCTGACCATGCGTTTTGCGTACAGCCAGTAAACCCGGGCCGATTGGGGCCAATGGGGCAACTTGGCGGCCCTGCGGTGGAAGCCACTTTTCACCTCGAGTCGTTTGTCGCCGCGGTAAAAAAGGTGCAGGACTACATTACCCGCGGCGACGTCTTCCAGGTCAATTTGTCACTGCGCCAATCCCGTCCATTAACCGTCCATCCTTGGAAAGTATACCAGACGTTGTTGCACATTAACCCTTCTCCGTACATGGCCTATTTGCAATTTCCCGAATTCCAAGTGGTCTGCGGCTCGCCGGAATTGCTCATCAGGGTGAAAGATTCCCACATTTCCACCCGCCCCATCGCCGGTACGCGCCCCCGGGGCGAAAATCGGGAAGAAGACACCCGTCTGACCCGCGAACTGCTTTTGAGTGAAAAAGAACGGGCCGAACACATCATGCTCGTCGACCTGGAGCGCAACGATTTGGGAAAAGTGTGCCGTTACGGCAGCGTCAATGTGCAGGAATTGATGGTCATCGAACAGTATTCGCACGTCATGCACATCGTTTCCTCCGTCGACGGACAACTGGCCCAAGATAAAGATGCGTACGACGCCATCCGCGCCTGTTTCCCCGGCGGAACCATTACCGGCGCGCCAAAGGTGCGAACGATGGAAATCATCGAAGAACTGGAACCCGTGCGCCGCGGCATCTACACCGGTTCCATCGGTTGGATCGGTTTTAACGGCGACCTGGAGTTAAACATTGTCATCCGTACCCTATTGGCCAAAGACGGGCGGGCCCATGTGCAGGCCGGCGCCGGGATCGTTTTCGATTCCAAGCCGGAGGCGGAATATCGGGAATCGTTAAAGAAAGCGGAAGCGCTTTGGCAGGCCTTGCAAGCCGCCTCTGGCGGCGAACGATTGCGCGTCACGGAGAGGGGGGACGGGAACCGTGATTTTGATGATCGACAACTATGATTCATTTACATATAATCTCGTCCAATATATCGGCGAAATGGGATGGGAAATCCGCGTATCCCGCAATGATTGCATCACGCTGCAAGAAATTGCAGCCCTCGCGCCGCGCGGCATCATCATCTCCCCCGGCCCCTGCACGCCGAAGAAAGCGGGCATCAGTCTGCCGGTGATTCAACATTTTGCGGGGCAAATTCCCATCTTGGGCGTCTGTCTCGGCCACCAAGCCATCGGGCAAGCCTTCGGCGGCCGTGTGAAACCGACCGCCAGACTCATGCACGGCAAAACTTCCGACATTTTTCACGACGGAAAAAGCATTTTCCGGAACATTCCTTCCCCTTTCGCGGCGACCCGGTACCACTCGCTCATCGTTGAACGGGAAACATTGCCGGATTGCCTGGAGATCACCGCCTGGACAAAGGAAGGCGACATCATGGGCTTGCGTCATCGAGAGCACGCGGTGGTCGGGGTGCAATTTCACCCGGAATCCATCATGACCCGCTACGGAAAGGAACTGTTGCGGAACTTTTTCCGCCTTTACGTCCAGTAAACGGGTATAAGGAAATACATGCGGTCAGCGAGGGATTGGACATGGAACAGAATGGTTACGTCTTTTTGAACGGCAGGCTGGTTCGAGCCGAGGAAGCCGTCGTCTCCATTTTCGATCACGGTTTTCTTTATGGCGCCGGAGTTTTTGAAACGTTTCGCTCCTATAACCGGCGGTTGTTTCTCTTTGACGCCCATATGGAGCGGTTGTTTGCAGGACTGAAAGATCTGGGCATCGACCTGCCGACGGGCAGAGCGGCGTTATACCGGGCCGTGATGCAAACACTGGAGGCTAACGGCTTGCAAGACGCCTATATCCGTCTTTCGGTCACCGCGGGAACGGCCGGACTGGGCTTGACGGCCAACGTATATGCAAAACCGACGGTATTGATCATGGTCAAGCCCCTTCCCCGCTTTCCGGATTCGATGTACGAAAAAGGAAAGCGGCTTGTTGTTTTATCACTCCCGAGAAATACGCCCGAAGGTTACACCCGTCACAAATCCCACAATTTCTTGAATCTAATGTTGGCGAAAAAAGAGCTCGGGGCAGTGGACGACGCGGAAGGCTTGATGTTGACACGGGACGGTTTGGTTGCCGAAGGCATCGTCAGTAACGTGTTCCTCGTAAAGAAAGGCCGGTTATTCACTCCAACATTGGCAACGGGTATTCTGCCCGGTGTGACGCGGGGATTCGTCCTCCGCCTGGCGGGGGAACTGGGCATCCGGGCGGAAGAGCGGGATTTTCCGCGGGAAGCGCTGTACGAAGCCGACGAAATTTTCCTCACCAATTCCATCCAGGAAATTGTACCGGTCTATGAAGTGGACGGGGTGACCATCGGCGGAGGAAAAAGGGGCCCGATCACTATGAAATTACAACAAACGTATCACAAACATATACATAACTTCCCCATTGGGTGACTTAACAATTTGCTTTCATATGCCGAATGAGATTAATAGAAACTACTCTTGAACAACGGGAGTCGGTAGCCATGATCTTTCAATCCTTTCTCTACGGGCCCAACTATTCCAAACTATTGGCCGTCAACCCGCATATGGCCAAATTTTTGGCCCAGATGAAGGAACTGGAAGCGCAAATAACGTCCCGCATGAATGATCCGATCGATATTTACCATACCCGGTTAAGTACCGTCGATGTGGAGGATTACAGAGCCAACTTTGAGGAATACCGCCGGGAAGCCATCCTGCGGGCGGCCGGATACGCCCCCATCCGGCTCGGAAAAAATGAAGACGGTTCCATTTGGGTGGATACTTCAGATACGGTCGATGCCGCAGAGTCCTTGGAAAAAATGCGCGCCACCGGCGGATACAAAGACATTCCGTGGAAAAAGATTGAAACCGATTTAAACATGCGGGCTCTTACAGGACTTGAGATCCTGGATCAAGTGGCGCTGATCATCGACTATTACGCGTCCGAATATGCCCAGTACAAAACCCGCATTGAACGCCAATTTGCCGGCGGGGAACAGGCGGAAGCTTTGGCCAAGTTGGAGGGACTGTTTGCATCGGCCATCCGACAGGCGGCCGAAAATTTTGTTGCGTATGCGGGCGAGTGGTTTGAACGGAGCGGCGGGACGGAAGAACGGGAAGCCGTCTACGAGAGTTTCTTGGACGTGTACGAACAGCGGAAAGCGGATTATTTGGCCTTCATCGCCGATAATCCCGACTATGCCCAAGTATTGGGCACCGCAGACGAATGGCTCTTGTACTCGGGCGAGTTCATGGGCGAAATGCTGCGCTTTTCGTACATTTCCAGCCAGCCGGAAAAAACGTACACGAGCCAACACGGCTACAGTTTGGACGAATTGGCCGCCATCGGTTTCATCGTCAAAGAAACGTTTTATTTATGGACACATACCAATGGCGCCATCCGCTCGGATGAAGAAATGGGCGCCATCCTGGGCATCGCCGCCATGAAATTCGCTTTGATCGGCGAACAGTTTCAGCTGCGAAATGAAGTAAAAACGAAACTGGAAAAAGCGTTTTCCGGTTTTGTCGAACATGAAATCAATAAAGTCCAAGCCGAACTGGAGTGGTTTCGCAGCGATCCGTACGTGCGGAACAAAGAACCGTATGCGGTGGATGTGAACAGTGTACTCATCCTCGACATCATCCGGCGCCTCGTGGCCGTCCTGAAAGCGAACGATATGGAAGATGCGTTCCGCAATGAAACGCTCAACATCATTACTTCCTTTAGGAAAAAAATGCTGGACGAAACGACCGGCCGCTTGGCCTTTTACCATTATTCCAACAGTAAATGGGTGACCTGGTTGAATCAACAATTTGCCGAAAACTGGAACCGATTCCTCCGGCAGTTGTCGGCGGCCACCAATAAAAACTTGGACATGTATCGGCTTTATACCGAATTCCAATGGGTCGATACGAAAATTTGACAAAAAACAATGGGGGCAAAAAAAGCCCCCAGACGACATTTATTATCGTGTCGTCATCAACAGTTGCAACCGTTTTTTCAGCCGCTCGACCCGCCGCTTGTCTTCCTCCAACACCGTATCCACAATTCTTGCGCTTTCCTCGTCCAAATCGTCGGCCACCATTTCGTGCGAATAATGGATGCCGTATTTGTTTTCCCCCAGCAGCGCGTCCCGCAAAATGTCCCTTGGATCGCGCGGCTCGTGCTGAAATTGTTGCATCCATTCCCGGATTTCGCCCATGACACCCACGCCATCCACCGGCACGCCGCCCAAATCCTGAATGCGTTCGGCGATTTTTTGCGCGCCCAGTTTGGCATGTTGTTGCATTTGCTGTAACAAGTCTTTCAACTCCGGATCCTCGGCGCGGGCAATGAGGTGCTCGTATTGATGGATACCCATGTACCTGCCTTGTAAAAACCGGTTCAATTCCTGTATGACCCGTCGTTTTTGTTTTTCGTCCATGGTCATCCACCTTTAACGAAGTCTAAGATGTTTCACGTTTAATATGCCCATGGCCGCCGGAACCATGCCTCGGGTTACCGCGCCACAAGATTTCAGCTGTTTCAACTGATTTTAAACCGTTCCACCTGTTCCAGAAGGTTGTGCGCCATGCGTTTCAACTGTTCCGAACTGGCCGCCATCTCTTCAATGGCCGCCGCCTGTTCCTGGGCCGAAGCCGAAACTTCTTCCGCCGCCGACGAATGTTGCTCGATAATGCCGGAAATCGCCTGCACCGCCTGCAACACGTCGCCGGCATTTGCCTTCAATCCGGTCAATATCCGTTGCAACTCTTGCGCCGCTTGCTCCGTCTCCTCCGTCTGCCGGACGATCTGCCGCAGGGCATCGCTGCCGGTATCGATGAGGCGCACCTGCTCATCGACTCCTGCGGCCACCTGTTCCATCATTTCAACCGTTTCCTTCGTCTCCGCCTGGATGCGCTGAATGATGCCGGTAATCTCATTAGCCGACTCCCTTGACTGTTCGGCCAGTTTACGCACTTCGTTGGCCACGACGGCAAACCCATGCCCCTGCTCCCCGGCCCGGGCCGCTTCAATGGCGGCATTGAGAGCCAACAGGTTCGTCTGCTCGGCGATACCCGTGATCATCGTAATAATTCCGCCGATTTCTTCCGATCGGCGGCCCAAGTCATCCACAGCCTGAACCGCCCGTCCGACCAAGGACGTCATATCCTGCAAATGGTTCATCACCTTGCGCATCGCTTCATCGCCGTCATACGCCATTTGCGTCGACTGTTTGGATTTGTCCAACGTCTCGGCCGCCTGCTCAAACCCTTGTCCCACCAGTTGCTCGGAATGTTTCGTCATACGCAATATTTGTTGAGCGTGTTCGGCCTCTTCCGCGACCCCCACCGCAATTTTCTCCATGGCCAAAGCCACTTGTCGGGCCGCATCCTGGACTTGTCCAGCCCCTTTGGAAAATTCGTCCGAGGAGGCCGATACATATTCAGCACTCTCGCGGGTTTGCCGCAGCATGGCCGACAAATTGTCACGAAGTTGCGCAAATACGTGGGCAAATTGGCCGATTTCATCTTTTCTCCGCAAATATTTCTCGTCCATGGTCCGGCGAAAATCGCCCTGTGCCATCTCCATTCCGTGGGCAATCGCATCCTTGATGGGTGTCACCAATTCCCGTTTGACAAAAATGAAGCTGACGACAAACAAGAACAACGAAATGGCCAGTGAAATGCCGAGGTTTATCAATGCCGTCCGCTTGGCCGCATCCATGTACGGCTTTTCCGGAACACCCGTATACCAAATGCCGATGACATTTCCCGCCGAATCATAGATCGGCTCGTAAGCGGTTTGGTTCCACATGCCGACGACATCGGCGCGGCCAATGTAACGCTGCTTCTGATTCAACACGGCTTCCTTCACGGCGTCGGACACAGTCGTTCCAACCGCCCGCTCACCGTCTTCCGTCAACACGTTGGTAGCCACCCGCGTATCGTACATGAAAATCGTAACCGTATTCCCGCCCAGCAATTCCCCTATTTCATCCACTATTTCATAATTTTCGTTCATTTTTACGTTACCTTTATACAGCACCCCATTGCGCACTTCCCATGGCCCCGGTATTTTCGTGTCCAAATAGCGGTAACCGAGCTGCAAGTCGCCCAACAATTTCTCCTCGGCGCTTTCCAACAGCCGCGATTTCATCATTTGGTAATTGACGATGGTCAAAACACAAGCCATGACAACCAATAAACACAACAATCCCAACCAAATTTTCCGCAAAATCGTCAAATGCATTCGGCGCTCCCCCAACACGTATTGATGAGCGATAAACCCTACAATAAAATTTGAAAACATTTCCAATTACATGGTGAGGGATTCTCGGCAAATTTTCAATAGGATATTAGAAAAATTAATAAAATGTTTGACTTTGCCCCGTATTTTGGCCCGTCACGTACCGAACTGGGCTTTGTACAGCCGGCTGTACAGCCCGCCGCTGCGCAACAATTCATCGTGCCCCCCTTCTTCGACGATGCCCTTCTCGGTCAGGACGACGATCCGATCCGCGTTTCGGATCGTCGCCAACCGGTGGGCGATGACCAAAGTGGTCCGGCCTTGCGCCAATTCGGCCAGCGACTGTTGAATCGCTTCCTCGGTCTCGGTGTCCAAAGCGGAAGTGGCTTCATCCAAAATCAAAATGGCCGGATTTTTGAGGAACATGCGGGCGATGATCCAACCCTTTTCCTCAATGCACATTAGGTTGTTGTGCAATGATAAAAGGTAAGATATTCTCTAATCGGCAACGCTGGGATCCTTCATCGGATTCTACATCATACATCCTTGAAAAACGACAACCGTAGCACAATTTACCGGCGTAATATAAAAGGAGGCCAATGGATGGAAATCGGCATTTACACGTTTGGCGAACGGACGGTGGATCCGGAGACGGGACAATTGATCAGCCCGGAAGAACGGTACCGCCGCCTGTTGGAAGAAATCGAACTGGCCGACCAGGTGGGACTGGACGTCTTCGGCGTCGGCGAACACCACCGGCCCGATTACGTCGTCTCCGCCCCGGCGGTGTTGTTGGCGGCGGCCGCCGCCCGCACGAAGCGCATCCGGTTGACCAGCGCCGTCAACGTCTTAAGCTCCGACGATCCGGTGCGGGTGTTTCAACAATTCGCCACCCTGGACTTGATCTCCCATGGCCGGTCCGAAATCATGGTCGGACGGGGTTCGTTTATCGAATCGTTCCCTTTGTTCGGATACGATCTGAAGGACTATGACGAACTGTTTATTGAAAAACTCCATCTCCTTCTCCAGTTGCGGGAATCGGAACGCATCACATGGCGCGGCAAACATCGGCCGCCCATCGACAACCGGGGCGTCTATCCCCGCCCGCTCCAAAACCCGTTGCCGGTTTGGGTCGCCGTCGGCGGCACACCGGAATCGGCCGTCCGCACCGGAACTCTGGGCCTTCCCATGGCATTGGCCATCATCGGCGGCCTGCCGGAACGGTTCGCCCCCTTCGCCCATTTGCACCGGACCGCCGCGCAAAAAGCCGGACATCCGATTCCGCCTTTGAGCATCAACTCCCACGGATTTCTCGCCGACACGTCCCAGGATGCCAGGGACACGGCATTTCCCGCCTTTAAAACCGTCATGGACCGGCTGGGGCGGGAACGGGGCTGGGCGCCGATGACCCGGGAACAGTTCGAGTTTTCCTGTTCGCTCAGGGGCGCCGATTTTGTCGGCAGTCCGCAGGAAGTCATCGAAAAAATCTTGTTTCAGCATGAAATTTTCGGCCACCAGCGTTTCCTGTTGCAACTGACCGTCGGCACATTGCCGCACAAAAAAGTGCTCAGGGCCATCGAATTGCTCGGCACCGTCGTGGCCCCGGCGGTCAAAAAAGAACTGTCCAAACAAACTTGAGCCGGCACAACCGAAGCCGGCTCTTTGCTGCAACCGTCATTCAACTTCATGCAAGCGATGCATCTTAGTTCAAGCGATACATCATTTCGTACTTGCTGCCGCATGGATCTTGAAAATACACGGCGTAATACGTCGGACTGATGAGACACATCTTCCGACATTTCCTGATGTATGGCAGGGTCGTCTTGCCGGACTTTGCAGACAACAACATCAGCTGCAGGCGGGACGGCTTGGCCCATTCCGGGTGTTGCCACGTCAGGCGCTTAAAAATAAATGAACCAAATCACCAACGCCAAGATGATGCGGTAGGCGGCAAAAGGCAACAACTTTACCCGGGAAATGACCCGCAAGAAAAAACCGATGGAAAGCCAGGCAAAAATAAAGGCGCTGATGAAACCGACGACAAAAAAGGGCAACATGTCCCATGACATGTATTCCCAGTTTTTCAGCAACGAAACGGCACTGGCGCCGAACATGATGGGAACGGCCATGATGAACGTAAAATCGGCCGCCGCCCGGTGGCTCAATCCCATCAAAACGCCGCCCGATATGGTCGCCCCCGAGCGGGAAAACCCGGGCCAGAGCGACAAACATTGAAACAGCCCGATACATAACGCCTGGCCGTAAGTGACATCGTCCACCGTCTCGGCCCGGGGACGGAACCGTTTCGCTTCGATCCGATCCGCCGCCACCATCAACACCGAACCCAACACCAACGCCCACAACACGGTGGCTGTCGAAAACAAATAGTCATCAATAAAATCTTTGAACAACAAACCTAAAACGCCGGCCGGCAACAGACCGACAATCACTTTTCCCAACGTCAATCTTTGCCGGCGCCACCCACCGGCCATTCTCGTACGGGTAAAACGGGACAGTCCCAGCAATTGGACAAACCGATCCCAAAAATGGATCACCACGGCCAAAATGGAACCGAGTTGGATGACGACTTTGAACGTATTGGCGCCGTATTTGGTCAAAAACTGTTCCGATTGCAACCACACGTCGTCCACAATGATCATATGGCCCGTGGAAGATACCGGAATGTACTCCGTCAACCCTTCCACCATGCCTAATATAAACGCTTTCAGCAACAAAACCAGATCCATCTTTTCGTATCTCCTTTATCTGTTACGCTCTACACATCTACACTTTACACATCGGAACGGCTGCGCAGCCACCACAAGATCACAAGCACGACCAAACCCAGACCCAGCAACGCGTATGTCACATTGGAATAAACGTCCATAAAATGGACCACCGTGTGCCACGACCGCCCCAAGGCCGCGCCTAACGAAACGAGAATGATGTTCCAGAGGAACGACCCGATCGCCGTCAACAACAAAAATAGTCCGAAATGCATATGGGCCATGCCGGCGGGAAGGGAAATCAAACTTCGCACCAAGGGCACCATTCTGCCAAGAAAGACAGCCCAGTAGCCGTATCGTTGAAACCACGCCTCCGCCCGCCGAATGTCCGACGGCTTTAAGCGCAAGTACCGTCCCCAGCGCTCGACCCACTGTTGCAGGCGGGCCGCATCCACCAACCGGCCGATGGAATAGAGCAGTATCGCGCCGGCCAGCGACCCTCCCGTAGCCGCCATCACGACCCCGAAGACGCTCATGCTGGAATAGGTCGTCATAAATCCGCCAAAGGTCAAGATGACTTCCGACGGAATGGGCGGAAACACGTTCTCAATGGCGATGAGCAACAAAACGCCCAAATATCCGTACTGCTCCATCCAATCCACAATCCAATTTTCCATCACATTCCCTCGACCGAAAAAATTAATCGACACCGACCGTTCCTTTTTACTGCCTTGGCATTCTAGATGTATAGACAAGCAACGCCACAATTAGAACTATAACAAAAAACCGCTGCGGCGAAAACAAAAGCCTATTACAAACCCTTTAAGGGTACATTACAAGCGAAAGCAATATCAATGAAGAGAAAAACAAAAAAGCAACCTGACCGCTTGCTCGCGGTGGTTGCCCGACCGTTCCGTTATGTACATTGGAGGCGGCACCCGGATTCGAACCGGGGATGAGGGTTTTGCAGACCCGTGCCTTACCACTTGGCTATGCCGCCCTGAACAAAATGGAGCGGAAGACGGGATTCGAACCCGCGACCCTCGCCTTGGCAAGGCGATGCTCTACCCCTGAGCCACTTCCGCTTGTGCAAAGAATGAGTATGTGTTTTGCTGTGGAAATAACCTGGCTGGGGAGGTAGGATTCGAACCTACGCATCACGGAGTCAAAGTCCGTTGCCTTACCGCTTGGCTACTCCCCAAT
>Ga0181858_1000224_pt1 | contig 24811 bp, 19 predicted proteins | sample NewIslPassag4_SG_FD_130749 | JGI IMG/M metagenome (GOLD analysis project Ga0181858, IMG submission 130749) | Feedstock adapted compost microbial communities from Newby Island compost facility, Milpitas, CA, USA - Passage 4_SG | ecosystem: Engineered > Solid waste > Feedstock > Composting ...
GCGTAACCGGCCGTCCCGAACCATTCGCCGGCCGCCGTGAGCGTGACATCCCGCGCCGACTTCGTGAGCCCGAAGTCGGCCAGGTAGGCGTGGATATGGTCGCCGTCTTCGGAGAGGAGGACGTTGGCGGGCTTGACGTCGCGATGAACGAGATCGGGGGCGTGTGCAGCTGCCAATGCCCGGGCCGTTTGCGTAATGACCTCGACAGCGAGGGCGGGTGTCAGGGGTCCCTGCGCCTGTACGCGCGTTTCGAGGTCCGGACCATCCACGAACTTCATCGCGAGGTAGGGGTCCCCGTCCGCCGTTTCCCCCACCGCATACACGGGGATGACGTTCGGGTGGTCCACCGAGGCCAGATGGAGCGCCTCCTTGCGGAACCGGCGACGAAAGTTCTCGTCGGCCGCACCTAGACCGGTCATGACCTTGATCGCGACGAAGCGACCCAGGCTTGGATCCCACGCCTTGTAGACGTGGCCCATTCCCCCCTGAGCGAGATGCGCGCGGATCTCGTAGGCGCCAACCCGATCGCCGGGCGTGAGGACACCCATGGCGTAACCATACACGGCCGCTGGGAGGGCCGCGCTTCCGCGCGCCAGCGGCAGCAGATCGATGGCGACCACGGGGTAGGTCGGGCACGTGATCACGCCCGAACGAGCGATGCAGGTGATCCGCGGGCGCTTCGGCAAGCACCCCGGCCACCGCGCGCTGCACGCGAAGGGCGTGATCTGCGCGGGCACGTTCACCGCGACGCCCGCCGCCCGCGAGCTCACCCGCGCGCCCCACATGCAGGGCGAGCCGGTGCCGGCGATCGTGCGCTTCTCGAACGGCGGCGGCGACCCGGGCGTGCCCGACTACGCGCCGGACGTGCGCGGCCTCGCCGTGAGCTTCGAGCTCCCCGACGGCTCGCGCACCGACATCGTCGCCCAGACCGCGCCGCACTTCCCGTTCCGAACGCCCGACGAGTTCATCGAGTTCATCCCGCTCTCGCGCCCGAGCCCCGCGACGGCGCTGCGCCTGCCCGTCTACCTAGCGCGCCACCCGCACGTCGCGCGCACGCTGCCCGCGAACCTCAAGGCGCTCTCCCCGCCCGCGAGCTTCGCGGCCCGCCCGTACTACGCGATCCACGCGTTCAAGTGGATCGCCGCCGACGGCTCGGAGCGCTGGATGCGCTACACGTGGCGCCCACACGACCCGCAGCCCAACCTCTCGCGCGCCGAGGCCAAGCGGCGCGGGCGGAACTACCTGTTCGAGGAGCTCGCGCAGCGGCTGGAGCGCGGGCCCGTGCGCTTCGACCTGGAGGTCCAGATCGCAGGCCCCGGCGACGACCCCCACGACCCCGCAGCGACCTGGCCCACCGACCGCGAGCGCGTGGTCGCGGGCACGCTCGAGGTGACGTCCGTGGCCGAGGGCCGCGACGGGATGGTCTTCGACCCGACCCGCGTCTGCGAGGGGATCGAGCTCTCCGACGATCCCGTCCTGCGCTTCCGCCCGCGCGCCTACTCGCTCTCGCACGAGGCGCGCAGCGCCTAGCCCGAGCGCCGACCGGCCCGCCGGCCAAGGCCGCTTCAGGCGTCGCCCCGCTTCACGTCGTAGACCAGGTGCGTGACCCGGTCGCCGCGGACGATCTCGCTCGGGTTCTCGGGGCGCAGCGGCACGCCCGCGCCGTTCGCGTAGAAGAACGGCCTGCCCTTGCCGATCGCCACGGGAACCTGGTTGATCACGACCTGGTCGATCAGGCCGAGCCCGAGCGCCTGGCCGCCGATCTGCCCCGCGGCGACGTCGACGTCGCGCTCACCCGTGAACTCCCTGGCGAGGAAATCGCCTCCGCCGCGCCGTCCACAAAACATGAGCGAGAAGCTTCAATTCGGACGCACGCAGAACGCCTCGGCTGGGTGCGTCGAGGGCGAGCAGAGCCAGCACTCGCTTGAGACTCGGTACGCACCCTGTGCAGAGCACGAACCGAAGCGCCTCCCGCATACCCGCACCTGGCGTCACGCGAGCCAGTGGACGTCGAAGAGCTCGCTGACCATCCGCCCGCCTGATCAAAGGCTGGCCGAGCGGGACGCCATGACGCCAAGCTAGACGCCGGCGGGCTGACCGATCCACGGGACAGCGCGTCGGCACCGGCGAGCAGGCGTTCCTCGAACTGCCGCTCCGGATCCACGGGCCGTACTGGTGCCCCCATGGTCGAGCACGCCCCATCCTACATTGGTGACACTGAGCTTCCCGTTCGTGGAGATTGATGGGCTGCCAGCGCTACGTAGTGCGCTGCGGCACGACGAGGACGAGCGATCCCGACCTGCAGGCGCTTATGGGAGTCACAGCGAAGTCCGTCACCTGGAGCACACCTGACGCTCCCAGCGTGGACGATTACACCATCACGCGGCGGCGCTCCGACCGATTCAAAGCAGTGCGCTCGGTTTCGCGACGCAGTGACGTTGCACGATACGTGCGTTCATGAATAGATCCGAGGGAGTTAGACGCGCGGGATCCGCGCGCCAGCCATTACGCGACCACCACAGCGACTCGAGCGCCGAGGCTATACCGTCACACTTCGACCGATTCGATTGTACCTGAGCTCAAATGCCTCCCGCCCACCTTCAACGACATTACAAATTTCGTCACGAATCTTTTGCTCCTGCAACCCACCGGATTCGGCGACCTGCACTTCTCCATTACGCATTTCGAGTGACACCACCAGCTCCGCATCTGCGTTGACGACAATATTGGGATTGTGCGTCACAACCACGAGCTGTCGATCGCGCTTGCAGGCGACAAGAGATTTGACTACCAGCCCTGAGATCAGACGATTGTCAAGGTCATTCTCGGGCTGATCGATCACAATCGGCGCATCGCCATATGAGAGAAGGAACGCCAGGATGGCAGCGTTCTGTTCTCCGGCTGAGCCCTGGGAAATTGGTCTGAACTCATTATTGCCCGCGGCGTACTTCGCTCTCAGTAGGTCCTCTGGGAACCATGCTTCAAGACGGTCAACCTGCTCGGCCGTCAACATTCTCAACCGGCTGATGAAACGACGATCGTATGCGCTGATTGCCGACTCATCACCTTCCGCGCACTGCTTCACTGCACGCTTGACCTCGGCGAGCCGCTCCTCAATCCCGTCCGCAGCGGAATAGATCCGGTCGACTAGCTGCCGCAGGTCCTGCTCGAACGTACCCTGCATCCCGAGGATGTCCTCGAGGTCCTTGTACGCCCTTTCCCTGTCGCCGTACGGATCCATTTCCACCCGCACCAGGTCTTGGGCAGCGAGTACTTCACTGAGAAACGTTGCCCGTCTCTCGGTAATGCTGCGCCTCATCTCTTGCAGGCGCTCCAAGGAGCTTTCGGCACCCTGTGAAACCTCGCAGAGCCTCGATCGCACTGCCTCCATGCCCTGAAGCTCCGCTTGGAGAGAATCGCGCCTAGCTACGAGCTCGCTGAAACTATCCGGATCGGAAACACCTTCAGCTTGGAGCTTCGTAACGAGGCGCCGGTATGCCTCCTTCGCACTCTGCACCGCCTGCGCCCATTTCGTGGATTTCCTTCTCGTGCGAAAGGTGGCAAGTGCATTCGCGATCTGATCAGCCGCATCTGAGATCACTTGGCGCGCATCTGCAACAGAAGCTGCCGCTTCATCACTGACCTCGAGGATCGTGCGGTCCACCGAGTCATCCGGATCGAAGCCATCTTCGAGAGACAGGCTTCTCGGACGCAAGCCGCCAGAGACAGTCTGCAACGACTCCCGGATCGAATCCAAGTCCTGTTCCCAGACTTCGACCGCCCGTTCCTGCTCGGCCCTCGCGCGGTACTCGCGAAGAACGTCTTTGTGCGGTTCAGACTCGAACGCTGCGAGCTGACGACCAACCTCGTCGAATTCGCCCCGGAGATCGCGCTCGCGTTGGAGCACCGAGGACAATTGCCGCATCTCCGCGCGCAGGGCGAGAAAGCGATTCCGTTCCTCCTCGAACGATTCGGCCCAGGACCGGCGATCAACCTCCTCGGTCGCATCGACGATGCGTAACAGTGCTGCGGGTTCTCGGGCGATCTCGTGTATCTCGTTCTGGCTAAAGATCTGAATCGGCAGCCTGCTTCTGACCGAGCCCTCGGCGGCTTCCCATCCAGCTCTGCCCTCGACCTCGAGCATAGGTTCGCTCGCTTCAGCAGTGCGAGTCACGCGGTATCGAGCGTCGCCTTTTCGATAGATCACAGTCACTTTTGTGTCTTCGGTCAGAGCGCCGAAGTCCTCGCGCGACTTGTACACACGAGCGAAATTCTTGAACCGCTCCCCGATCGTGCCCGACAACCCGCCGCCGCGATCCAGGGCGAACCGCAGCATCTCCACGAGCGTCGACTTGCCGGCGCCCCTGCCGCCAATGATCGCGTTGTACCAAGGGTTGAAGGCAACTGTCAGGGGATCAGATCTGCCCACGACACGCGCGTGCTCTATGGTGATCGCTTCAACCGCTAGCGTCGGTGGTCTGTTCGGGTCTACCCCATCACGATGAACTCGGATCGACCGCTCCCCATCGGTCAGCGCTAACCGAAGTCCTTCTGGATCGCGGCGCGTCATTTTGATCCAAGTGGACCGCTGTCCGATCGCACTCAGGTCATGGGCGTCTGAAAAGCGGACCAGCGCGCGATCCGAGGCGTCATAGGCCTGACCTCGCCCTCGCAGTCGGTCATGCAGGCCAGCGTCGTTTGTGACAACCTCGGCGGCTACGAGATTGGGCGACTGAAGGATCTCGGACAGATGGCGGTTGTCTCCGATGCCCTTCAGCAACCCGCGGTATTGACCCGAACGCCCAGCATCAGCATCGGCGTGTGGAGCGATACACAGAGCGCCGTGCCTCGCCGCTATCTCGATGCATTCCTTGTAGGGCTTGGCAGCGCGCGTGCCTCTGTTGCCAAACTCTTCACCCGGTATCCCACAATCTCCTAGAAACCCGCGAACTGCGTTCGCTGAAGACTCGGATGACCACAACGCTAGAAGGTGAACACCCTCACTGCTCGTGAGCTCAACGCCGGCGAGCACCACGACGCTCCCGTCCTCGTCTCGCCGGAGAGCATCGATGAATTCCCCGCCATTGTGATCGGTGACTGCCACCACGTCCAAACCTGCGTTTCGAGCAGATTGGAGCCAGTCACGGGGCGTCGCGTCGCGGTCGACAAAATCGTGAGATCCCGGAGAATGAACATGCAAGTCACAGCGCCACCAACGGGCGCCTGGCCAATCCCACTGCACCGGCGTGGGCGTAGAGTAGCGCCAGCGGGTGATACTGCAAACCGCAACACGTAACACGCACTCTTCCCTGGCCGAGGCGAAACTTGCCCAGTTCAGGAATGCGTTCACCACCGTGGACGACACGGCGCAGCGACCTCGGAGGGCCCGTCGTGAGGCCATCACGCGTAGTGCAGTGGCGAGAACACAGATGCCCCGCGTGTGTCCCTACCGTCAGCGGAGCACCTGCAGGGCGCAGGCAGACCCAGCGCCAGCCACGAAGCGACAATCCCTATCGGCGTGTACCGCTAAATGGGGCGTGGCTCCAATGACCAGCCGCCCGGACCAGGTCGCTACTGGACGCTGCAGTTTGTCGCAAAGGGCCGCCCCTCACCGCAGCATAAAGACACCTGAGAGACAGCGCGTTATCTTCCTCTGTCTCCCGCCTTCGAAGGCGCCAGCCGGAATCGAACCGGCGTACGCGGCTTTGCAGGCCGCTGCGTAACCACTCCGCCATGGCGCCAGACGGGGCCAAGCGTAGCGGGCGGAGGCGCGGGATAGCTCGGTCGGCCGGCCGCGCCGGGTGCCCCTGAGACTCCTCGCCCGCCCGGCGCCAGCGGCGGCCCCGTTCGACATCGTGGCGCCCTCGGGCGCGCGGATCCTCGACAGCGCGGCGATAGAAACCGCGCCCTGCTCCTCCAAGACTTCGGCAGCGCCGCCCCGGGCCGCCGGGGCGGCGCGTCCCTTTTCACCCCGAACGATCAGGAGGATCAGTTGTCAGCTCCCCTATTCGCCATGCGATCGTCGCCAGGGCGATCGCGCCTGCGGCGCCTGAGAGCGCTCGGGATCGCGGCGCTCAGCGCCTGCGTGGGACTGCTCGCCGCGGCGGGCCCCGCCGGCGCGGTCAACTCGGTCGTGACCGCAAACGGCGCGACCTGGCAGGTCCACGACGCCGCGCAGCCCGGCCTTGACACGGGCTCGCTGCGCACCGTGAGCAACTCGGGCGTCCAGGGCTTCGGGAACATCATCGTCGACGTCTCAACCGACCCGCGCATGGACGGCCAGATGATGCGCGGCTTCGGCATGCGCTTCGACGGCCTCGACCGCTTCAAGACGACTCAGGCGGTCGACCTGGGCGGGATCAGCATCACCCGCTCGCTGCGCATCAACCGGGCCGGGAACTGGGGCCGCTTCTTCGACACGTTCACGAACACTACCGGGGCGCCGATCGTCGTGAAGGTCTCCTTCGGCGGCGCCCTGGGCTACAACAGCGGGACCAACCAGAGCTTCGTCGCGGCGACCTCCTCAGGCGACACGTTCATCACGCAGGACGACAGCTGGACCATCGTCCGCACGGGCGCCAACAACCAGCGGCCCGTGGGCGTGGTGACGGGCTCGCCGGACCTGGGGCTCGCCGGCATGGGCAACCACGAGCTCGACCCGTTCACCGACCCCCTCCCCACCACCGGCATGGCCGCGAACTTCTACGGCTACGTGAGCCAGTTCACGGTCGAGCCGGGCAAGACAAAGTCGCTCGCGCGCTTCGTCGTGATCGGGCCGACGGGCGCGGACGCGACGGCCGACACGCAGGAGGCGGTCGAGGATCTGGCCGAGGACCCGGACTTCAGCGACCTCTCAACCGCGGAGATCTGCTCGCTCGTCAACTGGGACCTGAGCGAGCTCGACGCCGTGGACCCCGATGACTGCGACGCGGTGAAGCCGCTCGACGTCCCGCCCGCACCCAGCGACGAGGCCCCGAAGACCGCCTCGCCGTACGACGTGGTCGGCAAGACGATCGCCGAGCTGCAGGCCGACATGGAGGCCGGCGTGACCACCTCCGAGGAGATCACCCGCGCCTACCTCGACCGCATCCGCGTCTACGACACGGGCCAGTTCGGCTTCCACGCCTACATCACCGTCGCCGAGGACGCGATCGCGCAGGCCCGGGCCGCCGACCAGGCGCGCCGCGAGGGCGCCAAGGGCGAGCTGCTCGGCATCCCGATCGCGATCAAGGACCTCTACGACACCAAGGACATGCCGACGACCGACGGCACGCTCGCGCTCGAGGGCTGGCAGCCCAAGCGCGACGCCTACCAGGTCGAGCTCCTGCGCGAGGCGGGCGCCGTGATCATCGGCAAGACCAACCTCTCGCAGTTCGCGAACTCCGGCTCCTACAGCGAGAGCGGCTGGGGCCAGGTGTGGAACGGCCTGTACCCGTCGAAGACGTCGTTCGGCTCGAGCGGCGGCTCGGCGGTCGCGGTCGCGACCAGCATGGCCGCGGCGGCGATGGGCACGCAGACCGGCGTCTCGCTGTACGCGCCGTCGACCGGGGCGAGCCTCGCCACGTTCCGCGGGACGGACGGCATGGCGAGCACCCGCGGCGTGATGCCGCTCACCTGGGGGCAGGACTACGCGGGGCCGATCGCCCGCACGGTGACCGACCTCGCCTACCTGCTGAACGCGACCACGGGCACCGACCCCGAGGACACGCTGCTCACCGGCGAGGCCGACGAGCGCCGGCCCGAGGACTGGACGGACTACCTCGACGAGGACGCTCTTGAGGGCAAGCGCATCGGCTACATCCCGAGCTCGTTCGTCTCGAGCTACGCCGACGACGGCACGGGCGAGGCGGTGATGTCGCACTTCGCCGACCTGGAGGCGGCCGGCGCCGAGCTCGTCGAGGTGCCGTCGCTGCCGAGCTGCGGCCCGAGCCCGGGCGGGAGCCGCAACATCGAGGGCTGGGCGCGCTACATCGAGCTCCACGACGACTTCCCGTTCGAGAACGGGAACCAGGTCCTGGCCTCGGAGCGCAACCTGCCCTACAACCGCGGCAACCCGAACAACACCACGCCGCGGATGACGCCCGAGCAGGTCGAGGCGTGGCTGGAGTACCGCCGCAACTGCAAGGCGATCGTCGGCGAGTACATGGACCAGCACGGCATCGACGCGCTGGTGTACGCCGGGTTCATCTCGGACATGTACAGCAACGACAGCGCGTCGAACCAGCACTCCTCCGACCGCGGCACCGGCGTGCCCACGTCGAACGTCGGGCTGCCGACGGTTGTGGTCCCCGTGGGCACCAACCCGCACGGCTACTCGATCTCGATGCAGCTCGTGGGCCGCGCGTGGGACGACGCCCAGATCCTCGCCATGGGCTACGCGCTCGAGCAGCAGGCGCAGGGCCAGCAGCACACCGCCTACGCCCCGCCGCTCGAGTACGACCCGCAGCTCGACCCCTCGCCGATCGAGGTCGAGGTGCCGAGCGACCCGGTCACCGAGCCGCTCTACGTCGAGGTCGCCGCGCAGGCGAAGCTCAAGGGCGGCAAGGCGATCGTGCGCTTCGCCAACAAGGGTGAGACGCGCGTGGTCGGCAAGCTCACCCTCCGCGCGAAGGTGAAGGGCAAGCGCCGCGCGCTGGGCAGCGCGAAGATCAACGTCGGCCCGCGCAAGACCGTCCAGGTGCGGATCGCGCTCAAGCCGGGGGTGCGCAAGGCGCTGCGCAAGCGCAAGAAGATCGCGGTCACCGCGGTCTACGACCTGCGCAGCCCGAAGACCGGCGCGCGCATCAAGGGCACGCCGCGGGCGGCGTTCGGAGCGGACGCCGAGCTCTTGCGGCGGATGCCCGGCTAAGCCGGGAAGGGAGCCGAAGCGGGCGGGCGGCGGACTCGCGGCACCGCCGCCCGCCCGCATAGGCTGTGCGCATGGCTGACCTCAAGCAAGCCGTCGCGCTCGTCACCGACCCCGCCAACCTCGCGGAGATCAAGCACCCGGGGGCCGAGCGGCGCTTCGCCGTGAACCAGAAGAAGGTGATCCGCCGGCTGCGCGAGGCGGGCGCCGGCAAGGCCGAGGCCCGCGAGCTCGCGATCAAGGCCGTCTTCGAGGCGGGCGGCAGCGCCGAGCAGCGCCCCGGCCGCGGCACCGACGTGCTCGAGGAGTGGTGGGTGCCGCTGAGCGCGGTGCGGTTCGAGGACTGACAGCGCGCGCTCAGCGCACCGCCGCGGCCCCGGCGCGCCCGGGCAGCTTCGCCGCGACGCCCACCTGCGCCACCTTGCCGCGGCGCACGACGAACACGCCGCGGCCGCCCGCGGCGCGGGTCGTGACCCACACGTTCCCGCCGCCGCGCCGCGCGACCCCGCGCAGGCGGCGCACGCTCATCCCCGGCCGCACGCCCGCGAGCATGTGCCAGCGCGCGTTGCTCAGCACCAGCGCCACGCGCCCCTTGCGCGTGAGGTGGGCGCGCACCGCGCCGCCGCCCTCGACGCACCAGCGCCACACGTCGGTGCGCCTCTTCGGCTGGCCCGCGCGCCGAAGCAGCTTGCGCGCGCCCACCCCGACCCGCACGCCGGCCACGCCGCGCGCGGTCACGCTCGCGATCGGCCTGCGGCAGCGCGGCCCCGGCACGCCCAGGGCGCGCTCCCACGCCTGCAGGTAGGCCTCCGGCCCGCGCAGCATGTCGCGGATGATCGGCTCGCCCGCGATCATCCGCAAATCCTCGACCCAGTCCGGGTAGAGCCCGTAGTGGGCGACGCCGTCGGTGTTGATGTCCCAGGTGCGCTCGCCCGAGCGCGGCCGCTCCAGCACCACGCCGTCGAACGAGGTGAACGGGTACCGCACCGAGTCCGGCCCGTTGCGCGCCTCGCCCTGCTTGGCGAGCCCCTGCATGTCGGAGCCGTAGCCGATCCCGAACAGGTACTCCTTGGAGCGCACGCCGCGGTTGAAGTGCCAGCGCTCGACGAACCCCGCCGAGCCCCCGGCCATCGGCGTCACGATGCCGCCCGCGCGCAGGACGCGCGCGTACGTGCGGTCGTCGGCCCACGAGTGGCTCGACACCACGCCCGAGTAGCCCTGCTCCTCGACCAGCGTCATCGCCTGGGAGCGCGCCTTGGCGCTCAGGTGGTCGGGGTCGACCATCATCCCCCGCTTCATCATCTCGCGGATCAGGTGCGCCCCCAGGTCCGAGAGGCCGCGCTTGTTGCAGTGCGGGCCCGGGCCGTAGACGGGCAGCGTCCCCGGCTGCAGCAGCGGCAGGAACGCCAGGCCGATGTCGGTCTGGGTGATCTGCTCGCGGTCGTGCTGGTGGCCCTGGCACGTCTCCATCGCCCAGAAGCGGCCCGTGTCCAGGAAGTTCGCGGTGTTCACGATCGGGCCCAGCACCTCGCCGTCGCCCGCGACCCCGCCGAAGGCGTTGTCGAACTTGTTGATGAGCTCCATCTGGCGCACGCCGAGCTCATACGCCTCCTCGAGCCGCTCGGTGATCTGCTTCGCGGTGCACAGCGGCTGGTCGTTGCGCAGGCCGCAGTCGAAGAGCTTCGAGGTCTCGATCCCGATGACGACGGCGAGCTTGCCCTGGTTGATCACGCGCCGCGCCTGGAAGGGGTTCTTGACGATCCGGAACCAGCCCTTGCCGGGGCCGCCCTCCTGGGCGTCGATGTAGCGCTCGAGCTCGTACAGGTTGCGGATCTCGCGCCGCACCGAGTCCATCTCGTTGCAGTTGTAGCCCGGGCGCTTGAACGGGTAGATCTCGCATAGGCCCTCGTTGTCGGTGTTGAGCGCGACGATCATCCGCACGCCGCCGCGCCAGGCGCGCTCGAGCCACTTGTAGTAGACGCCCTCGTAGGTAAGCGAGGTGGGCCTGGGCCAGTCGCGGAAGGTGGGCCAGCCGACCGTGTCGTGGACGTGCACGGGCGAGCCGTAGTTCAGGAAGTTCTGGACCGGCGCGAGCAACCCGTTCGGGCCCTCGACCTCGCGGCAGTCCGGCAGCGCGTAGGCGACGCCGTAGGGGTGCCACGGCCGGCCGCAGTGAAAGAGCCCGCCGATCGCCTCGAAGAACATCACGTGCAGGTGCGCGTCGAGGTAGCCGCGCACCTCCGCGAGCGGGTGCGGGCCGGGCTTGGGATCGCCCTGCGCGGCGACCTCCGCCTCCGGGTACTCCTCGCAGCCCTGCGTGCGCTTGAAGGTGAAGCGCTCGGCCGCGCCGCTCGCGCCCGCCGCGGCCTGGGTGAGCCCGCCCTGCGCGCCCGCCGAGGGCGGGCGGCCGGAGGCGTGGTTTACGAGCCGAAACGCCCCGTCGCCCGCGGGCCGCACGTTCCACTCGGCCGCGGCGCTCGGCGCGCCGGCGACGGCCACGCCCTGCCCGGCCGCCGCGAGGAAGCGCCGCTCGGTGTCGTAGAGCAGGTAGCGGCCGAGCGTCGTCGGGCGCATGCGGAACGGCTCCCCGGCGCCCGCGCCGCCCGCGACGTAGGCGCCGCCCTGCTTTGCGACCGCGGCGCCGCTCGCCGCCGAGCGCACCTCGAAGCAGCCGTTCGCGATCGAGTAGCGCGTGACCTTGGCCTGCGCGCCCGCGTCGGCGCCCGCCCCCGCGAGCAGGGCGAACGCGGCGAGGGCGCCCGCAGCGGCCGTTGCAACCTTTCCTCTCATCCCTAACCCCGGCCCGCCCTGTGGGCGGGCTGCTCGGACCAAGGGCGATCCTAAGCGCTGGCCTGCAGCGCTGCGCCGCTCAGCCCGCCTGGGGCTCGGGCCCGGGCCCTGCGTCCTCCTGGGCCTCGGCGAGGGCGAGCGAGTCGGCGGGCGCGTTCTGGAGCCGCGAGAGCCAGAGGAACGGGACGGCGCAGATCTGGATCGCGGCGCAGGCCACATACGAGGAGCCATAACCCCACACGTCCGCGGCGCGCCCCAGGAGCGGCTGCGACCACACCCCGCCCGTCGAGTTCATCATCGAGTCGAAGGAGAGGATCGTCGCCCGCTGGCGCGAGGGGATCAGCGCGTTCAGGTACGACTGGCGGATCGGCAGGGTCGCCGCGAACAGGATCCCCCACGCCACGGTGAGCACGATCACGAGCCAGAACGCGTCCGCGAGGCCGATCAGGAGCAGGCTGAGCGCCGCGCCCACCGCGGTCACGAGCAGCGCGCTCGTGCGCCTCTGGAACAGCATGCGGATGCGCGGCGCCGCGACCCCGCCCAGGATCTGCGCGCCGGCGATGATCGCGGCGGCGAGCCCGGCGACCATGTAGGCCTCGGGGTCGCCGTAGAGCTCGAGCAGGTACGGCTGCAGCGCGTAGAAGCCGTAGATCCCCACCCCGCCGACCACGAGCGCCTCGACCATCAGCCACTTGACGGCGGGCACGCGCCAGCCGTAGTCGATCGAGGCGGTCGCGATGCGGCGCATCTCGGTGAGCGGCTGGCCGCGCTGCTCGGGTTGAAAGCCGATGTCGCGCATCGCGAGGAAGGCGAACGCGAACATCACGAGCAGGATCGCCGAGCGCAGCACGAACGGCAGGCCGAGGCTGCCGACCTCGGCGAAGAACCCGCCCGCGACCGAGCCGACGAGCATGCCGATCCCCGTGACCATCTGCCCGCGCCCGAACACCGGCTCCATCTCGCCGCGGTAGCCGCTCGCCTTGAGCGCATCGACGAGCCAGGCCTCGACGGCGCCGGAGAAGAACGTGAAGCCCAGGCCGAGCAGGATCGAGACCACCGCCCACGCCCAGAACGGCGCCGTGATCGCCCAGAGCAGGACGTAGAGCAGCGTCGCGCCGGCGAGCGTGAGCGTGCCCCACAGATAAGAGGCGCGCCTGCCGATGGTGTCGGCCACCACCCCGGTCGGCACCTCGAAGAGCACCATGCCTGCCGTGAAGAAGGCGTTCGCCGCGAACGCCTCGAGGTTGGAGAGCCCCGCGTCGAGCAGGAAGATCGTGTTGATCCCCCAGATCAGCGAGGCGGCGAGCGTGTTGCCCAGCATGAGCGTCAAGTAGACGCGCTGGATCGAGCGGGGCGTGGTCGCTGCGACGGTCAAGGCCGCCCCACTCTACGCCGGTGCCCCGGCGGCAATCGGCCCGCGGGGCTGGGATGATGCGTGACGTGGCCGGCACCGTCGCCATCGACCCCCGCTTCAACGGCCCGCCGGACAGCGCGCAGGGCGGCTACGCGGCGGGCACGCTGGCCCGCCTCTGCGGCGAGCCCTGCGAGGTGACCCTGCGGCGGCCGGTGCCCCTCGGGCGCGAGCTGGCCGTTGAGGAGGGCGGGGACGGCGCGGTGCGGCTTGTCGACGGCGAGGACGTCGTCGCCGAGGCGCGGCGCGTCGAGGCCGTCGGCGTCGAGCCGCCGGTGCGCCCGTTTCTTGCCGACGCGGAGGCCGCGAGCCACCGCCACCCCGGCCGCGAGCGCGACCACCCGTTTGGGGCCTGCTTCGTCTGCGGCCCCGAGCGCGCGGACGGCCTGCAAGTGTGCGCGGGCCCGCTGCCCGCCGCGCAGCAGGTGGGCGCCTCGCCCTTCGTCGCCCAGGAGTGGCTGTGCGAGGACGGCGTTGTGCGGCCCGAGTTCGTCTGGGCCGTGCTCGACTGCCCGAGCTACACGCCGCGCATGTGGCGGCGCGAGCGGATGAGCGTGCTCGGCCGCATCACGGCCGAGTGCCTGCGTGACGTGCGCTCAGGCGAGCGCCTCGTCGCGATCGGCTGGGACCTCGAAAGCGAGGGCCGCAAGCACACCACGGCCTCCGCCCTGCTCACCGACGAGGGCGAGCTCGTGGCGGGGGCGCGGGCGGTGTGGATCGAGCTGCGCGGCTGAGCCGGGGGCGGGACGTCTACTTCGCGCCCCGCACCCGCGCCGCCGCCTTGCGCTTGGGCAGCGCCTTGCCGCTCTCGGCGTCGCGGGCGCTGACCACCACGCCGAGCTTGTAGCGCGCGCCGGCGCGCAGCCCCTTCGGCTTGGCCTTCATGGCGAGCCGCACGGTCTTCGCCTTGCCGGGCGCGAGCTTGCCCGCGCGCTTGCACCCCTTCGCGCCGCCGAGGGCCCGGAAGGCGCGCTTCGGCTTCTTCGCGAGCTTCAGGCAAACGCGCACGCCGGCCGCGGCCACGGGGCCGTTGTTGCGCACCTTGACCCGCAGGACGAACCCGGCCCCGGGCTTGACGCGCTTCGGAGCCTTCGCGGTCGCCTTCAGGCGGGCGGTCGCGGAAGGGTCCCGGCCGGGCGCAGGCAAGGTCATGGCTTGAGCCCGGCGGCTCCCCCGTGCGCGCGGACCGGCGGGCCGCCCGGACCGGCAGGAGCGCCGGCGCCGGCACCGAAGCTCACTGGCGCCATGACCACGCTCTTCGTCGCCGCGGGAGGCGTCCTCGGGGTGCTCGCCCGCTGGGGGATCTACCGGCTCACCTTCCACACCGACGCGCTCATCTGGTCGACGGTCGGCATCAACATCGCCGGCTCGTTCCTGCTCGGCCTGCTCGCAGCGGAGAACTGGTTCGGCCAGGACGCGCGCGAGGCGCTGGGCGTGGGCTTTTTGGGCGGCTTCACCACGTTCTCGACGTTCTCGGTCCAGGTCGTCCTGGACGTCGACGCGGGCGAGCCGGGCCGCGCCCTCGCCTACCTAGTCGCCTCGGTTGCGGGCGGCGTGCTCGCGGCGGCAGCGGGCTACGCGCTGGGCCGCCGCCTGGCCTAGGCGTCCCGACCGCCGGGCAACGCCCTCAGCAGCCGGTTTGGCTGTGGCGGCGCGACGAGGCGTCCGCGCCTTGGCGAGCCATCGAGCGCGCCCAGCGCAGGACTTGGCCGCGCCCGTACGGACCTGAGATCGCGTATGTCGCCTGGGTCTGGCTTCGGGTCTCGGTCGGCCACACGACGGTCGAGTGGCGCCCCTCTCCCTCCCCGCCCATCTGCAGCGGGCCCGACGTGTGGCTCGCGTAGCTCCCGGGCGTGAGCTCGGGGCGCCGCAGGTTGGGCAGCTCGCAGCCGTCGAAGCCGGCGCGACCGTACTGGATGGTGACCACCTCGCCAGGGCCGGTGGCCAGCGCGAGCTGCGCCCAGCGCCGCGGCTGTCTCGGCGTGACGGGGGTGGTCGGGCAGCTCGGCGCTCTCCGCAAGCCCTTCCGGGACGACCACGGGCACGTCGAGGCGTTCGTCGAGGAACGCAACGGCCTCGTCGATCGACGCGAACCGCGGCTCGCCGTCCGCGCCGGCGGCCGGCGCGTCCCCCGCCGTCGCGGGACCCGTCCGCTCGGCCGCGGCGGGCGCGGCCTCCTCCTGTCCATCGTCACCGCCGCAACCGGCGCCCCAGGGCGAGCGCGGCCAGGCACGCAAGCGCCGCCGCGAGCGGCCCGACGCGGGGGGCGCGACCTCGCTTCTCTTCGGCCGGAGTGCCCAGCGCCTCCGTGTGTCGCGTTTGCCGAGGTGCTCGGAAGCTCAACTCCTGCGCGTTCTCTACCGCGCCTGCCGGTCGTTAAACGCGCCGGCCGGCGCAGCTCGGCGGGGCTGGCGACGCACGCGGGCTTTCGGTCCCGATCGCCGTTCTCCGGCAACCAGGGCTGGACGTGTGGTTGCGCTGGCGGGAAGCCCGGGGAACAAAAAGCCCCCGCGGCGGCGGGGGTCTGCGGAGAGCGGCTGATGGGATTCGAACCCACGACCTTCTGCATGGCAAGCAGACGCTCTAGCCAACTGAGCTACAGCCGCATACGTCGAGGCGCAATTTTAGCCGGAGCGCCGCGAATCGTCAGTCTCACCCCGCAGCGTCCAGCGCCTCGTTCACGAGCTGGTCGGCGCGCTTGTTGTGCTCGCGCCGCACGTGGCGGATCGACCAGCTCGCAAAGTCCTCGAGCGCGGACCTCACCTCGGCGTACAGCGGCTTGAGGCCCGCGTCCTTCACGCGGTACTCGCCCCGGAGCTGCTTGACGACGAGCTCGGAGTCGCCGACGAGCTCGAGCTCGGTCGCGCCCTGCTCGGCGGCGAGCTCGATGCCCGCGAGCAGCGCCCTGTACTCGGCGACGTTGTTCGTCGCGACCCCGATCCGCTCGCTGCGCTCGGCGAGCACCTCGCCGTCCGGCGTCGACACCACTGCCCCGATCGCGGCCGGACCGGGGTTGCCCCGGGCGCCGCCGTCCACGTTCACCACGACTTTCACGAGGCGGCATTCAATCGCAGAACGCCCTTCTCCCCCGCGCTCGCGTTCCACTCGCGCAGGTGCTCGGGGAGCTCGCTCACCTCGTCGCCGCGGGCGATCTGCTTCACCTCGCCGCTCGGCAGCACCTCCCAGCGGTACCAGGAGAGCTCCCAGGCGACCGCGATCTCGGCGAGCTTGGGCGGGGCGAGCGGGTGCACGCACACCTGCGGCTCGCCGAGCGAGCGCGTGAGCCCCGCGACCTTGCGCGGCTGGTCGGTGGCGTTGAAGAACTCGAGCGCAAGGCGCGCGGCGCGCTCGGGCGTGCGCTGGCTCTCCTCGACGACGACGCGCGGCAGCTCGACCTTCCGGTCCCGGTCCGCCTCCGCGCGCTCGCGCCGGGCGCGCGCGAGGCGCTCGCCGGCCTGCGTCCCCGCGCGCCGGAAGCGCTCGCGCAGCCGGAAGCGCGAGGAGCGCCGCGGCTGGGGCGGCTCGGCGTCCTGGCCCGCGCGCGCCGCGGGGATCCACCCCGCCGCCTCCGCCGAGTCCTTGCAGAGCGGGCAGACGAGCGCGCGCTCGCCGTGCGTCGTCACGTACTCGGCGGGGCGCTCGCCGCGCAGGATCGTGCGGTCGCAGACCGCGCAGATCGGGTACTCGTCGCCGTGCTCGTTCACCGATCCCCGAACGTAGCAACGGCGGCCAAGGCCAACCTAAGCCGGGCGATCCCGTGCGAGGGAGCGCCCGCCGACGCCGCTCAGGCGACCTGCTCGGCGGCTTCGCTGCGCGCGATCACCTGCTGCGCGATGTGCGCGGGAACCTCCTCGTAGCGGGCGAACTCGAGCGTGTAGTCGCCGCGCCCGCCCGTGATCCCGCGCAGGACCGGCGCGTAGTCGAGCACCTCGGCCATCGGCACCTCGGCCTTGATCTCGGTCATCTGGCCCTTGGGCTCCATGCCGAGCGGGTGGCCGCGCCGGGAGTTGAGGTCGCCGATCACGTCGCCCACGCACTCCTCCGGCGCCGAGATCGTCATCAGCACGATCGGCTCGAGCAGGTACGGGTCGGCGTCCGCGGCGGCGTCCTTGAACGCCATCGAGCCCGCGATCTTGAAAGCCATCTCCGAGGAGTCGACCGAGTGGTACTGCCCGTCGACCAGGCGCACGCGCACGTCGCGCACCGGGTAGCCCGCGAGCACGCCCTTGGCCATCTGCTCGGCGATGCCCTTCTCGACGGCCGGGATGAACCCGCTCGGGATCACGCCGCCCTTGATCTCGTCGATGAACTCGAGGCCCGTGCCCGGCTCGGCGGGCTCGATCTCGATGTGGCAGTCGCCGAACTGCCCCCGGCCGCCCGTCTGCTTCTTGTAGCGGCCGTGGCCGTGCGCGGGCTTGCGGATCGTCTCCCGGTAGGGTACGCGCGGCGGGTGGAGCTCGATCTCCGCCCCGAAGCGGTCGCGCATGCGCCCGACGATCACCTCGACGTGGACCTGGGTGAGCCCGGCGATGATCTGCTCGCCGGTGTCCGGGTCGCGGTGGACGTCGAGCGTCGGGTCCTCCTCCTGCAGCCGGCGGATCGCCGCGGTCGCCCGCTCGTCGTCGCTCTTCGACTTCGGCTCGAACGCGAACGCCATCACCGGCGCGGGCAGGTCGAGCGGCGGGAAGTGGATCTTCGTCGGCTTCTCGGCGAGCACGTCGCCGGCGCGCGTCTCCTTGAGCTTGGGAACGGCGCCGATGTCGCCCGGGCCGAGCTCGTCCACCTGCGTCATCTCCTTGCCGCAGAGCTGGGCGAGCTGGCCGATGCGCTCCTTGGCGTTGCGGGTCGCGTTCAGGGCCTGCGAGTCGGAGCGCAGCACCCCCGACTCCACGCGCAGGAGGTTGATCCGCCCGGCGTACGGGTCGGCGGTCGTCTTGAAGACGTAGGCGAGCATCCCCGCCTCCTCCTCGGGCGCGATCTCGGCGTCCGAGTCGTCCTCGCCGAGCGCGTGCACCGCGCCGCGAAGCTGCGGCGAGGGCAGGTCCTCGACGAGCGCCGCGAGCAGCCGGTCCGACCCTAGGTTCTTGGTCGCAGCGCCGCAGGTGACCGGGAACAGGTGCCCCTCGGTCACGCCCCGCTTGAGCGCCTGGACGGTCTCCTCGTGGGAGATCTCGTCGCCCTCCAGGTAGCGCTCCATGAGCTCGTCGGAGTTCTCCGCGACCTCGTCCATGAGCTTCTCGCGGTACTCCTCGGCAAGGTCGCACAGGTCGTCGGGGATCGGGATCTCGCGCGCGCTCCCCCGCCCCTCGCCCTCGTACTCGAAGGCCTTCATGTCGATCAGGTCGATCACGCCGCGGAGCTCGTGCTCGGCCCCGATCGGGATCTCGGTCGCGACCACGTGCGGGCCGAACGCGCCCTTGAGCTGCTCGAGCGTGCGGAAGAAGTCGGCGCGCTCGCGGTCGAGCATGTTCACGAACACCAGGCGCGAGAGGCCCTCGTCGGCGGCGCGCTGCCAGTAGCGCTCGGTGTTCACCTCCACGCCCATCACGCCGTTCACGACGACCACGGCGGAGTCGACCACGCGCAGGGTCGCCACCACGTCCGCGACGAAGCTCGGCTCGCCCGGGGTGTCGATCAGGTTGATCTTGCGGCCGTCGTGCTCGAGCGTCGCGACGGCGGCGTCGATCGACATCTTCCGCGCGCGCTCGTCGTCGGCGTGGTCCATGACCGTCGTGCCGTCGTCGACCGACCCCATGCGGCTGATCGCGCCGGCCTCGAAGAGCACCGCTTCCGCCAGGCTCGTCTTGCCGCTGCCGCGGTGACCGATCAACGCGACGTTACGGATGCGGTCTGGAGCCGTATGCCCCATCGCTGCGGACCATATACCCGGCATCCGGGCAGGGCAAGGTCCGCGGGCGGCGGCTCTTTGCCTATGCGGCTAGAGCGGCGCCGTCTGGAAGCGCGAGCGCAGGCCGAGCACGGCCTTCGTGTGGAGCTGGGAGACGCGCGACTCGGTGACCCCGAGGACCTCGCCGATCTCGCGCAGCGTGAGGCTCTCGTAGTAGTAGAGGGCGATCACGAGCCGCTCGCGCTCGGGCAGCGCCTCGATCGCGTCGGCCAGGCGGTCCTTGATCTCCGCCGCGCGCGCCTCGGCCTCCGGGTCGACGGCCTTGGGGTCCTCGATCGTGTCGAGCACCGAGATGTCGCCGCTGCCGTCCGGGTCGGCGAACGTCCACAGGTCGTCGAGCGCGAGCACCGAGGAGTTCGCGATCTCGAGCAGGACGTCGCGGAACTCCTCGACGCCCAGCTCGAGCTCCTTCGCCATCTCCTCGTCGGTGGGCGCGCGCCCCAGCTTGGCCTCCAGCTTCGCGTAGGCGCGCCCCACGTCGCGCGCGCGGGAGCGCACGCTGCGCGGCACCCAGTCGAGCGAGCGCAGCTCGTCGATGATCGAGCCCTTGATGCGCTGCACCGCGTAGGTCTCGAACTTGATGTCCCGCTCGGGCTCGAAGCGCTCGATCGCGTTGATCAGCCCGACGAGCCCGTAGGAGACGAGGTCGGCCTCCTCGACGTGCGAGGGGAGCCCGGCCGCCATACGGCCCGCGATGAACTTGACCAGCGGCGCGTAGGCGACGACGAGGCGTTCGCGAGCCCGCTCGTCACCATCCTCCTTGTACCGGCGCCACAGGTCCCGTAGCTCTACTGCCTTGATGTCTAGATCCATCTAGATGGGGTTGGACGAAACGTACATGGGAGATCAAGCGCGTGGATGCGCGCGCTCGTACTGGCGGCGCAGGCGCGACGGCTCGACGCGGGTGTAGACCTGCGTCGTCGAGACGCTCGAGTGGCCCATAAGCTCCTGGATCGCGCGCAGGTCCGCCCCGCCCTCGAGCAGGTGCGTTGCGAACGAATGGCGCGGCGCGTGCGGCGTGACGCGGCCGGCGACGGCGAGCTCGCGCACCCAGCGCGAAAGCCGCCGGCGCACGTCGGATGTGTTCAGCCGCCGCCCGGTGCGCGAGAGGAACAGGGTCTTCTCCGAGCCCGCCCCGGCGAGCGCCGGGCGGCCCCGCTCCAGGTAGCGCTGCAGCGCGCGCTGGGCCGGCACGCCCATCGGCACCATGCGGTGCTTCGCGCCCTTGCCCAGCACGCGCACCGACTCGCTCTCGAACTCCAGCGAGTCGAGGTCGAGGCGCACGATCTCCTCGGCGCGCAGGCCGCACGAGTAGGCGAGCTCGAACATCGCCCGGTCCCGGATCTCGAGCGGCGTCCGCGCCGGGATGCGGTCGAGCAGCGCCGCCACCTCGTCGCGCCCGAGGGCGCGCGGCAGGCGCTGCTCGCGCTTCGGCGAGGGCAGGAGCTCGGCCGGGTTGTCGGGGGCCTTGCCCGAGCGCGCCAGGTGCTCGTGGAACGTCCGCACCGCGGCGAGCTTGCGGGCGATGCTCGAGCGCTTCAGCCCGCGCTCGGAGAGGTGCGCCGCGAACCCGCGCAGGTCGCGGTAGCGCAGCGACCCCGGCTCCGCCCCGCGCGCGCTCGCCCACTCGGCGAGCTCGCGCAGGTCGGTCTCGTAGGCACGCAGGGTGTTCGGCGACGCGCCGCGCGTGCGCAGCTCGCGCGCGAACCCGATCAGCGCCGCCTCCCATCCGGCGCCGATCTCCCTCCCCTGCGTACCTGTTGCCGTCACGTCGCCGAAAACCTTCCCCGAGTGCGCGCAAATACCTGTTCGTGCAACGAAACGGGCATGACGGCGCGCAGGCGACCGCCGATCAGCCGATGTAGATCGGCGTGCCGACCGGGACCTGGTCGTAGAGCTCGATCACGTCCTCGACCGCCATCCGCACGCAGCCGTGCGAGGCCGCCGAGCCGAGCGAGGCGACGTCGTCCGTGCCGTGGATGCCGGCGCCGTCGTAGATGCCGAGCCAGCGCGCCTTCAGCGGGTTGTTGGGCGCCCCACCGGGGATCACCTTGCCCGCGAGCTTGCCCGCCCAGTCGCTGTTCGGCACGTGCCAGTCGGGGTTCACCGCCTTGTTCTGGATGTGGTAGAGGCCGGTGGGCGTGTCGTAGCCCTGCGCGCCGATGGCGACCTTGTAGGTCTTGACCAGCTTGAGGTTCTTCCAGAGCTTGAGCGTGAAGTTGGCGCGGTCGACGGTCAGGTAGACCGGGTACTGCTTGGCGAGCTCCTTGGTCGTGACCTCGGGCTTCACCTTGTCGACCTTGGCCTTGACCGTCCGGTGCGAGGGGCTCTGGATCGCCGCCGCGATCTCCGTGCGCAGGTCGTCCTCGCGCAGGGCGCGGCCGGGCTGCGACGGCACCGGGTCGATCGAGCTGCCGGTGGCCTCGACGGTCGCGTTCACCGGGTCGCGGTTCACCTCCGCGGCGACCTGGGCGATGAACTCGTCGACCGCGTCCTCGTCGTAGCGGACCTGGGGCTCGATCGCCCTGTCGACCTCACCGCCGGTCAGATGCCGCCACACGCGCGCGGGCAGGCTGCCCTCCTGGCTCGCCTCGAGCGCCGCCTCCACCGAGGCCGGGATGTCGGAGCGCAGCTTGAGCTTGTCGGCGCTCAGCTTGTACTTGACGCCGTCGAACTTGACCACGACGGGCTTGTTCAGCGGCTCGACGAGCTGCTTGCGCACGGCGCGGCGCGCCTCGTTCGCGGTCATCCCGCCGACGTCGACGCCGCCGATGGTCACACCGGGCGCGATCTGGTCGGAACGCGAGCTGTCGAGCGCGTACGCGCCCCCGGCGACGCCGAGGAGGACGAGCACTGCGAAGACCGCGGCCATGTGAGCCTTGCGACGCACTGCGGGTGAGTCTAGGTGTCTACCCCGTTCTTGGACACCCCATCGTTCCCCTCGCAAACGAATTTGCGCCTGCAAACGGCCGGAAAGCCGCCCCTGCGGCTCCCGGGGCGCTAGATCCCGAGCGGCTCGTGGTCGGCCTCGACGCCCTCGCGCCCGCCGCGGCCTTCGCGCCGCACGTAGGGGCTCCAGCGCAGGAACGCCTCGACCCCGCGCTCGTAGGTGTAGGCCGGCTCGAGCCCGCGGGGGACGGGCTCGAGCCGCAGGTGCTCGCCCAGGCGCTGGACGGCCTCGCGCGAGGTGTGGGTGTAGGTGAAGCCCGCCGCCTTGAGCTTGCGGTTGTCGAGGCCGCGGCCGAAGCGCAGGAGGTTGAGCAGCTCCTCCGGCACCCGCACGCCCACCACGCGCAGGGCGCTCGCGAGCAGGCCCGTGCCCACCGGCGGCACCACCGGGGCGGGGCGCTTGCCGAGCAACGAGATCACCTCGGAGAGCGCGAGCACGCCGTCGGCGGCGACGTTGTAGGTGCCGCCGAGGTCGCTGAGGGTGAGGAACTCGAGCGCGCGCACGACGTCGTCCTGGTGGACGAACTGAAGCCGCGGGTCGAACCCGAGGATCATCGGCACGAGCGGCAGCGCGAACAGGCGCGTGAACGCCGTGTCGAGGCCTGGGCCGAGCACGTTGGCGCAGCGCGCGACGGCCACGCCTACCCGGGGCGGGGTGTGCGCGAACTCGGCGACCAGGCCCTCGGCCTCGACGATGTCGCGCTCGAGCCGCGTACGCGGGCGGTGCGGGCGGCGCATGTCCTCGGTGAAGAAGGCCGGGTCGTCCTGCTCGGAGCCGTAGTAGTGCGCGGAGCTCTTGAAGACCAGGCGGCGCACGCAGTCGGACTCCTGGCAGGCCGCGAGGATGCTCATCGTGCCGATCACGTTGTTCTCGTGCGCCTCGGCCGGCGTCATCGCCACCGAGTTCACCGCGAGGCGCACGTCGACCACCGTGTCGATCTCGGCGGCGCGCAGGATGCGGGCGAGCAGCGAGTGGCGGTTGGAGACCTTGACGAACTCGGTGCGCTCGAGCTCGACGCGCGGCTCGGACGAGTCGATGCCGATGATCGCCTCGACCTGCGGGTGGCTCTCCAGCGCCCGCGCGAGCTGGCCGCCCCAGGTCGTGGCGAGCCCGGTGACGAGTACGCGGCGGGCTGTGGGCTCCTCCGCGCTCACCCGAACCACACCGAGCGGCGCTCGGCCAGCATGTCGTGGAGGTTCTCCTGGATGCGGGCGCGGATCTCCTGGGCCACGGTCTGCACCAGGGCGCGGTCGTCGGCCGCCTCGCGCCCGCCGAGCGCGACCGTGTCGATCGGCTCGAGGAAGCGGATCTTGAACTTGGCGGGCAGGTAGGCCAGGATGCCGAGCGGCCCGAGCCACGGGAAGGTGGGCGTGACCGGGAAGTAGATGAGGCCGGTCAGCTTGCGCAGCAGGCCGACCTGCGCGAACACCGGCATCGCCTCCTCCGCCCCGACGAGCGCGATCGGCACGAGCGGCACCTCGGCGCGCATCGCCGCCCGCACGAAGCCGCCGCGGCCGAAGCGGCGCAGCTTGTAGCGGTCCTTGAAGAGCTTCTCCGTGCCCTTGCGGCCCTCCGGGAAGACGAGCACGCACTCGCCCTCGTCGTAGAGCAGGCGGTGCACGTTCGCCGGGTGCGCGGCGACGCCGCCGACCTTGGGCAGCAGCATCGAGAAGCCCGGGTAGCCCTTGAAGAAGTGCTCGACCGTGATGTAGAGGCGGCGCGAGGCCGGGTGCTCGTCGCGCAGCGCCTTGGCGATCATCGCGGCGTCGGGCGGCAGGGCGCCCGCGTGGTTGGAGACGAGCAGCGCGCCGCCCCGGTCGGGCACGTTCTCGATCCCCTCGACCTCGACGCGGAACCAGTAGCGGTAGAAGAACTCGTAGAGGGTGCGGTCGATGGCGCCCTCGACCCGCTCGGAGCGACCCCAGTCGTTGACGAGCCGCTCGGGCTCGATCGCGGGCATGAGCGCGCGGCGCGCCTCGGGCTCGGCGGGCAGCGCTACCTCTGTGCCCGGCGGGCCCTGGTCCTCCTCGGCCGCGGGCTCGACGGTCGCGCCCAAGGGTGTGCGGTCGCTCGCCATCCCGAGCCATTCTCGCAGTCCCGGGGCCGCGGCGGTGATGGCTTCGAGCCCGCGGGCCGGTTTACCATGCGCTGCGACGAAGCCGCGGCTCGCGGCTTGCGCGGTACGGATCGGAGGGTCTTATGAGCGAGAACCGGCCGGATCTGCACGCCCTGCGCGAGGCCTGGGAGATGGCCTGGGGCCAGCTCGCCACCCAGCGCCGCGACGGCGAGCTGCCGATCCCGAACCCTCCCGAGGGGCCCGACCCCTACGGCAACCCCGACCCGGAGTGGATGCGGGTCGACTGGCGGCGGTACTTGCGCCGCGTCGAGGTCGGCGACACCACGATCAACTACGTGGACGCGGGCCCGCTCGAGGGCGAGCGCGGCCTGGACCTGGTGCTCGTCCACGGGCTCGCCGGCTGCTGGCAGAACTGGCTGGAGACGATCCCCGCGCTCGCGCGCCGCCACCGCGTGCTCGCGCTCGATCTGCCGGGGTTCGGGCACTCGCCGATGCCGCCGTGGGAGATCTCGATCCCCGCGTACGGGCGGCTGGTCAACGAGTTCAGCAAGGCGGTCGGGGTCGCCGAGGCTGCGATCGCCGGGAACTCGGTGGGCGGGTACGTGGCCGCCGAGGCCGTCGCCGCGGACCCCGAGCGCTTCGACAAGCTCGCCTTGGTCTCGGTCGCGGGCGGCGGGCGCCGCGGCAGGCGTCGCGCGCGGGCCGAGTTCGCCGGGCGGCTCGCGGTCGCGCTCGCGCCGGTCGCGCTCAGCTTCCAGTCGCAGAAGATCCGCCGCACGCGGCTGCGCCGGGGGCCGTTCGCGGGCGGCCCCCCCCCCCCCCCCGGCCCC
>Ga0181858_1000231_pt1 | contig 24478 bp, 19 predicted proteins | sample NewIslPassag4_SG_FD_130749 | JGI IMG/M metagenome (GOLD analysis project Ga0181858, IMG submission 130749) | Feedstock adapted compost microbial communities from Newby Island compost facility, Milpitas, CA, USA - Passage 4_SG | ecosystem: Engineered > Solid waste > Feedstock > Composting ...
GTTGCAAGATGAGACGGCGGGTCGTCGGGCTGGCGCCGGTGGCGGATCTGGAGACGATTGAGGATGCGCAGGAACGGGCCAAGGCGGAGCGGCTGGCGCTGGACATCGGGCAGCGGTTGATATTGCAGCGGGAATATGTGCGGAGCATTGAAGATCTCATCGCTTTGGCGCGGATGACGAAAGCGCAGGCGTTGGTGAAATGAGCGGCCTGGTTGAAAGCGGCTGGATCCAGTCGGTGGCATTTCGGGATGATGCCCTTGTACTGCTTGATCAGACGAAGCTGCCGGAAGAGACGGTTTTTTTGCGGCTCACCTCCAGTGAAGAAGTGTGGCGCGCCATCCGCACGCTGCAAGTGCGGGGGGCGCCGGCCATCGGCATGAGCGCGGCCTACGGCCTCTATCTCGGTTTGCGGGATGCCGATGAGGGTGACGCGGACGGCTTTTTTGTCCGGCTGGAAGAACAAGCGGCGTACTTGGCCTCGGCCCGGCCCACCGCGGTCAACTTGTTCTGGGCGCTGGAACGGCTGCGGGAGCGGGCGTACGGTTTGCGGGCGCAAGGGGCCGGCGTGGCCGCCGTCAAACGGGCGCTATTGGATGAGGCCCGCCGCATTCAAGAAGAAGATGAACACGTGTGCCGCCGCATCGGGGAACATGCCTTGACGCTGTTTTGGGACGGGATGGGCGTTTTGACCCATTGCAATCCCGGCAGCCTGGCGACGGCCAGGTACGGGACGGCTACGGCGCCGTTTTACTTGGCCAAGGAACGGGGTTGGAACTTGAAAGTGTACGCCGGCGAGACGCGGCCGGTGTTGCAAGGCGCCCGCCTGACGGCCTGGGAACTGCAACAGGCGGGCATCGACGTCACGTTGATTTGCGACAACATGGCGGCGGCGGTGATGGCCAACGGGTGGGTGCACGCGGTCATCGTCGGCACCGACCGGGTGGCGGCCAACGGCGATGTGGCCAACAAAATCGGCACGTACGGCCTCGCCGTGCTGGCCAAAGCCCATGGCATTCCTTTTTACGTGGCGGCGCCCTTGTCCTCCATCGACTTGAACACGGCGACGGGACAAGAGATCCCCATCGAAGAGCGACCGGCGGAAGAAGTGACCGGCGGTTTCGGCCGCCGGACGGCGCCGGAAGGCGTGCGGGTGTACAACCCGGCCTTTGATGTCACCCCCCATACGTTCGTAACCGCCATCATTACGGAAAAAGGCATCGTCTATCCCGATGCCGACGGCAGTTACCGCGAGGGGCTGCGGCGGTTGTTCGGCTAAATTGATATAGAACTTTACACATCGGCCCTTGAGAGCAGGATGCGCCCAGGAGGAGCTTACACAGGAGGTACGTGGGCGAAAACGGCATTGCAACGAACTGTATGATGTGACGATTATCGGCGGCGGGCCGGCCGGGCTGTTCGCGCTGAACCGGCAATGAAAATTTTGTAAGGAAACATGCTTGACGAATGTTGTCCGATTTGCTAATATAACTCCTGTCGGGCGACGACGAAGTAAATCGAATCAAACCGATGTGCCGAAGTGGCGGAATTGGCAGACGCGCACGACTCAAAATCGTGTGGTCTTCGACCATGTGGGTTCGACTCCCACCTTCGGCACCACTTTATTCCTTCGTCTTTACCAAGGGGGATACATAATTTGTTTTTAACGCGGTTTCTCATTGCTTGTCCAATGAGGAGTCGCGTTTTTCATTTTTGCGCATCGTTCGGAAGGATTTTTGCACGGTGCGTGCACGGTTCGGAAGGAGGGGCGGAAGATGCAGGAAGGGCGCAGCAAAACGGACCATTTGCTTATGTTGGCCCGCTATTACCAGCATTGTACCCGCTGTCCGCTGCACCAGGGACGGACGCAAATGGTGTTCGGCGTAGGCAACCCCGATTCGCCGCTGATGATCGTGGGCGAAGGTCCGGGGGAACAGGAAGATTTGCAAGGGGAGCCTTTCGTCGGCCGGGCGGGCCAGCTGTTGACCAAGATGTTGGGGGCCATCGGATTGCGGCGGCAGGACGTGTACATCACCAATATCGTCAAGTGCCGTCCGCCCAACAACCGGACGCCCTTCGACGAGGAGATGGACGCCTGCATCCCCATCCTGCGCCAGCAGTTCGCCATCATCCGTCCCCGCCTGTTGCTCACCCTGGGCGCGGCGGCCACCCGGGCCGTCATCGACCGCAACGCCCGCATCACAAAAATTCGCGGCCAATGGTTCGAGCGCAACGGCGTGCGGATGATGGCCACGTACCACCCGGCCTATTTGTTGCGCAATCCGGCGAAAAAGGCGGAGGCGTGGGAAGATTTGCAGGCCGTCCGGGCGGCTTTGGACGCCTTGGCCGACGACGGGTCCTTCACCCCGCCTGAAGCACCGAACGGATAATGTGGAGGGAATCCCATTCACCGGAGGAGAAAAAGGTGATGGGATATTTTTTTGGAAACAGCGACTGTTTGATTTCCTCGGGCGTCAGGCCCTTTTCGTGCAGGTGCAGGATGTTGCCCCGCAAGTCTTCCAAATAATCCAACTTCCGCTGGAGGGCGCTCCGGCCGTCGTCCAAGGGGCCGGCGTGGGCGCAGAACACGTCCCGGAAATCGTAGGCCAGCACTTTGCGCAAAGATGCGATGGTTTGCGGGATGTTTTCCTCCCGCAAGATGACTTTTGTCTTTTCCTGGCAGTACAAGTCGCCGGTGAAGAGCTGGCCCGTCGCCCGATTCAAAAAAGCAAGATGGTCGGCGGAATGGCCCGGCGTTTCAATCACGTCCCAGACGGCCGCGCGGGAAGTGAACGTTTTGCCGATGGGACGGGCTTGAAAGGGCGGGCGCCTGCCCCAAAACCATTGCCGATACAAAGGGTAATCGGCCCGTTTTTGGCAGTAATCGATGGTCATTTCGTTCATGTAAACGGGCAACCGGCGCGCCTTCTGCAAGAAAGCGGCGCCGCCGGTGTGATCTTCGTGATAATGGGTAATGACCACCTGGTCGATGTCTTGTTGTTGAAAAAACGGGATCATGCCTTTTTCCAACGCTTTCGCCCCCGTGTCGACGAGGACGCCGTCGACGACATAACAATGAACGGTTAAATGGATGCGCTGAATGGAAATGCTTCCTTTGACGAATTCAACTCCCCGCACCGATCCTTGGCTGAACCGTTTTTTCGTCAACATCCGTCTCTTTCCTCGCCTTCATTTTTCACTGATCGAGGGGCGGCGGCCCGCGGTCACCGCGCCAGCTCGTAAATGGCGTGGGCGTAAATGGCGGTGGCTTTCAGCAAATCGTCCACGTGAATGTACTCGTTGACTTGATGGGCCGTCTCTTCCCGCCCGGGGAACAGGGGGCCGAAGGCGACGCCGGCCTTCAACGTGCGGGCGTACGTGCCGCCGCCGATGGACAACGGGGTGCTGTCCAGCCCGGTATGCTCTTCGTACACCCGCCGCAGCGTCTTGACCAAGAAGTGTTCCGTGTCGACGTGGTGGGGTTGTTTGTTTGTGTACTTGGCGATTTCCATCCCCCAACGGGCCGCGCTCGCCCGCAGTTTTTCCCGCATGTCGTCCACCGCCGTGGTGACCGGGTAACGGATGGTCATTCCCAGAATTCCTTCCGGCGCGGCGTCTTCATGGGTGTATTGAATCCGCCCGAGGTTCACGGTCAACGGGCCGGTGATGTCGTCGGAGTAGGCAATTCCCAGGCTGGTGCCGTGAAAATCGCCGTAAAAGGCGTTCACCAACGCTTCCAAAAAACCTTTGTCGGCTTCGCCGAACGGTTCGTTTCGCAAGAAATGGGCCAACATGAGACCGGCGTTGATGCCCTTTTCCGGTTCCATGCCATGGGCGGCCTTGCCGTAACAGGTGATGGTCAACCGTTGGCCGGTTTGCGCCAGTTTGCCCCTGCCGTGGCGAACAATGTCCATTTCAAACCGCCTTTTGATGCGCCCCAGGCCGTCCGGTTCACCCGTGATGACTGCCGTCGCTTCCGCCGGCACCATGTTCAGGCGCAGGCCGGCTTGCAAGGACAACAGGCGCAAGGGCGACGGAGCGTCTTCCGCAGCTTGCGGCCGATACGCCAGGTGCACGTCGAAAATGCCTTTTTCCGCGGCAATCATCGGAAACACGGCGTCGGGGGCGAACCCGAAGGTCGGCATTTCTTCTTCGGCAAAATACCGTTCCATACATTTCCAGCCGCTCTCTTCGTCTCCCCCGATGATGAGCCGGACGCGGCGGGACAAGGGCAAGCCCAGTTCTTTCACGATCTTGATGGCGTAGAGGGCGGCGATGGTCGGCCCTTTGTCGTCCAGCGCCCCGCGGGCGTACAGTTTGCCGTTCCGGATGGCCGGTTGAAAGGGCGGCGTCGTCCAACCGTCGCCCGGCGGCACGACGTCCACGTGGCACAAGACGCCGACCAGCTCTTCGCCTGTCCCCATCTCCGCGTGGGCGGCGTAGCCGTCCAGTTCACGGATTTTCAAACCCATTTTTCTGCATTCGTCCAGCACGAATTGCATCGCCCGTTGGATTTCGGGGCCGAAGGGCGCGCCGGGTGAGGCGTGGGCTTCGTCCTTGACGCTGGGGATGGCGAGAAAACGCATGGCGGTTTGCAACAGCTCATCTTTCCGTTTTTCCACTTCCAGTTCCCATTGAATGGACACGCCGTTCACCTCTATTCACATTTTTGTCAAATCTAGCGCTGTTTGCCCCATTATACCAAATGCGACTTCCGATCCGTAGTCGATCTTTCGTTGCCCTTCCTGTGGATGATATATATTGGCGTCCGTTTGGCGCCTGTTTTCAAAATTTCCGGTCCGACAATGGGCGTATCGTGACGCGGGTGGCGTCCCGGCCCGGTTGGGCGTGGCCGCCGGTTCGTGGTATACTCGTGGAAAAATGCTGAAGATGCAGGAAGGTAACAGTCATGGACATGCGAAAGTTAAGGCAGCAATTGGAGCAAATCGACGGACGCGGGTATAAGGCGTACAAAGATATCCAAGGGCAGTACCGGGACGGGGAGATGACGCTGTTCATCGATTACGTGCAGGGCGATCCGTTCGCCAGCCCGTCCCGTTTTCGCCTCAGGGTTTCCCGGGAGGCGTCGGGGTTTTTGCCGGAATGGGACGCGACGAGCCACCGCCGGGTGGCGCTGGAAGATTTTTTGGCCCGCACCGCCGCCCGGGTCATTCGCGGCTTTCGCACCCGGCGGGGGAGCGGAAAAAGCGGTTTGATTCTCGTGGACGAGCCGGGACAGGAGATCTTGCCGCGGACGGCGGTGAAGGTGACGGAAGGGTACGTGGAACTGCGTTTGAAAGTCGGCTTGCCGGCGGCGGGGCGGCGGGTGCTGGGCCGGGAAGCGGCGGAAATGTTGTGCCAGGACGTGCCGGAAATCGGTCGCCAGACGCTCTTTCGGGCGGCGTTGGACGAGGAGCGGCTCCGCGATCAATTGCAATTGGCCGACGATCAGGCGGCCATCCGCCGGGCTTTGGAAGAACGGAATCTGGTAGCCTTTGTCGCCAACGGCGCCATCCTGCCCCGGGAAAGCGGGGTCAGTAACCGGCCCATGCAGGGGAAGGTCGTCCCCTTTGTTTCCCCGCCGTCGCTGGAAGTGGCCCTCGATTTGCCCGGCGGACGGCAAATTCGCGGCATGGGGATCCCGGCCGGCGTCACGCTCATCGTCGGCGGCGGGTATCACGGCAAGAGCACGCTGCTGAAGGCCGTCGAGCGGGGGGTTTACAATCACATCCGGGGCGACGGGCGGGAATACGTCATCACCTTGGAGCGGGCGATGAAAATCCGGGCCGAGGACGGCCGCCGGGTGGAGAAGGTGGACATATCGCCGTTCATCAACGACTTGCCGTTCGGTCAAGACACGCGGCAGTTTTCCACCGAGGACGCCAGCGGCAGCACGTCCCAGGCTGCCAACATCATGGAAGCCTTGGAGGCGGGCTGCCGGCTGTTGTTGATGGACGAAGACACCAGCGCCACCAACTTCATGATTCGCGACGCCCGCATGCAGGCACTGGTGGCCAAGGAACAAGAGCCCATCACCCCTTTCATCGACAAAGTGCGGCAATTGTACGAGGAACAGGGCGTTTCGACCATTCTCGTGCTGGGCGGTTCCGGCGATTATTTGGACGTCGCCGACCGGGTCATCAAGATGGAGACGTATCGCCCGTATGATGTCACGGAAGAGGCGAAACAAATCGCGGTCCGCTTCCCGACCCGGCGCCGGCCGGAAGGGGGCCGACGGTTCGGGACCACACCCCGGCGGGCGGTGTTGCCGGAAAGTTTCAACGCCCGCCGCGGCCGCAAGGAAAAGGCCGACGCCAAGGGGCTGCACACCATTTTGTACGGGGAGGAGCGGCTGGATTTAAGCGGCCTTGAGCAGTTGGTGGACGAAAGCCAGACGCGGGCGCTGGCGGAGGTTTTGCGGCTGATGGAAAAGAAAGTCGCCGACGGCCGGCGGAGCTTGGCCGAATGCCTCGACTGGCTGGAGGGGCGGCTGGCGGAGGAAGGGCTGGATGTGTTATCGCCTTATCCCGGCCGGCACCCCGGCGATTTGGCTTGGCCCCGGCGGATGGAAGTGGCGGGGGCCATTAACCGGTTGCGCAGTTTGCGGGTGCGGGTGGACGATCGCGCCAATTAACGGACCGGGTGGCATTTGTCGGGTCGCCGGCCGGTATGCCCGGTGTTCGGGATTTATTTATCAACTCGGCGGCGATCTTGGCGGCGATCCTTTGGAGGAGGTGGACGATGGCCGAGCGACGAGGTGCGGAGAAGGAAGTCATCATCTACACCGACGGGGCGTGTTCCGGCAATCCCGGCCCCGGCGGGTGGGCCGCGATTCTCATGTACGGCGAGCATGTCAAGGAAATTTCCGGCGGCCAGGCGCTGACGACGAACAACCGGATGGAATTGACGGCGGCCATCGAGGCGTTGCGGCATTTGAACCGCCCTTGCCGGGTGACGCTTTACAGCGACAGCGCCTATTTGGTCAACGCCTTTGAGCGGGGCTGGCTGGATAAGTGGCAGCAAAACGGCTGGCGGAACAGCAAAAAGGAACCGGTGGAAAATCAAGACTTGTGGCAGGCCTTGTTGGAATTGGTGCGGCGGCACGACGTCCAATTTTGCAAAGTGAAAGGGCATCACGACAACGTGTGGAACAACCGGTGCGACGCCCTGGCGGTGGCGGCCATCCCGAAAACGAACGGTTGAACGTTGGGCCATGCCGGTGATGGGGCGTCCCGCGGCGGGCGCCGCCGTGTTGGAATTTGGGGCGGGAAGGGGTGATGGGCATGGACCGGCGTCTGCGGGCGGAGCAAGGGGACGACGGCGGCGAGCGTTGGCGGCGCTTGAAAGAGGAATTGAAAGCGTATGCCTGTTCAATCGGCATTGACAAAATCGGCTTTGCGACGGCGGAGCCTTTTCTCGAACTGAAGGAACGGCTGCGGCGGCAGCAGGAACTGGGGTACGCCTCGGGCTTTGAAGAGCCAGACGTGGACATGCGGACCGATCCCCGCCGGACGTTGCCCGGCGTCCGTTCCATCATCGCCATCGCCCTGGCTTATCCAACCCGGATAAAAGACGCCCCCCGTTCCCGCCCCGGGGCGTACCGGGGTTTTTTGGCCCGGGCGGCGTGGGGGGAAGACTATCACCGGGTGTTGCGGCGGAAACTGGAAGATTTGGCGGACTTTTTGCGCCGCCGGGTGGACGGGGTTCAGGTGGCCATCATGGTGGATACCGGGGCTTTGTCCGACCGGGCGGCGGCCGAGCGGGCCGGCTTGGGCTGGGTGGGCAAAAACACGATGCTCATCACCCCCGAATTCGGTTCATGGGTTTACTTGGGCGAAATGTTGACCAACGTGCCTTTTCCTCCCGATGTGCCGGTCGCCGAAGCGTGCGGCGACTGCACCCGCTGTATCGATCATTGCCACACCGGGGCGTTGGTGGCGCCCGGGCAGTTGAACGCCCAACGGTGCGTCTCCTATTTGACCCAGACGAAAGACTTTCTCGCCGACGAATTCCGGGACGTCGTCGGCAACCGGTTGTACGGCTGCGACACGTGCCAGCTGGTCTGCCCTTACAACAAGGGGCTCAACCCGGACCATCAGGAAGCTTTTGCGCCCGACCCGGAAGTCGCCAAGCCTCTGTTGCAGCCTTTGCTTACCATGGGCAACCGGGAGTTTCGCGAGCGCTTTGGCGCTTCGGCCGCCGCCTGGCGCGGCAAAAAGCCGTTGCAGCGGAACGCCATTTTGGCCTTGGCCCATTACCGGGACGCGTCGGCCGTGCCGTTGTTGAAACGGCTGCTGGCCGATCCCCGGCCGGTCATCCGGGGCACGGCCGCCTGGGCGTTGGGAAAAATCGGCGCCAGACAATCCCTCCCTGTGCGTGCGGAAATTCGACAAGAATTGGAAAATTTTTTGAACATTGAATCCGATCCGGCCGTCCGCCGGGAGGCGGAGAAAGGATTGCGGCACTTGTTGGTAGAAGATGAAGCATAGAATAACGCCGCACATGGGAGGAAAACCATGGAACTGCAATTGGCCAATATGATGAAATGTCTAGTGCAACAGGAACTGGAGCGTATGATGGATCATTATCCGGACGTATGCCATTGCGAAAGGTGCGTGCTGGATATACAGGCCATCGCGTTGAACAACTTGCCTCCCCATTATGTCGTCAGCCGGAAAGGGGAACTTTTGGCCAAGGCGGAAAATATGAGTCTGCAACGGCAAGTGGACGTCCAAGCCGCGTTGATCAAAGCGATTCAAGTCGTCCACCGGTGTCCGCGGCACGGCTTCGATGCTTAACAAAAAGCATGACAACCGGGGAAGAGATGCGTTATACTCGGATAGATAGAAATTGGCGTGGATAATCAGGCAGAACAGGGAAAGGAGCAAGGCGACTTCATGGTACAAGACTTGTCGAACCGAGGCAGGATGCTCATTTCCTGTCCCGACGGCCCCGGTATTGTGGCGGCTGTATCCCAGTTTTTGTTTCAAAACGGCGCCAACATCGTACAGTCGGATCAACATTCCACGGACCCGGAGGGCGGCCGTTTTTTTATGCGCATCGAATTCGATATGCCGAATTTGGCGGCGAGGTTGCCCGAATTGCAACGGCAGTTTGAAGATATCGCCCAACGTTTTCAAATGAGTTGGCGGATTGCCCACGCCGGGGTGAAAAAGAGGCTGGCCATTTTCGCCACCAAGGAAGACCATTGTTTGCAGGAATTGCTCTGGCGTTGGCGGTTGGGGGAACTGCCGGCCGAGATGGTCATGGTCGTGAGCAATCACCGGGATTTGGAACCGTTGGTCCAGCCTTTCGGCATTCCGTATTATCACGTGCCGGTGGACAAGACGAACCGGGCAGCGGCGGAGGAAACCCACCTGCAATTGCTGGAAGGGAAAGTGGATACCATCGTCCTGGCCCGTTACATGCAGATCATTCCGCCGCGGATGGTGCAGCGCTATCGCAACCAAATTATAAACATCCACCATTCGTTTTTGCCGGCCTTTGTCGGCAGCCGGCCGTACCATCAGGCGTACGAACGGGGCGTGAAGATTATCGGGGCGACGGCCCACTATGTGACGGAAGATCTGGATCAGGGCCCGATCATCGAGCAGGATGTGCAGCGGGTGGATCACCGGGATCAAGTGGACGATCTGAAGCGCATCGGCCGGGACGTGGAGCGCATCGTGCTGGCCAGGGCGGTCCGCTGGCATCTGGAAGATCGGGTGCTCGTGTACGGCAACAAAACCATCGTCTTTTCTTAATTTGAGGGTCGAAATTTGGAAAATCGAGGTGAAGGTATGGGTCTTCAACCTCATGCCAAAGTCATTTTGGCTTCCGGTTCGCCGCGCCGGAAAGAGTTGCTCGAATCCATCGGCATCGATTTTTCCGTTTGGGTGCCGGAAGTGGACGAAACGTTGGCTCCCGGCTGGAGTCCGGCGGAAGCGGTGGAGCAATTGGCGTACCGGAAAGGGCGGGCGGTGGCGGAGCAAGTGCTGCGGGAGCCGTCTCCTTTCGCTTTTGAGCCGGCGGTATCCGCAACGGTCAACATAGAACTCCCGGTGCTGGTCATCGCCGCCGACACCATCGTCGTGCTGGACGGGGAAGTGATGGGCAAGCCGGCCGACGCGGAAGAAGCGTGCCGGATGTTGCGCCGCTTGAGCGGTCGGCAACATGAGGTGTACAGCGGCCTGGCCGTCTTTTGCGCCGACAAAACGGCAACCGGGGAGACGGTGCCGGGTTTGTCCGGCGGCCATTCCGCCGTACCGTTGGCGGATATCGGCGGATACCGCATCGCCGCTACGTCGCCGGGCGGGAAACCGTCCGTCCTTGTGGGGCATACGGTGAGCAAGGTCACGTTCGGGCCCATGACGGAGGAAGAGATTGAAGCGTATGTCAAGACGGGCGAACCCCTGGACAAAGCGGGGGCTTACGGGATCCAAGGAAACGGCGCGGTTTTCATCGAGAAAATCGAGGGAGATTTTTTCAGCATCATGGGGCTTCCGCTGCGCCTGCTTTACCGGATGTTGCAAGCGCTGGAGATGCGTCTTGTTTTTTGACGAAGCCGACTGGCCGATTCGTTCGGTTCGTCGGCTTTTTTTGTGTAAGCATGTCACAAGATTGTCTTTTTTTGTTTTAGGTGGCCGGTGGCCATTTCAGGTATAATGGACAATAAGGCGATAGCTCACACATTCAGGAGGTGCCCATGTCGTGAGCAAAGGTTTAAAATGGTTGGCAGTCGCCACGACAGTGTTTATGTTTTTGGTCGTTTTTGGCGGGACCATGGTGACGAAAACCGATTCGGGAGATGGTTGCGGACGATCGTGGCCGTTGTGCGAAGGCGGTTTTCTGCCGGTGGATACCGTTGAGTCGTATATTGAGTACAGTCACCGGGCGATTTCCGGCATCGCCGGCCTTTTGATTACGGTGTTGCTCGTCTGGGCGCAGCGGGCATGCCGAGAACGCCGGGACGCCATGTTCATGGTGACGGCCAGTTTTCTTTTTACGGTCATTCAGGCGTTGCTGGGGGCCGGCGCCGTCGTCTTCGGCCAGTCGACGCCCATTATGGCGCTGCATTTCGGCGTCTCTTTGGTCGCCTTTGCGTCGGTCTTTTTGTTTACGATCATTTTGTATCGCTGGGACGCCAAGCCAATACCGATGAACTTCAGCAAAGGATACCGTTTTTCGGTCCTGGCCGCCGCGGTTTATACGTATGTGGTGGTCTATACCGGCGGTTATGTGGTCCACAGCGGTGCCAGTGGCGGTTGCGGCCGGTGGTTCCCGCTCTGTGACGGCAAGTGGTTTCCCGGTTTCGCCGGAGCTTCCGGCATCCAGTTCATGCACCGGCTGAGCGGCTTCTTGCTGATGCTCATCGTCTTGGCGTTGATGGTCGCCACCATCCGGCGTTACGGGCAACGGCGGGATATGCAACTGGCGGCCTGGTGGTCCGGCGCCCTGGTGGTGCTGCAAATTTTGAGCGGCGGTCTGATGATTTTGGCCGGGCTCAACTTGTTCACCCGCTTGTTGCACGCCACGCTAATCCTCTTCTTGTTCGGGGTGCAGACGTACATGTGCATGGAAGTGTTGCGGCAGCGTCGCGGACAAGAAGAGACGGTTGAAATGGCCGGTCAGGCGCAAGTGCGGCCCTCAACCGGATGATGACCGGCGGCGGCCCTTGCCATGGCGCAGTCGTTGGGATACAATGAATAGCAAGACAATTGAATCAGCCCGATTTCCACTAGGGGTGCTCCATACGGAGCTGAGAAAGAGGCGACTCTTAACCCTTGGAACCTGATCTGGGTAATACCAGCGTAGGGAAGTGGAACTGGTGCAAGGGCCATCGGCAAACGGCGCCGCCGGCGTCGCCGGACGTGGCCGTCGGCGGATGCGGGAAGGACAGACGTAGGGCTACACAGGATTTACGTAGAACGTCCGACGGTTGGAACCGTCGGTACGGGTGCCGCCCGCTTCTTGCAACGAGTCTATTGCCGATGTTGTTGGCCGATGCAACCGCTCCACGGGGGCGGTTTTTTTGTCGCCAAAACAGGGCTGGAAAAAGTTGTGCAGCTTTTTGGAGGTGGAAAGGATGGGGGATATTGACTGGCGGCAACGGGTGGAGGCGGCGGGGGACGGCCTGCGCCGTTTGCTGAAGGACTTGGTCGCTTTTCCGACGGTCAGCCCGCCGGCCCGCAACACCCGGCCGGCCCAGCTATACGTGGCCGAGTTTTTGCGGCGGCTCGGAATGGAGGTGGAGCAATGGGAAGTGTATCCCGGCGACGACAATGTGGTGGGGCGTTGGCGGGGCAGTGGCGGCGGACGAAGTCTCATTCTCAACGGCCATATGGACGTGGCGAGCCTTGAGGAAGGCGAGGCGTGGGCGACGCCGCCCTTTGATTTGACGGAAAAGGACGGACGCCTGTACGGCCGGGGCGTGGCCGACATGAAAGGGGGGCTGGCCTGCGGGCTGTGGGCGCTGAAGTTGCTGAAGGAAGCCGGTTTTGAGCCGAAGGGCGACATCCTCTTTCAGTCGGTCATCGGCGAGGAAGTGGGGGAGGCCGGCACCCAAGCGTGCCTGGAGCGGGGCTATACGGCTGATTTCGCCATCGTCATGGATTCCAGCGAAATGCACATCCAAGGGCAGGGGGGCGTCATTACCGGCTGGATAGAAATTCAAAGCCCGCAGACGTTCCACGACGGCATGCGTTCCCGCTTGATTCACGCCGGCGGCGGACTGTTGGGGGCCAGCGCCATTGAAAAAATGGCCAAGGTCATTACGGCGTTGCAAGAGCTTGAACGCCATTGGGCGGTGGTGAAATCGTATCCCGGGTTTCCGCCGGGGATGAACACCATCAATCCGGCGGTCATCGAAGGAGGGCGCCATCCGGCCTTCGTCGCGGATCAGTGCCGCCTTTGGATTACGGTGCATTTTTATCCGAACGAAACATACGAACAGGTGGGCCGGGAAGTGGAGGAACACGTGTTGCGGATGGCGGCGGCCGATCCGTGGCTGCGGCATTTTCCGCCCCGGTTCCGTTGGGGCGGCCGGTCCATGATTGAAGACAAGGGCGAAATTTTTCCCGCTCTTGAAGTGGACTGGGATCATCCGGGGGTGCGGCTCCTCCGGGAAACCCATGGCGCGGTCGTGGGCGAGCCGCCGGTTTGCGACATGTCGCCGACGGTGACGGACGCCGGGTGGCTCGGCCGGGCCGGCATTCCCACGGTGTTGTACGGCCCCGGATCGCTCAAGGAAGCCCATGCGGTCAACGAAAGTGTGGCTTGGGACGAGTTGTTGCGTTATACGGAGACGCTGGCGCGGTTTATCGAACGGTGGTGTGGATGACGGGTGGTGTGGGTGACGGGCATGTCGGTTGCGAGCGCCCGGAGGCGCCGGCGTCCGGAAACCGGCAGATCACGGATGAAAATGAACATTTGGAAGGGAGAGGATTTCGATGTCGTTTTCCATGGAATTGCGCCGTTTGGCGGAACCGATTTGGCAAAAAGAAATGGAGCATCCGTTTGTGCGGGGGCTGGTGACGGGAGAGCTTCCTCTGGAGACATTTCAGTATTACTTGTGCCAAGATTACGTGTATTTGATCACTTTCAGCCGGGTGTTTGCCATCGCCGCGGCCAAATCCCACGACTTGCAGACCATGGACGAGTTTGCCCAGCTGCTGCATGCCACGTTGCATGAGGAGATGGAATTGCACCGGAAATACGCTGCGGAATTCGGCATTTCCCGCGAGGAACTGGAAGCGACGGTGCCCTCGCCGACGGCATATGCCTATACGAGCCATTTGGTGCGTACCGCGTATGAAGGAACGCTGGCGGACATTTTGGCGGCGGTGTTGCCGTGTCAATGGGGGTATTACGAAATCGGCGTCCGCCTGGCGCAGGAACCCGGATGGGAGCAGTCGCCGTACCGGGATTGGATCAAGACGTACGCTTCCGACGACTTCGGGCGCCTGGCGGCCATGATGCGGCAGCGGCTGGATGCGCTGGCCGGCGGGTTGGATGAAGGGCACAAGGAACGGTTGCGCCAGTTGTTTTTGACCAGCAGCCGGTACGAATATTTGTTTTGGGAAAAGGCGTGGCAGCAGGAAACGTGGCCGGTGTGAGGAAAATGTCACCGGGACAGTTCCGGCATTGACGCATCTGGGAAAATCGGTGAACGACGCGAGGGAAAATGTGGGGATGACGTTGCTTTCATTGCGGGATGTGGATTTTGCATTCCGGCATGACGGAAGAATCTTCCCCGTCTTGCGTGGTTTTTCATTGGACGTCCGGGAAGGCGAGTTTTTTTCGCTCATCGGAACGAGCGGCTCCGGGAAAAGCACCCTCTTCAAACTGATTACCGGACTTTTGGAGCCGGACGGGGGCGAGATTCTGTATCGCGGGGAGCCGTTCCGGCAACGGCTGGGCCGCGTAGGGTATATGCCCCAGCGGGACAGTCTGTTTCCTTGGCGCACGGTGCGGCAAAACGCCGCTCTCGCGTTGGAGATAAAGGGATGGCGGCGGAAAGCCGCCTTGCGCCGCGCTTCGTCATTTCTGTCGGCTTTTGGTTTGGAGGAAGTGGCCGATCATTATCCGCATCAATTATCCGGCGGGTTGCGACAGCGGGCGGCCTTTTTGCGTACCGTGCTGGGCGAACACGAACTGCTCTTGCTCGATGAGCCGTTTGGGGCTTTGGATGCGCTGACCCGGCTTCGCATGCAGGAATGGTTGTTGGGGTTGTGGCAGCGGTTGGAAAAAACGGTCTTGTTCATTACCCACGATGTGGAAGAGGCGATATTGCTTTCGGACCGCGTCGGTGTGTTGAGAGGCCGTCCTTTGTCGGACGTTTACGTCGTCGATGTGCCCCTTCCCCGGCCGCGGCCGTTGTCCGTGGTAACCGGCGAAGACTTTGTCGCTTTGAAATCCCGTTTGCTGGCGTTGATCGGCGAAGAATTTGGAACTCCCGTTGAAGGCCTGGGCGTCGGACGGGAAGGAGGATAAACCATGGGAGAGCGGTGGCGGCAATGGATAAAGACGTATCGGGCGCCGGCGGGATTTTGTTTGGCAATGCTCTTTCTTTGGGAGACGGCGGTTCGGGGATTGGACGTTCCCGCTTTTATTTTGCCGCCGCCTTCGGCCATCGCCGTGGCGTTGAGGGAACATGCCGACGTCCTGTGGACGGTACATCTGCCGGCCACCTTGTCGATTGTCGCGTTAGGGCTGTTGATCTCGGTGATCGTGGGCGTGGCCATGGCGGCGTTGATGACGTTGTTTCCGTTAGCGGAAAGGACTTTTTATCCGTTGCTCATTGTTTCGCAGACGCTGCCCATCATCGCGCTGGCCCCGGTGTTCATTCTTTGGTTTGGCTACTCCGTTTGGGGAAAAGTGGCGGTGACGGTTTTGATCAGTTTCTTTCCCATTGTCGTCAATACGTACGATGGTTTCCGGCGGGCCGACTCTGAATGGATGGATTTGCTCCGGGTGATGGGGGCCAACCGCTGGCAAATTTTTTTGAAGGCACAAGTTCCGGCGGCGTTGCCTATGTTTTTTTCCGGGTTGAAAATGGCCGCCGTCGTCAGCGTAATCGGCGCGACCATCGGAGAATGGCTGGGAGCCAACGAAGGATTGGGGTATTTCAGCCGTCGAATGGCGCACAGCGTGCGGGCGGCGCCATTGTTTGCTGCGATTTTCGTCTTGTCGCTGCTCGGGATCGGGTTGTTTCTGTTGATTCAATGGCTGGAACGCCAAGCGATGCCATGGAAACGGGAAAGCGGGCGGAAAGAAGAAGCGGCGCTCCTCGACAAACCAATGGGGGGATGAATAGTGCGGATAAGATTTTCCGGCCGTTGGCGAACGTTTGCGTTCGTGATGTTGTTTCTCATTGTCTGCACCGGCGTGTTGTCGGCCTGTGGCGGGAGCGGTATGGATATGCCGGCGGATCGGGCCGATGAAACACAAAAGTTGCGCGTGATTTTGGATTGGTATCCGAACGCGGTACATGCGTTTTTGTATGTCGCGAAGGAAAAAGGGTATTTCGCCGATGAAGGACTGGATGTGGAAATTCAAATGCCGTCGGAGACCAACGATCCGCTGCGTCTGGTGGCGGCCAATCAGGCGGATTTGGCATTCAGTTACCAACCGCAGTTGGTCATGGCCGCGGCCGAAGGCGTACCCGGTGTAGCGGTGGCAGCAGTGGTCCGACATCCGTTGAACGCGTTGATGGTCAGAGCCGACCATCCCATTCGTTCTCCTAAAGATCTGGAAGGGCGAACTGTCGGATACCCCTCCATTCCGACCAACGAGGCGGTGTTGAAGACGATGGTGAAGGCCGATGGCGGGGATCCGGATCAAGTGCGCGTACAGGATGTCGGTTGGGAAATCATGCAGGCATTGAGCACCCAACGGGTCGATGCGGTATTGGGCGGATATATCAATCATGAAAAACTGTTGCTGGAAAAACACGGTGTTCCCGTTCGGGTCATCGCCCCGGTGCAATACGGTGTTCCGGACTATTACGAGCTCATCGTGGTGACCAGTCCGGACACGTTGGCAGAAAAACGGGAGGCCATTACCGCTTTCTGGCGGGCGGCTCAACGGGGATACACCGACGTCGTGGCCGCACCGGAAGAGGCCCTGGAAGTATTGTTCCGGCAACAAAGCGACGTATTTACGCTGGAAGAAGACATCGAACGGCAAAGCTTGGAGGTGCTGTTGCCGTTGATGGATGCCGGGGACCAACCCTTCGGTTATCAAGACGTGTCGGTGTGGGAACAAGTGATCCAGTGGCTTCATCAGGAAGGCGTCATTGAGCGGAAACCGGATGTGGAGGAGCTCGTCGTGAATTTGGTGGAATAATGAAAAAACCGGCAGGACGGTTGAGCTGCCGGTTTTTTTCGTCTGAGAGCTTTTATTTCTTTTAACCTGTAACCACTCCGTTCGTTTCACGAGTTTTATCTCACGAGTTTTATCCGTGACATGTTTCAGTTTTGGCGACGGGCGGCAATGGGATGGACAACTTCTCGGCGTATAGGAGCACCGTCTCCAACGCTTCTTCCAAAGAAGGGGCCAGCACATTGATGTGGCCCATTTTGCGGCCGGGACGGGCCTCTTTTTTGCCGTACAGGTGCAATTTGGCTTCCGTTGGATAAACCGGCCAGTGTTGGAGTACCTTCTCCGGTTCATCTCCCAGCAAGTTGAGCATGACCACTGGCGACATCAGGCGGGCGGACCCGAGCGGGAGTCCGCAGATGGCCCGGACGTGTTGTTCGAATTGTGACGTGACGCAGGCTTCTTGCGTGTAATGGCCCGAGTTGTGGGGGCGGGGCGCCAGCTCGTTGACCAACAGGCGCTCCTCTTGCGTTACGAACATTTCCACGGCAATGAGCCCGTAGACGTTCATGCCTTCGGCGATGGCCCGGGCCAGTCGTTCCGCTTCTTCCTGCAACGCCGGTGAAATGCGGGCCGGTGCCATGGACAGGCGCAAAATGCCGTTTTGATGGATGTTTTCTGCCGGAGGGAAACAACGTACTTCACCGTTGGTGCCCCGGGCGGCGATGACCGAAATCTCTTTGTCAAAGGGGATCCACTGTTCCAAAATCAGTTCCGGGCATAGCGCCGACAAGCGCTCCCAGGCGGCCGGCGCTTCTTCCGGCGTCCGGATGACGGCCTGTCCTTTGCCGTCATATCCTCCCAAGGCGGTTTTCAGGACTGCCGGCGTTCCCAGCTCGGCCAACGCTTCGTTCAACTGGGACAACGTCTGTACGGGACGGAACGGGGCCACCGGAATGCCTAAAGATGCCAGTGTCGATTTTTCCCGTATGCGATGGCGAGTGATGGCGAGAATGTCTTTGCCTTGGGGGAGATAGTGCTTTTGTTGGAGCGCCTCCACCATGGCGTCGTCCACGTTTTCAAACTCATACGTGATGACATCGCAATGCTGGGCCATTTCAAGGGCCGTCTCGATGTCGTCAAAGGCCCCGGTGTAGGCGAAATCGGCCACCTGGCCGCAAGGGGAATCGGTTTGCGGATCGAGACAGGCGATACGATACCCCATTTCCCGCGCCGCCAGGGCCATCATGCGCCCCAATTGTCCGCCGCCGAGGATGCCGATGGTCGATCCGGGCAGGACGGCCCGAAGTTGCGGTGTATGCGTCATGTGGACGTATACTCCCTTTCTTGACTTGATACATTTGTGAGGATTGTGAGTGGTGCAATGGCGATCGTTTCTAAAAGACGAATACTTAGTTAAGACGAATACTTAGTTGGCGATTTTCATCAGGAGACGATGACGAAGGTGATTATTCCAGAGCCGATTGTTCCAGCACTTGTTGTTGAATGTTTTTCCGCCGCTGTTGCAGGCGTTCCCGGATGACGGGATATTTGTTGCCTAAAATGTGGGCGGCGTACAGCCCGGCGTTGGTGGCGCCGGCGACGCCGATGGCCATCGTTCCAACCGGTACGCCCCCCGGCATTTGAACGATGGACAATAGCGAATCGAGGCCGTTCAAGGTGGACGTCTTTACCGGAACGCCGATGACGGGCAGTACGGTTTTGGACGCCACCATGCCCGGCAAGTGGGCCGCCCCGCCCGCCCCGGCGATGATGACTTCCAAGCCCCGCTCGTGGGCGGTTTCGGCATATTGGAACATCCAGTCGGGGGTGCGGTGGGCCGATACGACCCTTTTTTCGTACGGAATGGACAGCTCGTCCAATATGTTAGAGGCCGCTTTCATGGTTTCCCAGTCCGATGTGCTTCCCATGATGACCCCGACCAAAGGATGAGAAGGCAAAGGGTTTTGTTCCAAGGGATGTCACCGTTCCTTTGTTGCTTATTGATGCTTATTGAAAGTGGTTGCGGGTTGCTTTTTCCCGTTGATATTCGTTGCGTGCTTTCCATTTTTCGCGGATGGCCGCTTCATCCACCGGCACCCGGTGGGACGCTTCCCAACGGGCAAATCCGACGCCGATTAGCGCACCGACAACCAAGGCGAGCAAAATGCCTAAAGCTACAAGCATCGTGTTGCCTCCTTTCTATTCGTCTTCATTGTACCACATTATTTGTTTGACAGCGGAGCCCTGTCAGGATGTTGTTGTATATGTAATAAAACGCTGTTTTTCGTGTCGTCGATCGGTATTCGTGCAAAAATGGCGGGAGATCGACGACAGACCAATTGGAAATGGGGGTGGAACGAAAAAGCTGAACAATATTGACTTTGGCGGTTATTTGAAGTTGAAAGTTCTTCCAATTGCAGTTGTGTTGGTATATAATAGCAATTGTGAAAAGTGCAGATTTCTGTTGAGGTTTAATGGGGTTTGTAGGTTACCTATGAGGGATTGAAACTTAGCAGACGAACTTGCCGACCTCAAAGACCGCAAAGTTTGTAGGTTACCTATGAGGGATTGAAACATGTGATCGATGATCTGTTCAAAAAACACGGCTTGGTTTGTAGGTTACCTATGAGGGATTGAAACTCAATCGGGATACCATACACTTCGGAAGCCTTGAGCATGTTTGTAGGTTACCTATGAGGGATTGAAACCAAGCAGCGTTGCCGTCTCGCCCGTTGGGTCCCCGGGGGTTTGTAGGTTACCTATGAGGGATTGAAACGTGGTCACGAGTGGTCACGGAGTGGTCACACGAAAAGTTTGTAGGTTACCTATGAGGGATTGAAACTGGGGGAAAATGACAGTGTTTTTGGGCCGATCTGGACTGTTTGTAGGTTACCTATGAGGGATTGAAACAAGGAGGTAGAGAAGAAAATGGACTTTGAAATTTATGGAAGTTTGTAGGTTACCTATGAGGGATTGAAACATAGACCATACGGCGGATCAGTTACCACGCTGTCCACGTTTGTAGGTTACCTATGAGGGATTGAAACAGACTACATGGATACACACATGAAGAAGCAGAACAGAGTTTGTAGGTTACCTATGAGGGATTGAAACCAGACAAACAAATGGATCGCATCATGGAGGCGATGCAGCGTTTGTAGGTTACCTATGAGGGATTGAAACATTTATGATTTCAACATAAACACCGTTGCCAACATGTTTGTAGGTTACCTATGAGGGATTGAAACAGGAGGTTGAGCAATAGACCAAGCCCCGGCGCCGGCCGGTTTGTAGGTTACCTATGAGGGATTGAAACGATTGCTTCGAGGTATGATACTATGCGGGTATTCAACGTTTGTAGGTTACCTATGAGGGATTGAAACTGGTAAGTGGCATAGAAGATACTGGGAAAAGCTTTTATCGTTTGTAGGTTACCTATGAGGGATTGAAACTGTCTTTGCGTGGGGACCGACGTTTCCCTATGCTGGTTTGTAGGTTACCTATGAGGGATTGAAACCGTATAGCAACTCGTATGCCTGAAAATGACCTTGTCGTTTGTAGGTTACCTATGAGGGATTGAAACGCAGCGGCGAAGGAAGGAAAACTCAACAGCGAGGTTGGTCGTTTGTAGGTTACCTATGAGGGATTGAAACACCCCAACGGTCCCCTGACTTCTTCAATTTCTTCAAGGTTTGTAGGTTACCTATGAGGGATTGAAACTCATTCATAAAGCATCAACGAACACCATGTGTTCAATCGTTTGTAGGTTACCTATGAGGGATTGAAACAAATATGTCGAATCCTCAATATAGACCCCAGAAACGTAGGTTTGTAGGTTACCTATGAGGGATTGAAACGCACATGTCCCCCGATAAGCCAATCATGGATAGAAGTTTGTAGGTTACCTATGAGGGATTGAAACGACGTAGGTTTCGTCGTAGAAGCGGTCGAGCAAAGCGGTTTGTAGGTTACCTATGAGGGATTGAAACTCCGTCGTCGCCCGCTTGATGTTGTGACAATGGTCACACGTTTGTAGGTTACCTATGAGGGATTGAAACGACGTTCGGCGTCTGGGAATTTTGCCACCAGCATTTTGGTTTGTAGGTTACCTATGAGGGATTGAAACGTCATGCGGTAATCCATTCCGACGGCCAGCAGGTGGGTTTGTAGGTTACCTATGAGGGATTGAAACTCCCTGTACCCCTCCGGCACGATGGAAAACTCACAGTTTGTAGGTTACCTATGAGGGATTGAAACCCATCCGAGCCTTCGGACGCGCCAGATGTTCCACCGGTTTGTAGGTTACCTATGAGGGATTGAAACCCGGAATAGAAATCGACACCGCTGTGACAACGGTGTTTGTTTGTAGGTTACCTATGAGGGATTGAAACTGAGTGAAAGGTATGAGTGAAAGGGGGGCAGCACAGTTTGTAGGTTACCTATGAGGGATTGAAACCGGCGTGGCTCAAAAACGGGAACGGGTGTTTATCGTAGTTTGTAGGTTACCTATGAGGGATTGAAACCGGATCTCAATTTCCAGTTTCATCTTTCATTCCTCCGTTTGTAGGTTACCTATGAGGGATTGAAACTCGACAAAACCGATGAACATACAGACGATAACATTAGAGGTTTGTAGGTTACCTATGAGGGATTGAAACGTCTAGGAACGCATAAAAACGTCTCAGAAAGGCTCCTAGGTTTGTAGGTTACCTATGAGGGATTGAAACTGTAAACCGTGTCCGCCCCACGCGAACAAATCACGTACGTTTGTAGGTTACCTATGAGGGATTGAAACCCGTAAGGAAATTGAACGTGCAGAAAAGACTCTTTCGGGTTTGTAGGTTACCTATGAGGGATTGAAACTCCCAAGGGTCTATGTTGCCAATAATTTTTTCCCTAATGTTTGTAGGTTACCTATGAGGGATTGAAACCTCCTAATAGGCGGTAGAAGTGTTTTGCAGTTTGTCGTTTGTAGGTTACCTATGAGGGATTGAAACCGGCTCCCCGCTTCCTGCTGCGAACGTGATAGTTTCCAAGTTTGTAGGTTACCTATGAGGGATTGAAACAAATCAGTCCGACACCATTTCCGGCGTATCCTTCCACGTGTTTGTAGGTTACCTATGAGGGATTGAAACACCATTCCGACACCATCTCCACCAAAACGTCCCCAGTTTGTAGGTTACCTATGAGGGATTGAAACCTCTTTTCCCTTTATGTGTGCGTGTGTACGTACACGGTTTGTAGGTTACCTATGAGGGATTGAAACAGTCCCGCATTTCCGCCGCCCTCTGCTCCATAACAATGTTTGTAGGTTACCTATGAGGGATTGAAACTGTGAGCAAGTACATGCGGAAAAGTATGGATGATGAAGAGTTTGTAGGTTACCTATGAGGGATTGAAACTAACCGTTTTCGTATAATGTATAATACATAACGGAGTTTGTAGGTTACCTATGAGGGATTGAAACCCGCCGCCCAGGCGGCCGCAGTGACCAATAAGCTGGTTTGTAGGTTACCTATGAGGGATTGAAACTCTCGCATCTGAAGACGTCCCAATGCAACCTCAGCAGGTTTGTAGGTTACCTATGAGGGATTGAAACTCTTCAGGTGTGCCATAACTGACCTGTCTGTCGTAAACAAGTTTGTAGGTTACCTATGAGGGATTGAAACATGGCCGAATGATTGTCCGCGGCGAGATGGAGCTCAGTGTTTGTAGGTTACCTATGAGGGATTGAAACCCTGTTCCCCACAATTGGAACAGGTTCCAAAGCAGAGTTTGTAGGTTACCTATGAGGGATTGAAACGCAAAAGCCTGAACGTTTCGCGGCCTTTCGGCGTGAGTTTGTAGGTTACCTATGAGGGATTGAAACATGATTGGGTTAATACAGTTACCGTTTGTATAGAGTTGTTTGTAGGTTACCTATGAGGGATTGAAACTTCTGAATCGCATGCTAATGCTTCCGCTTTTTCAACGTTTGTAGGTTACCTATGAGGGATTGAAACTTGATTCCCAAACCTGATTGATGACGTTTCTGAACGCCGTTTGTAGGTTACCTATGAGGGATTGAAACCGGCGTTCGTTGCATTGTTGCGGGGGCCGCTCGCAGTTTGTAGGTTACCTATGAGGGATTGAAACCTGCATCTTCGGTTTTTTGTCCGAAAACACCGTCGAGTTTGTAGGTTACCTATGAGGGATTGAAACCCAGTTAGAACTTCTGGTTTAATCAAGTACGATTTGGGTTTGTAGGTTACCTATGAGGGATTGAAACAGCGTTGGTGCCGTTCAGGACCACAGCGATTTTGATGGTTTGTAGGTTACCTATGAGGGATTGAAACTTATGCGCCGAGGATAGAGTGGTTGCGAAAGGTGGAAGTGTTTGTAGGTTACCTATGAGGGATTGAAACTCAAGTCCCGTCGCCTTGCCCGCGCCGCTGGCGACGGTTTGTAGGTTACCTATGAGGGATTGAAACAGTTGTTGCTGGAGATCCCAGACTGCGGTCCCGCGATCGTTTGTAGGTTACCTATGAGGGATTGAAACCTGCGTTTGTTTCCATGTGCATCACCCACAACAAAAGCGTTTGTAGGTTACCTATGAGGGATTGAAACCGCTCCTTCGCCGGCCGGCTGGCAGTGCAGTGGTAAGTTTGTAGGTTACCTATGAGGGATTGAAACTATGTTGCCAGCCTCGTAATAGTGGCGCGAAAGTTCGTTTGTAGGTTACCTATGAGGGATTGAAACCGGTTCACCGCACTTTTGACGATGGCCGGGAGTTTGTGCGTTTGTAGGTTACCTATGAGGGATTGAAACCTTCCTCCACGCTGGTGACTACGGCTACAGTCGCCCCAGCGTTTGTAGGTTACCTATGAGGGATTGAAACATTTTGTCGGCCAGCAAATCTACTTCCTTGAAGCTCGTTTGTAGGTTACCTATGAGGGATTGAAACCCGTATATGGGGGCAAACTCAAGGAGCTCTCCGCGCGAGTTTGTAGGTTACCTATGAGGGATTGAAACAAGGGCGAAGCGGTTGAAGCGGCCAAAGCGGACAAGGTTTGTAGGTTACCTATGAGGGATTGAAACCAGCCTCGATCTGGCCGGCCTGCTCTGCCTGCTCCCGTTTGTAGGTTACCTATGAGGGATTGAAACGTATGCCGCCGAGGTCGGCGACTACCAAATCAAACGCAGCGTTTGTAGGTTACCTATGAGGGATTGAAACGAAAGAGCCGACGGTCGCTGAGATGACCGGGTTGAGTTTGTAGGTTACCTATGAGGGATTGAAACAGGCTATCGAGCCGGAGTTTTCCGAATTGCGTGAGACGGTTTGTAGGTTACCTATGAGGGATTGAAACTGAGTTCCATGAATCCTTTCGACGAACGAGGACCATGAAGTTTGTAGGTTACCTATGAGGGATTGAAACTATGGATAGGAAATGTAGGATTAAGGAGGTGATAAAATTGTTTGTAGGTTACCTATGAGGGATTGAAACCGTCGTCCAGGTTGCAAACCAATGAACCGGCAGACGAACGTTTGTAGGTTACCTAGTTTCCCCTGAAAAAGTCAGGGTTTTGAACAAAACAAGAAGGAATTCGCAGCCTTGAATGGAAATTGTTATTGTCCAGAATAACAAATCCCGAGGGCGAATTCCTTCGTCTTAGAAGTTCA
>Ga0181858_1000243_pt1 | contig 24137 bp, 30 predicted proteins | sample NewIslPassag4_SG_FD_130749 | JGI IMG/M metagenome (GOLD analysis project Ga0181858, IMG submission 130749) | Feedstock adapted compost microbial communities from Newby Island compost facility, Milpitas, CA, USA - Passage 4_SG | ecosystem: Engineered > Solid waste > Feedstock > Composting ...
GACTTATCAAGTCTGGTAGTGATACTTTATAGTATTAGAGAAGCTAAAGTCGGTAAATTCTTTCAAACTCCGACTTGGCTTCTCTTTTTGTTTGCCTTCGGGGGTATTCGGCTTAAAAAAAAATTCTTATTATATTTTGTATTATTTTAGTTGACAAATCTGATAACGTCCTGTATAATGAAGGTGAAAATAGTTGGAGGTGGTTAGGTTGAAACCTGTGGCTTTCAAGATTGGCGAATTCTCGAGGTTGACTGGCGTCCCCATCGTAACGCTTCGTTACTGGGACAAAAAGGGTAAACTGGTTGCTAATCGAACGTTAGGTGGTGATCGGGTTTACACGGAAAGAGAGGTTCGTCAGTTGTACGAGTTGATGCTTGAAAGTAACAAAAGGAACTACAAGCACTATTCGGAAGAGCAGTTGAATCGGGTTAAGTCGTTGCTTGATTAAGGGGTAATGAGGGGGTATAAATGCTGTGTGCTACGCTACACAGCATATGCGAGGGTTGACAATATTATACCTGTCCTACCTTAAAAAGGTTATTTATTAAGTACTTCTTAATGGTCTATTGAAGTCGTGGGTTTGTTATCACCTACTTTATACCTAATACAAGGAGGTTAACACTATGACGGTAATGTCCGCACTTAGAGCATCGCTTGGATTGGAGACTAGTCCTTCGAATCTTGAGTTTTCTTATATCGAGAACGTGCATCGATTAGGTTTGAACGTGGACAAACTTTTAGAGAAGTACTTCGAGTCGAGGGGTTTAAGGGACAATAAAAAGCGTGTTGAGATAGCGAAGATTGTCTTGAATGCTAAACCGGTTCGTAACAATCGATTCTTCTTATCTATTAAGGATGAGTACTATGTTGTTTTCGACTTGTTCAATGCGTATAGACATGATAACCACGGAGTTGACTACAAGGGCAACGGGTTCTTAGTAAATCGTGACGACTACGAGTTAGAGGTTACGGAGGACGGAGATAATATTCTTGTTACTGACTTGGATACTGGAGATTCGTTCCTTCTTATCGATAACGGTCGCCTTAACTTCAGGGGTATTAAGCATAAGGGAGTAAACAACTATACGTTCCAAACGGCGGACCCTAAACGTGGGTTTAAGGGATACCCTGCACTTCGATTCAATAATTCCCATTCTGACTCGTTAAGAGTACATGCCATTATCTTCGCTTTTTGGTGGGGTATTGAGATAGCTTGTCAATGTATCGGAGATAAGGCGAGTGGGAGAGAGTACGATATCCATCACGTTGTACCGTTCTCTAAGTCTTTCGATAACTCACCTGACAATCTTCGTTGTTTGAGAACGGAAGACCACGAGGAGTTACACGGTCGATTCTGGGAGAAGGGGTGATTGAAGATGCTCACTTTCTCGTTGAACGTACCGCTTGATATCGTGGCTGACTCTAATAAGGTCGAACAATATTTCTGGGCAGTTAAACGGGGGTATATCTACGAGGAGTGGGCGTCTCAATACTACCTAAACGCTGTCGAGAAGGAAGTTCAAAAAGGGTCGGCTGATTTCTTAGCCAAACGGAATATTGATTGGTATTATCAAGCTCAGGTTAAGAGGGGTAAACGACTTGTTCCGATAGTCGATAATGCGGAGGATAGGGATACCCCCTTAAACGGGGGTATTCCTGAAAGCCTTATCCCTGACCCTAAAGCAGAGTTAGATTACGAAGGTGTTGAGGCGGACTTGGTCAGGGAAGATATTATAAAGGACTGGTTGTTGTTGTACGTTACAGTCCTTGTCTTGGAGGGGTATGATTTGGTGGGTCTTTTGAAGCAGTATTTGAAGGACAAGAGTACGAGTTGTTGTGGAAGAATACCTAAACGCTTCTTAACACTTCATCCTCTTGGAGAGACGTTTGTATTCAGGTTTACTAAGCAAGAAGAGGTTGACATGTTTAATAAAAAGTACGACCCAAAGGGTAACCCTGAGATGAATGGTTATACCGTTCATGTTTGTAACTGTAAGCAAGTTAGAGCGGACCGAGCGAAGAAGTTAAGAAATCTTAGAGTTATATACAAGATGGACGACTTGTTGCTCGCTATCTTAAGTGATTCTGAGACTTTTAGACAGTGTTTGACGGACTTCGATGAAACTTTGGAGAGATACGACACTAACTTCAAGTTGACTCTCGAAGAGTACTACGAGATTCGAGATAAAGGGTTTGCAGGTAAGGAGTACTTTTAAGGAGGTGGAGTACAAATGGTGGATACTTCTCGGCTTCGTTTAATAAAAGGAGGTAAGGAGGACGTTGAAGACTCTTTTGTGTTAGTTAGACCGCATAAAAAGATTACTAGGATGCTTGACTATGCTAAGAACGAGTATAGGTTTGTTAAAAACAGTTTGAATGGACGACACTACTGCAGGGGTTTTAGGTTCTCGGGTCGTGATAATGGGAAACTTCAAGGGTATCGCTTCTATATCGGGGGTATTTTGTTTGACGTACCTTTACGGGTAGTTGAAAAGTTACCTGCTGATTATCTTCAGGTTTATCTCCCTTCCATCGATGATATTTATGTTCGACTTTCTTCTTGGGTTGATAAAGAGACAGGTCAATCGTTGTGGGTTTCTTGTTTGGAGCGTTACGAGGTAAACGGTAGGATAGTTGAGTCTTACGAGATTAAGTCAGTTGAGCAGTTAAAGTATATCTTAGGGGTATATCGGGAGAGAGGAACACCTGATATTGACTTCTTCAAGCGTTTGGAGAGTGTTGAGCAAGTGAACAAGTCGACTTCTCCAAATGTTGAACAAGTGAACAAGTCGACTTCTCCAGTCACTTCTCCAAAGGCTGAACAAGTGAACAAGTCGACTTCTCCAGTCACTTGTTCACTCGCCAGTTCGCTTCCGTTATTGGATAATTTGAAGCTTCTTCCTCAAATCTTAGACCTGCTTCAACAAGTAAATGCTAAGTTAGACGGTTTATCTGTCGAACAAGCTTCTGAGGTTAAAGAGGTAGTTAATACTATCAAGGAGACAGTACACTACGTTGAAGAGGACTTGAGGTTTAAGAGTGAGATTGATTTGAGTCACCCTCAAGTCCATGCGTTCTTGTACCGATTGTTAACTCGAATTGACGAGTTGCGTGGTCGGGGGTATAGTGAACGTAAAAGTTTTAAGGAAGTTAAGTATGAGATGGATATTGAAGGTAGTGAGTTAAACGTCTTAAAGAAGGAGTTCTTAAAGTATGGCAACAATAGGAAAACGGATGTGTCGGAGCACAATATTCGGGACTACTATAAAAACCGATATTGTATTGTAAATGGTAAAGTAGTAAGAAGGCCTGACGCGGATAAAAGGTAATGTATTGACTTGAGTGGGAACCGTCCAGTACGGTTCCTTTTGTTTGTCAAGGGGTATTCTAATTCTAACTCTTTTGAATCTTTTTATAAGGCTTTTGTACTTTTTTATAAATAGTTTGGATAGTTTTATAAAAGTTTATAAAGTTCGTTTTTGTACTCTTGAGTTTTTGTGGCGAGTTTGGTGTGTAAAAGTTTATTAAGTTTTGTTGACTTGTAAACTTGTTTGCTACTTTTATTCCACCTACGGAGTTAGTTTTATATAAAGTGGGAGAAGGGAAAAGGACGTTGATTTACACTCGATAGATAAAAGTATTGACAAATCTGATAACGTACTGTATAATAGAAGTATGAATATAAAGGAGGTTTTCTAAATGGCAGAAGCAAGGGCAGGTCTTACGATGGGTGAGTTGGCGGTTTTGGCTGTAAAGGACGGTGTTTGTATAGATGAAGATGGGCAAGCTTGGCGATTCGGTGTAAGAGAGGTCGAGTCAGGGTTTGAGGTGTTTTTCAAGCAAGAGGATAATGGTGATGAGGTTGTAAAAAGGTATTCATTGGTAGAGGAGTTTTCAAAACAAATGGATAATGGTGAGGAAGTAGTTGTAAAAAGGTATTCCTTTGGAGGTGCAAGAGGTTGTCCGTAGCTGAAACAGTCCATAAGGAGGTTTTGCGTTTGTTTGGGGATGAAATGTTTAATCGTGAGGTTGACCAGTTAGTCGAGCATACGGAGTATGATCTGTTACTGGAGCAGTTGGCGGAGGTTGTCCGTAACGACCTTCATGCGTTTATGCATAGCAGGGGTATTCGAGTGGATGAAGATGGGCAAACTTGGCGATACGGCGTAAGGGAGTGTGAATCGGGGTTTGAGGCGTTTTTAAAGCAAGAGGGTAATGGTGAGGAAGTAGTTGTAAAAAGGTATTCCTTGTTTGAGGAGGGGTAATCGTGAAGCCTTTTAGAGATATTGAAGATAGGGAGTATTCTCCGAAGGAGTTTTCTCTCTTGACTGGAATTCCTTATCGTACCTTAGTAAGATACGATGAAAAAGGCTACTTAGTAGCAGGTAGGACGAGTACTAATCGTAGGTTCTACACTAAAGAGCACTATTTGCAAGTATATCGTGGTTTTCGTATTTAGTGGGGGTAAACCTTAAACGCTTTTAGCGGAGATTGTCCGTTGAAGGCGTTTTTGTTTTGGAAAGTTACTTAGTATTTCTCCAAATTAAGAAGTAAATTGGCGATATAAAACTATATTTGGTAGGAGTAGGGTTATGCCATGCCCTACCCTACCTCCTTAAGGTATGCCCCTTCTGTATACCTTGCGGAAGGGGCAGATGCTAATGGTTTATTCTTTTATCTGAATTTGCATTATTGCAGTCCAAAAACAAGGGGTGATAAAGATGACACGTAAAGGTGCTAGATGCTCTTACGACAAGTTGAATATAAATGCAAAACTGGCGACTATCGAGCAGTGGTATAGAGAGGGAAAGTTCGATGATTGGGTCGCCCGTCAATTGGGGGTATCTGAGCGTACCTTATATAATTGGCTTGAACGGGGTAACCCTGCGAATAAGGCGAAGCTTGACGAGGTTGAGGCTACGTTTGGCGATAATGGTGAATCTGGCGCTAATTCTGTATACGATCCTAAGTATACTCCTTTCTTTGAGGCTAGGGAAAGGGGTAAAGCTCCTGCAAATGAAAAGCTTGAGAATCGTGCTTGGGAATTGGCGCTGGGCGAGTATGAGCATGAGGAGGTGGTCATCGGATGGTCGGACGGTGTGGCTACTGAGTATAGATACCGTAAACGGCTACCGCCTAATGCGAATCTGTTGTGGCGTTTATTGGTCAATCGTATGCCTGAGAAGTATACCAACCGTCAAGAGGTTGTGCATAGTGGGGGTATTGATTCAACGCATCGAATACTTGCAAATGTCCCTGACGAGGAGTTGGCGCGTATTAAGCAAATCGCCCTACTCGCCCAAAACCGCCGTCTTGAGGTAGTGCAAGATGAAGAGGTTGAGGAGCCGATTGACGAGGGTGATTTTGATGGTTGATAGTTCTACTTATCAATCTCTTATCCAAGGGGTCGACCCTCAAGTTCTTTTGCGTTTAATAGAGTTAGAGGAGCGAGAGAGGTTAAAGGAGCGAGCAAGAAATAATTACCTCGACTATGTGGACTATGTCCATGAGGGGGTATTCAAGCGTACTCGTCACGCAGTTGTAGTTTGTAATGCGATACAGGAAGCGTTAAACGAATCTGAACGTATTATGAGTAAGGTGGAAAGAGGTGAGCCACTAACGGATGATGAGGGGGTAGTTGTTCTTTTAATATCTATGCCCCCGCAACATGGTAAATCGTTGGTGGTAGCTGAGACTCTACCTTCGTACTTCAACTGTCGCCATCCGAACAAAAACTCCTTGATTATAAGTTACAATCAAAATTCTGCACGTAAGTTTGGTAGGCGTAACCGGTATAAAATCGAACGCTTCGCAAATGAGCTTTTTAACGAGCAGTTGGATGACTCTAACTCGTCGGTTGAGGAGTTTGGCTTAAAGGGTCGAACGGGGATTATTAAGTCGGTGGGTATAAACGGGACAATCACAGGTCATATGGGTAACTTGGTTATTATTGACGACCCTTATAAAAACGGTAGAGAGGCAAACTCTCCGACTATTAGGCGGAGTATACAAGATACCTTGGAGGACTCGGTGTTAACTCGTTTGCATCCTGGGACTCTGCTTATAGTCGTGCATACAAGGTGGCATGAGGACGACCTTATCGCTTATCTGTCGAACTTTTATGGTAATAGGGCAAGGGTATTGTCCATACCTGCTGAATGTGAAGATGAGGCTACTGACCCTCTTGGTCGCAAGTTAGGGGAGTTCTTGTGGGAAGAGCATCACGGTCGTCAATACTATCTTGACCGTAAACGTAATAGTCGAGTTTGGTCGGCCTTGTACCAACAACGTCCTGCACCGCAAGAAGGTGCGATGTTCCGTAAGTCCTCTTTCCGCTTCTATGCGAAGGAAAAGTTCTTCATCCCGAGAACGAATAAGTTCGACTTCAGTAAGTTTAAGTATTTGGTCATGTCGTGGGATTGTGCGTTTGAGGGTAATGCGACTAGCGACTATGTGGTCGGTCATGTTTGGGGGTATTCGGAGGGCAACTATTATTTAATTGATCGATTTAGAAAGCAGGTTGACTTCGTTGACTCGCATGCGCATATTTATGCGTTTATCAAGAAGTACCCTGCGGTTAAAACCATCTTGATTGAACGTAAAGCAAACGGCTCGGCTATTATCAACACTTTGGAACGGCGAAATGGCGTAAGGGGTATTAAGGGTATATCGCCAACGGAGTCAAAGGAACGTAGAGCCGAGAATGTTGCTTATCTTGTCAATGATGGGAGAGTCTTTCTACCTGAAGACGACCCTACAATAGACGATTTTATTGAAGAGTTCGGTAACTTCCCGTATGGTAAAAACGATGATGAAGTTGACGCCTTCACCCAAGCAGTTAGTTATATCGAAGAGAAGATTCACAATAAAGCAAAAGTTCGCTTCTAAAGAGGAGGGGTATTATGCCGAAGAAAGGTTTTTTCAATCGCTTTTTCGGCTTATCGAACAAGTCGAAGGATAAGGTGAAAGTTGTGCACCTTGTCCATACTCGTGGGGAGTCTCCAGAACGTGCGTCCACTGACCCACTCGAGTATATTCGCGAGGGGTATGAAAAGAATCCTACCTTTTTTGCGGCAGTTGACCGTATCGTTAAAAACGTGGATTCGGTAAACTGGTTCGTGGAGACTAAGCAGTATAATCCGGAAACTGGTGAGTATGAGTGGAAGTTGGATAAGGAGCACAAGGTCAATCGTTTGTTGACTTCTCCTAATCCTGTGCAGAAGATGACGTTCGATATGCATATTAAAGGTTCGGTTATCAATCTCTTGGTAGGGGGTAACTTTATTTGGTATAAAGTTCGTGACGACCTTGGCGAAGTGCGTTACTGGCAGTTACTTCCCTTATATGCGGTTAAGCCGAAGTTAGATGATACAGGGGTAGTCACGTATTATGAGTACCAACAACCTTTTGGTTCTTCTTATCGTACTATCCATATCCCTGCGAGAGATATTATTCACGGGTTCGAGTATAATCCCACCGACCCTACTTGGGGGTTGTCGAAGTTAAAAGTTTTAGCTGAAACTATCGACACCGACAATGCGGCTCAAGAGTGGAACCTCACTTCGACTGAGGGTCGTGGTGTTCCTGATGGGACTTTCATTATTAAGGGTGAAGTCGAGGAAGAGGAATATGAGAGGGCGAAGGAGCGTATTCGTGAAAACTACTACGGACCTTCTAATGGTCGACTTCCTTGGTTAATCACCGGAGATGTGGAGTGGATTCAACGTAGCTTATCGCCAGTTGAGATGGACTTCTTGAATAGTCGCAAGTTTAACCGTTCGCTCATCTCGGCGGTAATGGGTGTACCGCTACCGCTTCTTGGTGATATGGATGCGGCGACTTATAACAATGTGGCTCAAATGAAAAAGTCGTTGTGGGAGGATGCAGTAATTCCCATACTTAATTTAATCATGTCGACTGTTAACCTTGACCTCGCAGAAGAATATTCGGATTCTGTGCGTATTAACTACAGTTTGGCTGATGTGCAGGTGTTGCGTCCTGACTACGGTTCGAAGTTGAATGATGCTCTTAAACTCCAAAAGTTGGGGGTAGATCTTAAGGAGATAAACCGTATTCTCGACCTTGGAATTAACTTCGATGATTAAGACACTTTTTAACAATTTTCGAGATATTTTATATGATTGGAGGAGTTAAAGAAGCTTTCACTGAGTAGGAAATATATTAGGTAGAGTAAAATCTATATTCCTTTGAAGGTGAAGTATTAACTTCTTCTTAGTAGTCTCGGCGGGTAGGAGGTGATTAAGTTGCCGGAGAAGCCAAAACTGTCGATACCTGTATTATTCCAACGTATGGGGTATACGGCGGACAAACGTTTTTTACGGGTAAAGTTGTGGTTTATGCACACGGGTGACAACCTCAATGGGAGTCACTTCACCAAAGAGTCCATTGAAGCCGCTATACCTACGTTAGCGAATATTCCAATCTTGGGTTTTATTCGCGATAAAGGTGATGGGAGTCAGGACTTCGCGGGGCATGAGGAACGTTTGGTAATCAAGCGTGATGGTGAACCTGAACTCGTATATTATGGTTCCGCTTATGGGGTAATCCCTGAGTCTAACAATGCCCGCTTCGAGACTCGCTTATGCGATGATGGTGAAGAACGGGAGTTTTTGGTTGTTGACGGGTTAATGTGGTCGAAGTTTAAGAATGCCACACGTATTCTCACAGCAGATGGAGTTCGCCCACACAGTATGGAACTTTCTGAGGACTACGAAGGTGAGTTTGACGATAGGGGCGTATTCGTGTTTAAGCGTTTTGCTTTCGAAGGTGCTTGCATCTTGGGGGTTGACGTTGAACCTGCGATGATAAACTCGTCAATCGAAGTCCAAACGTCTTTCTCTAAGTCCATCGCTTCACAAGTTGCAACAATCCTCAAGGAGTACGAGAATTCGTTGCGTAGTGAAGGTAACTCTGGTGGAAAGGAAGGAGATGATGGTGATGGTAAAACTCCTGAAGGACTTGATGCACTTTTTTCGGAGTTAAAAAATCTCATCTCGATTGTTGATGGTAGTGATGAAGTTGTTAATGAAATTTTTAACTCGTTGTATAAGATTGAAAAACTATTGACTGGAGGAGATTCACAATGACGCCGGAACAAATCGCTGAGTTGAAAGCTCTTATCGAAAAGCTTGGTAAGCTTATCGAGGAGCAAAAGGGTGCAACTGGGGAGCAGTTCGCTAAGTACCAAAAGAAGATTGAAGACTTGGAAGGTCGTATTCGGGACCTGCAAGCAAAGGGTCGCGCCTTCTCGCCTGGGGGTAAACCGCAAGTTCGTGAAACTATCGGGACTCGCTTCGTAAATAGCGAGGTATTCAAAGCGGCTCAGTCCAAAAACCAACCCGAGGTGACTTTCGCCACTACTGTCGACCCTGTCCTTTCCACTGACGGTGACGGTAACATCGGCGTACCGCTTCAGGATGTTACTGAGGTAGTTTCTAAAGAGTACGAAAGCGTGGAGTCCACGATCACTCCGTACCGTGTGTCCACTGGTGCAGTGTCTTATATTCGCGAGACGGGCTTCACTAGCGGTGCAGGGGTGGTCGCTCAGGGTGATGCCGCAAATCCTTCTGAGTTGACTTATGAAGCTAAGCAAGAGCTGTTGAAGCGTATCGAAACGTGGATTCCGATTCACGAGGATACGTACAACGACAGTGAAGCACTTCGTTCGATTATTGACGAAGACTTGATGGATGCGGTGCAAGATAAAGTCGATGAGACGATTATTAATGCTATCCTTAACGATGAGTTGGTGCAAAAATACGACCCTGATGTAGATGGGGAAGTTGGGGATACGGTTATCGATGCGATTCGTAGGGCAAAAGCGAAAGCAGATGTTGCTAAGGCTCGCACGGACATCCTCTACATCAACCCTGTCGATACTGCTCGTATTGACCTTGTGAAAGGTGCAGATGGTCAATATGTGCTTGGTGGGGTAAATGGTGCAAAAGACTTGTGGGGTCTGCGGGTATTCCCTACGAATGCTTGCCCTGAAGGTAAGTTCATTATTGGTTCGACTAAGAAAGCAAAATTTGTTAAGAACGGCGAGTTTATTATCGAGATGAGCAAGTCGCACGGTGAAAACTTCACTAAGTCCATGCTCGTCATCAAGGCTACTCGCAGAGGTTTACCGATTGTCACTCGTCCTGAAGCTTGGGTAGTGGGTGAGTTCCCTGAACCAGTAGCTGACGGTGGGGATGATGAAAACCCTGACGTTTAATTCAATGGTTAGGGGGTAACCCTCTAAATCAATACCCGAGGGATACTTTCTCTCGGGTATTTCTATAACGGAGGTGTCGTATGAGTACCTACATGTCCGATGAAAAGTTGGAAGAGGTGCTTCAATCGGTAGTTACTCAAACCGAGTTAGATTCTATCGGGTGGAGTACACTTTCTTCTGAAGCTAAAAGTATTCTGCATCAACGTGCTACTAAAGCAGTTGACTCTCTCCCGTTCAGGGGTAAGCGAGCCGATCGTAATCAAGTGTTGAAGTTCCCTCGCATTATAAACGGGGTTAATACTGGAGTTCCTGACGACTTGCTTAGTGCGGTTGCACTAACAGTTGTTAATCTCTTAAAAGCCGAAGGTGATTCTGCGTACAATGCTCTAAAACTTGGAGTTAAAAGTTTTAGTATTGGTAAATTATCAATGTCCTTCGGTGAAACTTCCACTTTTAGTCCCGTCGATGCAGAGGTAAAGGAACTGTACTTGAGTAAGTACTTGGTTCGACATGGGATAAGGTGGTGATTGTTGTGGGTGAGCCGAAGGTAATGTTTACAGGTATTGACGTAGCTACCCCACTAACGGCATCGGGGGTAAACACACTCAAGGCAAATGGAGTACAGTTTGTAGGTCGTTATTTGGGGTATAGTCCTACGGGGTGGAAGCATCTCAGGCAGTCCGAGGTTGACTTGTTGAATAAAGCAGGTATTATGCTTTTTTCAATCTATCAAAGGGGTAAGGACACAATTCGTCAAGGTATTGAACAGGGGTTAAAGGACGGTATAGATGCGGCGAAGAGAGCGGAGTCCTTCGGTCAACCTAAAGGAACTGCCATCTATTATGCGGTTGACTATGATGCTCCTGCTTCTGACTACGACCAAATCGCTTCTTACCTCGAAGGTGCGAGAAGAGCACATCCACAGTATGCAGTGGGGGTATACGGAAGTTACAAGGTTATCGAAGAAATGGCAAAGCGTAAAGCAGCTGATCACTTTTTCCAGACTTATGCTTGGTCGAAGGGACTATTATCCCGCTATGCAAATATATACCAATGGAAAAACGATACCTCTCTTGGAGGTTTGACGGTTGACTTGTGTAAGTCGTATGGTAACGAAGGTTTTTGGGGTGAGGCAGTTAAACTTTATATTCCGCAGGGGGTAGGTGATGATAAGTTGAAAGAGGTCGAAGAGTTGCGTAAAGAGGTTGAATCTCTCAAGAAGGAGATAGCTCAGTTGAAGGAACTTCCTACTGTTCCAGACTGGGTAAAACCTCAAATTGAATGGGCAAAGTCTGAGGGTATTCTTACTGATGAGAAGGGGACTAGAGACTTTTACCGAGCCGTCACCATGATATACAACCTTGTACATCGGGGTAAGTCTAAGTGACTTTCTTTTATTACAAATTTGATACGCCACCTTCCTTTGTGGAGACGAATCTATATTGGATTGAGTAACTATCGGGGAGGTGGCGGGTTTGGAACTTTTTTTAGAAGTATTTGACAAGTTTGGCGTTTATGTTGCACTTCTCGTAATCTTGGGTATAGTCGTAAGGTATCAATACAACGAGAATCGCAAGCTTTTGGAGGAACAACGCCAAGAGCATCGTAAGATGCTTGCTGAACAACGAGAGGATAGTAAAGCTCGAGAAGAGCGTCTTATCCAAATTATTAACGAAGTGCAGGAACACAATGATAAACTTGTTGAGTTAAACAACAAGTTGGCTAAGCAGTTACCGGATATCAACAATAAATTGACTATTATTGTCAAGGAGTTAGGGGTGAAATGTCGTGAAGATAAACTGGAGAAGTAAAATTGCAAGTCGTAAGTTTTGGGCGTTGGTGGCGGCTCTCGTTACTGCGAACCTTGTGTTGTTCGGGGTAAACGAGGAGACTATCGTCAAGGTGACTGCGGTGTTGACTCAGTTTGGTGCAGTCGTAACCTATATCTTGGTTGAGGGGTCAATCGACAAGTCGCACAAACATGGCGATAAGTCTGGTGGTTCTGAATGATTGAATCTCTTATGAATCAAACTTGCGTTTGGGAGAAGTATAAGGGCGAGGACGACTATGGAGTCCCGTCCTTCTGCGCCCCTCTCACGTTGAAGTGCCGTAAAGAAACTGGAGTTAAGCAAGTTCGTAGTGATGGTGAATCTAAGTTAGTCCACGTTAGGACGTACTTTTTACCCGGCTACTTCAAGGACATGGTTACTACCAACGACAAGATTGACGGTAAGAAGGTCGATATTGTCGAGCATCTATACGATGCTTCGGGAGGGGTAGCGTACTTGGAGGTGAGTATTCGTGAGTAGGGTAGTGATGAAAGCCGATATCGGGTGGGACAAGATGCTTGCTTATGCGGATGCTGAGTCTGACCGCATGGCGAGAGCCATCGCGGTAAACACACTTGCTATCGCTGTCGCAACGGCTCCAAGGCGTACAGGTAACCTTGCCGCTTCGCATTATATTCGTAAAGTCGGTAACGGTTACGAGGTAGGAAACTCCGCACCTTATGCGAAGTTTGTTGCGGCGATGCCGCAGTCGAGTTTGAGAACGGGTCGTGCAAACTGGTTACCGAGAGCCTTCGAGGAAGCGATTCGGGGTGCTGGAATCAAAGTAAAAAGCACGGGTCTGTTGTAAAGGTTGGTGGACTATGAACTTCTTAGACGCAGTTAAAACTATATTAAGTAGTACCTACCCTATTCGTTTGGTCAATGTTCCATCCTCGGGTGATTGTATAGTCATCAGTGAGGAAGCTGTGGATGGGGTATTCGGGGGTATTGACCCACTATCTAAGAGTGACCGTCAAGTTACACTCTCTTTCTTCGTTAGAATTAAGGAGAAGCCGGCGGTATACTCGGAGATTATGAATCTGCTCGAATCGTTCCATTATACGCTTCTGAGTAAGACGGGGTCAAACCTTGGAGGTTTTCACATCATTAGTGTAGGAGAGCCGACAATCATCCCTGCAGGGGTTGATTCGGACGGTTTTTTCAAAGCTTCAATGCGAGTTCAAATTGTTTATCAATAAGAAAGGGTGATTATAATGGCAAAAGTCACTGGTATGAATACTGAGTTTTACGTCTGGACTGGTAGTGGCGATCCTACATCTGAAGATCGTATCTCTAACATGACTGAGATTGGTGAGTTTGGTTGGGAGACTACTGAAGTTGATGCAAGCGACCTTGACTCGGGTGAAGCAGGAGAGTTCCTGCCGGGGCCGACTGACTTCGGTTCTTTCACTTTCACTGGATACGCAAACGGTGCGAACATCCAAAGGTTGCAGTCTTTAAGGGCAACTAAGTCTGCAAATCGTGAGTTGAACTTCGGAGTATATACCCCAGGTGCTGAACACGCAAACTTCAAGGTTAAGGGGTATATCGCAAGCTTCCAAGTCGGTGCGAGAACTCGTAACGACCTTATCACTTTCACTGGTGAGGTTCGAGTTACTGGCGAGCCTACTTGGGACTGGGAACCGCCTTCGGCACAAGGCGGCGGAGATTAATCAAATTCTGTGAGTTAAGTTTTAATCTACTGATACTTTACCTTTAGGAGGAGTTAAAAATGGCAAAAAACAAAGAGGTTAACCAAACTAAACGCACAGTGGACTTCACAACTCAGCAAGCGGCATTAAACGTATATCTCTACGAGAAGAAGAACGGTCAAGGGTCTATCACTTATCTGTACGAACCGTCCATCGTAGGGGTTATGGAACTCATCAAGCTCGGTTCGGGGGCAAAGTCGGACCAAGAAGCGGCTTCCATCTTGATTGACCTTCTCGAAGGTGGTAAATCTGTCGTTGATGTTGCTTGCGACTTGATTCTTCAGTCGGCTCATCTGTCGGTTGTCGGTCGTGAGGGTGCTGAGGGGGCAGTCAAGGAGATTCGTAATCGAGTAAGTGAAGGTGTTCGTCAAATCAAAGAGGGTGTTTTCGACACTCAAGCTCCAGTTGAAGAGGTAGCACCGCAACCTCAAGTAGTCGTTGTCCAAGCACCGGTAGGGGGTAACGGACAAAAAGAGGAGTTGTAATCTATGTATATAGACATCACCCCTCTTGAGGTGAAGAAGTTTGAAAAGGAGAATAATATCTCCTTATTCGAACTTCTTCAACCCTCTTTCCATAACCTCGTCCTGCTGGAGAAGCTTTTGAAACGCCTACCTGAAAACGAAGCCTTAAAGTCTGCGTTAGGGGTATTAGCTGAAAGGGATATGATACCGTACTTTTCGGAGGTTTTGGATGAGTTAGAATCTCTTGGTTATATCTCTTTCGATCCTGATGCTGATGAAAAAATCCCTAGCAAGACCTTCGGGGAACTTTGGGAGGAAAGCTTCGCGGATGCTTACAGGCTCGGTCTTTCGAAGGATGACTATTGGACGTTGATGCCGAAGCAGGTTGTTAACATCAGTCTTGCTCTAGTCGAGGATAGGAAGGCTCAAATGCAAGGAGAAGTAAATATGCAACTATACCTTGCTCGACTGATGGCTCTTGCGATGAACAACCCGAGGAAGTTGCCGAAGAAGCCACCGAATCTTTTCGAAGAGGAAACCGAGGGTCAAAGACTTCGAAGGGAGATTCTTCAAGGTGCTTCGAGGCAGGGAGGTTACAAAAGTTCCGAGGAGGAGGAACTCTAGGGTATGGTGCTTTCGGCGTCATACCCTTATTTAGTTAGGAGGTGATGGTGTGTGGCCGCAACAGTAGGAAGTATCGTAATCCAGACTATATATTCAAACGACAAGCGTAGCTTCACTAACGTCCAGAGGGGTATTGAAGACCTGCGTAAAAACGTCAACAAGACCTCTACTGCGATGGGAAATCTGTCGAAGTCTATAGCCAAAATCGGTGCTGTTGTTGCAAGTGCGTTTGCAGTGGCAAAGGTAGTCCAGTTTGGTTCGGAAGCTACTAAGGTTGCCATGCAGGTTGAAGCGGCTACTCAACAAGTTACTCGTACAATGGCTGATAGTTCCGAAGCTTTCTTAAACTGGGCGAAAACAAGTGCTATCGCCTACAACATGTCAAGAGCGGAAGCTATCAAATACGGGGCGATATACTCGAATCTGATAAGTACCTTCTCTAATGATTCTGCAGTTACTGCAAAGTACACTATCGACTTGTTGAAGGCATCGGCAGTTGTGGCGTCTTCCACTGGTAGGACTATGGAAGACGTAATGGAACGTATTCGTTCGGGTATGCTTGGCAACACTGAGGCGATTGAAGACTTGGGTATTAACGTCAATATCGCCATGATTGAATCAACGGAGGCGTTTAAGCGTTTTGCTAATGGAAAGTCGTGGAACCAGTTGGATTTCCAGTTGCAACAGCAGATTCGTTTATTCGCCATCTTGGAGCAGTCTGCCAAGAAGTACGGAACGGAGGTCAATAAAAACACTGCTTCAAGCATGCAGCAGTTTATCGCACAACTGAAGAACGTGCAGTTAAGTCTTGGTCAAGCTTTTCTTCCGATTGTAAATGTTGTACTTCCGATATTGACTTCCTTCGCCGCAAAACTGGCTCAAGTGGCGGAGGTTGTTGCGGCGTTTAGCCAAAGGATATTTGGTAAACCGCAGGAGATACAGGCTCAGGCTTCGGCTATCTCTAATCAAGCTTCTGCTGTGACTTCTCTTGGTGATTCTATCGAAGATGCTGGAAAACAAGCTAAGAAAGCTTCAAAACAAGTAGCTTCGTTCGACCAAGTTATTATGCTTTCTAAACCTGATGCTGATTCGGAAGTAGGGTCAAGCGGTGTATCCTCGCCATCGGTTGATTTGAGCGGACTAACTGGTGCTATCCAAGAGGCTGATAAGGCGTTACCTGACTTGGAAGGTAAGTTGAAGTCTTTTACTGAACGTGCTTATCAATACTTGAATTCTATCGGTATTGACAAGTCCACTATTGACAATATTGTGGGTCATAGTAAGAGCCTTGGTAACTCCGTGCTTCAAGTGTTCAGGGGTATCGCACCTAAGTTGAAGAGTACCTTGAAAACTGCACTGGATTCTCTTGGAACAATAGCGGTATCGAGTGGAAACCTTGTACTTGGTATCGGTGAGGGGATTGTAGGGGGTATTGATAAATATCTTCTGCAAAACAAAGGTCGATTAACTGCGACTTTATCTCGCATGCTCGATGATGCTTCTGTTATTCTAAGTCAAGGGACGCAGTTTTTTAGCGGTTTGGCGGATTCAGTAACTAAGTTTTTCAAGTTGGAAACGACTAAGCAGGCTATCGCTGACTTCGTAGCCATCGCAACGGACTTGTTCCTTAAACCTAAGGAGTTGCTTCTTGCTTTTATCGCGGATGTTACCACGGGTATAAACACTATCTTCCAAGAGAATAAAGCTAAGTTAGACGAATACCTTGGGAATGCTTCTGCTCTCTTGTCGGATACGCTTGGTGTGTTGAAGAAGATGATTCAGGAAACCTTCGACACCGTATTAAAGGCGTACGACACTTATGCAAAACCTGCGATTGACAATATCGCTAATGGAATCTCGTTAATTGTTGGTAAAGTTTTAGATGCTTACAACAATCACATCATGCCAACGTTCTCTCGTATAGTTGAGAAGTTCTCCGAACTGTACGAAAGGGCTATCAAACCTTTCGTTGATAGACTTGTCGAGGTAGTAGGTAAACTTATTTTTCTTGCAAGTGAGATATGGAATCGGTTTATCGCTCCGATTATCGGATGGTTAGTTGATAAACTTGCACCGGTATTCTCGAACATCTTCGAGACGGTGTATGATGTGGTAGCGACATCCTTCCAGTTGATAATGGATGTGGGACAAGGACTCCTTCGTTCTCTAGGGGGTATTATAGACTTTATCACTGGAGTCTTCACTGGCGACTGGAAGAAGGCTTGGGAAGGGGTAAAAGATATCTTCGGCGGAATTTGGGATAGTCTTGTAGGTTTAGTTAAGTTTCCTCTCAACCTTATTATTGATGCGATCAACGCAGTAATTAGAGGTTTAAATAAGATAAGGATTGACGTACCGGACTGGGTTCCGGTTTTCGGTGGTGATACTTGGGGTATAAACATCCCTCAAATCCCTAAACTTGCAAAAGGTGGTTTGACTGTTGGAGCAACCTTAGCAGAGATTGGGGAAGGTCGTTACCAAGAAGCAGTTTTACCGTTGAACGACCAAGTATTCGGTAAGTTGTCGGCTCTCTTAGTTGATAATCTTCCTGCAAATAATAGACTTAATTCCGCACCTCAAATAAACGTAACGTTAAGTCCTGAGACTCTTATTCTTCTATCGGATGATGATTCTCAACTTCGTAGGCTTGCTCGAAGACTTAAAACTATTCTGGAAGAGGAGATGCTTCGTACTGGAGGAGGGTTTAGTTATGGCTTTTAATCCTTTTGAGTTTAAGGTGAACGGAGTTCCACTTTCTCGTAAACCGTCTGCTTATCAAATTGACTTCCAACCCATCTCTGACGGTGAGCGACTTTTAGATGGAACTATGCAAATTGAAGGGGTAGCGGCGAAACACGTCGTTACCCTAGAGTTCGACTATATCTCCAAGGACGAGTTGGAACAATTAGTGGGTGTGACTTGGGAAGAGTTCCGTACCAACAGGTCAAAGTTGAAGCAGACTATCACTTTTCCGTACTTCGATGATGAACCTATCACTCTCAACACGTACTTCGGACCTTTTTCTATTCGCAGAGATAGGGAGTCTACATCGGTAAATGCTTGGCGAGATGTGCGAATCTCGTTTATCGAATTGTAAGGAGGGGTATTCATGTCGTTAGTTGAAGACGTTGTTGTTAGAGTTACGTTTAATGATGATTCAACCTTGGACTTAACGGCTAAAAACTACCTCCACAAGTTTTCACTTATGCTTGAGTTGGATACTTCTCGCCAGGCATTGACTGGTGGTGTTAGTGCCAACGAGTTGAATCTTGTACTGAATAACTCGTCGGGGGTATTCTCCCTGACGAATCGGGAATCTCCGTACTACGGCTTGATTGAAGAGGATATTAAGTTAGAGGTATTTGTAGCTGGTGAACCGCAAGGAGTTTTCTATGTCAAAAACTGGGATGCTCCTTCAACCGCTACTAGAAAAGTAGCGACAATTCGTGCGGTCGATAGGCTTCAAAGTGTTCTTAATTCTCCAGTAAGTCTTTTACCTGTAAATAGGTCTATAATGTTAAAGGACTATCTAAAGTTAGTTTTCCTTTCTGTCGGTTTTAGTGAGGAAGACCTCGATATATCTGAGGATTTGACTGAAGTTTTGAACTATACTGTAGTGTCGGGGGCGAGTTTATCTTCTGTATTAAACGATATCGCTCTTTCGGGGTATTGTTATATCTATGTGGGTAAGGATAATAAGATTCACGCAGTAAGTAGGGATATTCGTGGGGAAGTCCGGCATTCGTTTTCCGATTCAGTTGGTATTGTTAGTATAAACCCTGCAAAAAGTCTCCTTTCAGGGGGTAACACCTTATCTGTGGGGTATTATACTACCTCGCTTGGTGAGGTTACCGAGGTGCTTGCTATTAAAGGGGTAACACTTCCTGTGGGGGAGTCAACTCTTGCTAATTATGAGGTTAAAAACGCCAACCTTTTCGAGATTGATTCGGTGAAACTAACTTCGGATAAGAACGTAAGACTTTTAGGGGTGACTTGGACGCAGTCTACAGTGAGTATTACGGTTGAAAACGCGGAAGAAGAGGAGTCTACTTGTGATATATTCGTTTATGGTAGGCAGTTAGACCTAAGCTCATCTTATGTACTTCGTCAAGACTATGATCTTGTTCAAAGGAATGGAAGAAAGGATATCAAGTTAGAATCTACCTTGTTGCAAACTAAGTCTTCTGCTGACGCACTTGCTGATAAATTATGGAGTTTAGTTACTCAACCCATACCTTATATAGATGCCAAGCTATTTATAAACCACTTTTCTCTCGACTTGTGTGAAGTTGTAAAGTTCGAATCGGAGAGATTGAATCTTAACTACACAGGGTATATCCATTCTCTCACGTTTGAGTGGAGAGGTGGCGATGCTGTCACAGTCAATGTGGGGGTAAAGCCACTCTTGGTTGACGAGTAAGAAGAAGTTCCAAAGGACGAAAAATTTATTCGTCCTTCTGAATAATTTTTTCGTCCTTTGTAATCTTGTGTTTTTCTATCTGAATCGGGTTTATTATAAGTGAATAATTTGGTGGAGTTTTTTAAATGGATGAAGAGTTGAAATTCCACCAACGGAGTTAATTTTATTACAATTAAGAGTAAAGGAAGACGGTGAAGGTGAACTGTAAGTAGTTACCGTTAACTTACAGTTAGTCTACTACAGTACAACAATACCAGGCATCCAACTTCAGGAGAGTGGATGTGGGGTATGAGGTCTTTCTATATTTCTATGGAAGGGGGAGTCGCCGCATGGCTGATGGTAAAGAGTTTTTCCCTGACAATCTAATAGCCGAAGTTCCCTTATCGGCGTACACACTTTCAAATGCGACACTTTCGGATGATGTGTTTATTATAAATCCAAACGGGTCAATCGCTATCGAAGTTTTATTTGATGTGGGTAAGAGGTTCGCTTGTTACTATCTCCGTCACAAGGTTGTGTATAAGGGTAGTACCGATATCTCGGCAAACTTCACTCCAAAGGGTCAAATTTTCTTCGATATCCACTATACGAACGACCCTAAGTCGGACAACAATATCGTTTTATTCAATAATGATGAGCAAGATGGTGATAGGTATGTCAACTTATCTGATGTTCCTACTCGCAACAAAGAAGTTAATAAGTTGACTATGCGTATTGTCAATAAGAGTGAGGCTCCACTATATATCTATTCGATTGAAATCTTCAAGTCGAAGGACTTTTCACCTTATCAAATTGTTGACGTATTGAAGGAAGAGGTCATCACGGCTGATGTGATCCATGCTACGGCAAACTTCAATGAAGCGGTATTCACGCAGTACCTTCAAACAAACGTCTTTTCTATGAGTGCTTTGGGGCGGTTAATCTCTCCGCAGGTTGATTATATGATCGCTCAAGACTGGACGTTGGACTTCAGGACTGCAACTCTCTCCAGTACGGAGAAGGAGCAGTTTTATATTGACGTTCAATATGCGGATGGATCAACGAAGCGTTACTACTTTTGGTATGCGATAATCGGTGACCATCCAGATGCGTACAAGTACCTGACTACTGTTGACCCGAGGGAGAAGTTCCCAAGTATATCGGATGAGGATAGGGATGCTTTCAAGTTTATGGTATATAAGAAAACGTCTGATGTGTCGAAGTTGTCAATACGGTTCGTTGAGTTCGATGACGGTCAAGGGGGTAAAGTTACCGGACCGATGTTTATCTTGGGAGCAGGGACAAGCCTAGACCCAAATTCCCTGCTTGGAAAGTTTGTCATGTATAAGGATTATACGGGAGTCCATCTGAAGTATACCACCCAAACTGGTAAGGTTAAAGAGTTCCACATGGATGAATATGGGGTATACGCAGTTGGAATGTATAACCGTATTGACTACATTGAGGAGTACGATGATATGGTAAAGTTCAAGTTTATCGGAGACCCAAATCCGTTGGAGTTGGAGCCAATTTACGATGAGTCGAACAAGTTCCTTGGGATATTGGTGAACAACAACGACTTCGTACCTTATACTCGTAAGTCCGGTTCGGGAAAGGGGGTATAAGCGATGCTTTTCCCTAATGATCCAAACTCAAAGATAAGCTGGTTTCACTTCATCTTGGGAACGGCGTTTGCGGGCAAGTTAGACACGTTTATTTATCCTGAAGATGCGGAGGATGCGGAAGAAGAGGCAAAGGAGGAGGACTAAGATGTTTATATCGAATGATAAAGAAGCCTTCTCCTTTTTAGCGGGTCTTATAGTAGGTGCGAGATGGACTACGTTGGTGAAAACTCCAAATATTCGCGTGGGGGTAACTACTCCACCTAAGAGAAAGCAAACTAATATAGGTGCTAAAAACGTTGTTACGTTGTCACTTGGTAAAAAAGAGGGTGAAAGAGGGCAGTCAGTTAATATACCGGTATATCTCTCTAACAACGACCCTACTAGGATAGGAAATGCTATTGGAGTGGGCGGTTTTATTCTTGATATTCGCTTCAACCCTGATTATGTTCAGTATACGGGGTATTCGAAGGTTGACTGGGACGGTTCGGTAACGGTTGATACTTCGAATGTGGCTTCAGGGGTATTGAAGCTGATGGGACTTCGCACTTCGAACTTCTTCGGTGATTGTCAACTTTTGAATCTTTCGTTCTTTGTTAAGTCAACTGTACCTGAGACAGTAACAAGTATTGAACTTCGTTTAGCAGGGTCAGCAGGAACGGGTTTAGGGACGGAGGTTTTATTCGTTGAGTCTCTTGGGGATGATGAGTACCAATACTACTACGTCCAACCGAGTGGGAAAGAGTCGGGGAGTATAGAACTTGAGGGTATCGATATACCCAAATATTCTGCACCTATTAGTGATTCGCAGTATGGATTAATCGGTGGCGGAACTTCAATCGTGGATTTTACGCTTAATAACGTGACAGTGATAGGGCCAGGTGGAATTGGGGGTGGTGACGGTAGCGGAGGTTGGAGTGGAACTGTAAATGCTACTATTGTAGTTTGGTTTAATGGTCAGAGAATCGGCTCGTATACCATCAAGTTGCAACGGGGAACGCACAGTTACAGTGGTCGCTTCCCTATCTATGTTCCTTCTTCGGGGTATGGAGATATCGAGTTTACTATCGAGATTGAACCTGAAGAGGGTGAAGAGGATGTACCGTTCTATGTGCTTATCCCTGCGTTCTCTTTCAAGGCGACAATCACCTCCGATATTGACCGAGAAGACCAGTCGGATATACCGACACCGGACGTAAAACCTCGACTATATGAGGTAGTTATCGGTCAAGAGTATATCTATATCTATCAATATAGTGTCGCTCCACCCGCGAGTTTGTCGGGGGTAATCGAATCTGCGGAGACCGTAGAGAGAGTTACTGTCCGGCAAATCCAAACTTCTAAGTTAGCGGTCATTGAAACGATGATAGCGGTGGAGTTGGCAAGGTTAAGGGTATATTTTTTACCTGCAAAGTTAGAAGGTGCGATTGAATTTGCTAAAGCAAGGGATTATTTTAATTTGTATCAGTTGCTTCTTAAGAAGAAGGCTCTTTTAGAGCAAGCTGAGTCGCATGATGTTTTCACTGAAAGGGGAGTTGAGGTTAAAAAAGACACGACTATGGAGTCTGGTTCTTCAGTTGAATTTATATTCATTAGGCAGGTTCCTAAAGATTGAGGAGGGGTAATATGAAAAATCCGACAATGGAAAAAGCGGGGATTCGAGGGCTTATCACTGTAACTCAGGTTGACCCTGTAACCGGTAAAGTGTTGAACAAGAAGACAGTGGAGAATATGATTACTAAGCAAGGTTTGGCGATGATGTTGTATGGGTTTACTCGTCACTATTGGGGCGAGTACCTTGGTAACTCTACGATGTTTGGTCAGCATTTCGCCAATTCGGGGGTAGGAAACGGTCGAACCTCGACTACAGATTGGATGATTAGCTACAATATAGGACCAACGTTATTTGCTTTAGACTCCGAGACTATGCCGAATGCGGACTTGAAGGATCTTCCCTTCATGAATGCTAAAGGGGAAGTAAATGATTCGGAGTTGACTTTCTATGCGACAGGTAAGACGTATACTCCCGACTCTAAGGAAGGAACTATTATTCACCTTGAGAGGAGTAGTTACGTTGCAACTGAGTTGATGGCAGGTCGTTCTTTTTATATCCCTGCGGCAAAAGGTAACGGGACTTTCAACAAGATAGCGTTTGGTATAAACTACATGAATACTCCAGTAAGACCGGTATACCAAACACCGTTCTTCGGTAAAGTTTTACCTTATAACACGAATACAACTGAAGTATACTATGCGAGACCGGGGATACCTGGGTTGACTTCGGAAGATGAGATTCTTTTAGCTTATGGAATTCAAAATGCGCGTTATGTTTATAATCTTGAGACCGGGGTATTCTCGATTCTTGACTCGTCTGACCCAAGATACGGTGTACTTCTTGGTTCGGTTGGAATGGAGCAGTATATTATAAACAATAAGTGGGTGCGTATTACAAGGAGATTTAACTCTAGTTATGATGTTTTCTTTGTGAGAGACCTAACAACTAATGCGGAGACAACGTATTCTTTCGGCACAAACCCAGGGACAATTCGTAATATTATCTTATACAACGATAAGTTGTATTTGTCGGGAAATTACTCGAGTACTCTTATGGCTTTCAATAAGTCGACTTTTGCGAGAGAGTCTGCGAGTGACTTAAGTATATCTACGTTGTTAACTGGGTTTCCATCTCAGTTTACATCTAACGTTAATTCAGTTTACTTCGGTATGAGAGGAGAAAACTATACTGCGATTTGTGACACGTACGGAACTATATTCGAGTTTACGGATATGACAAATGCTTGGAATACAGTTGTTGAACGTCACTTCGCGCCTTCCTTGGGGTATATTCAATCTTCGAACAACGAGTATTTCTTCTGCGAGAATGTTTCTGTTCCTCAAGCGTATGGTTCGGTGTCGGTAACAAACTACACTTCGCCAGGCTTGAACAATCTGTATTCTCCGATACTGGTTAGTTTAGGGTCGGGACCACTGCTTTCTTATGCGGACTTGGGTCAAGACTTCGTGCATACGTCTGGAACGGACACGTATGTCTCTTATGCGTTTACTGTAGGTTCGGGACAAGCAGTTATCGAAACGACACCTTTGTAAGAGATGAAAGTAATTTCTTGACTTATCAAGTCTGGTAGTGATACTTTATAGTATTAGAGAAGCTAAAGTCGGTAAATTCTTTCAAACTCCGACTTGGCTTCTCTTTTTGTTTGCCTTCGGGGGTATTCGGCTTAAAAAAAAA
>Ga0181858_1000245_pt1 | contig 24098 bp, 23 predicted proteins | sample NewIslPassag4_SG_FD_130749 | JGI IMG/M metagenome (GOLD analysis project Ga0181858, IMG submission 130749) | Feedstock adapted compost microbial communities from Newby Island compost facility, Milpitas, CA, USA - Passage 4_SG | ecosystem: Engineered > Solid waste > Feedstock > Composting ...
CTGATCCTCGGCTTCTGAGGGCCGGCCGCGGCGGCGGCTGGCGCGCGCGGCGGCGGGCGCGGGGGGGCCGCCCGCGGGGGGGGGGCGGGGGGGGGGGGGCCGGCCCCCCCCCGCCCGCGGGGGGGGATGTGGCATGGCGAGCCCTGCGGGGGCGCCGCGGCCGCCGGTGCCGCCCGCCGACGAGATCGACCACGACGAGTTCGAGGCCTCGTCGTTCGCGTTCCTTGGCGAGGCGCCGGTCGCCGTACCGGGGCTCGGTGCCTTCACCGCCCAGCGGCCGCCGATCACGGTGCTCACCTCCGGCCGGGGCCGGGACCTCCACGGCGCCGTACGCCGGCGATGTCTCTACCATGGGATCGACTTTCCCCCGTCCGAGCGGGCCGCGGAGATCCTGCGCCGCTCGGTCCCCGCGGCGAACGAGCCGCTGATCAGATCTGCCACCGAGTTCATCGGCCGGCGGCTGGATCTCGACAAGGCCCCCGGCATGGCCGAGACCATCGACCGGGTCGCGGCGCGGTCCGCGGCCGGGGCGACCGAGCCGGTCCGCCGGGTCGTCGTCCGCACGCTGAGCGCGATCGCCGAGACGCCCGCCGACCGCGCCACGATCCCCGCCGCGCTCGACGAGGTGACCCCGCGAGGGAAACCATGACCCGGGCTGAGCCGCGTGCCGGACACCCGCCGCGGCCCTTGCGCACGACGAGAGGGACGGACCGGGTCCCCCACACCGCCCTCGCTCGCCGCGCCACCGTGCGGCGGCGTATCCCCGGGGCGGTGTCCCGAGCACAACCCCCCTGGAGAAGCAGCATGAAGATTGACCACGAGTTCACCGTGAGCGTCCCCGTCGACCGCGCCTGGGCGGTGCTCACCGACCTGGAGGCGATCGCCCCCTGCATGCCCGGCGCGCAGCTCACCGGGGTGGACGGCGACGTCTACTCCGGCACGGTGAAGATCAAGGTCGGCCCGGTCGTGTCGCAGTACGCCGGGAACGTGAAGTTCCTGGAGAAGGACGACGCCGGCCACCGTGCGGTCATCGACGCCCGCGGCCGCGACTCGCGGGGCGGCGGCAACGCCTCGGCCGTCGTCACCGCGCAGCTCCACCCGGACGGGGACCGCACCCGGGTCACCGTGGAGACCGACCTCAAGATCACCGGCCGGATCGCCCAGTTCGGCAGCGGCATGATCAAGGAGGTGTCGAACAAGCTGCTCGGCCAGTTCGTGGCCAACCTGGAGAACCGCCTGCTCGCCGACGGCGGCGCCGCCCAGGCCGACGCGACACCGGCCGAGGAGACCGCGGCGAAGGATGGCCAGGCGACGGACACCGCCGTTTCGGGCACGGCGGAGAAGGCCGCCCAGCAGACCGCGAAGGAGACCGGCGAGGGCGCCGCCGAGGCCGCGACGGCCGCTCCCGCGGAGGCCGCGAAGGACGCCGCGGCGGCGGACGCCAAGGAGAAGGCGGCGGAACCGGCGGCCGCCCGGTCCGAGGCCGCGGGCACCGCGGCTTCGGGCACTGCGGCTTCGGGCACTGCGGCTTCGGGCACTGCGGCGAAGCCGGCCGATGCGGGGACCGGCGCGAGCGGCACCCGCCCGGCCGCCCAGGCCGAGGAGGCCGAGCCGCTCGACGTGCTCAGCCTCGCCGGCACCTCCATCTACAAGCGGCTCGTCCCGCTCGCCGTCGCGCTCGTCGTCATCATCGCCGTCATCGTCGTCCTCGTCGTCTCCTGACCGCGGCCGTGCCACGGGCGGACCGCCCGCCGGGGACCTGGCGGGCGGCTCCGTCCCGCCGGTGCTCGCCCACGCGGACCGGGATCGCGCTCGCCGCGGCGCGCGGCGTGACCGCGGGCGTCGGCGAGGCCGAGGCGCACCCGGGCGCTGCCCGCCCTCACCTCACCCGGTCGCGCCGTACCGGGCGACCCGGCTCGCCCTGGTACGGCGCCGCGCCGGGATCGAGATCTCCGACGCGGGGTTCCGCGCCGCCTTGGCGACGCCGTGATCGGCGCCGGCCCGCACGCCCGCCGCCGGGACCGCCCCTGCCGCCCGCGGCCGGCACTCACGCCTCCGTGCCCGGCCCGGCGGCCGCCCGCCGGGACGGTGGCCTGCCACGGGCCACCCTGGGCGGACCGGCACGGCGGGGGGGGCGCGCCGGCGGCCCGGCCGCGGGCAGCCGGGGAGGCGCGGGGGGGGGCGGGGGGGGGACGCCGCCCCGCACCCCCCCCGGCGCCCCGGCCCGGCGGCCCCCCCGCGGGGGCGGTGGCCTGCCACGGGCCCCCTGGGCGGACCGGCACGGCGGGCCGGCCCGGCCGCGCACCCGGGCCGGAAAACGGGCAAGGCCCGGAGCGGAGCGGCAAGGTGCCGCCCCACCCCGGGCCGTCGCCGTCTCTGGGGAGCTAGGGGGTCAGCGGATGGAGATCAGAAGCCGGTGCTGCGCCAGCCGGGCTGGTACTGCTCGCGCACGACCTTCGCGTACGGGGCCGGGCTGACGATGGCGCGGACCTCGATCTGCTCGTGCGGCTCGACGGTGAGCTTGCGGGTGCCGCCGTCCGGCTCGCCCCAGACGACCTTGACCTCGGCGCCGATCGGCACGTCGGGGTCGACGGTCGCCAGCGACAGGCCGGCGCGCTCGTTGGCGCTGTAGCCGGTGAACAGGGACAGGCCCACGACCTTGCCGTTGGCGTCGATCACCTTGTCGTAGTTCGACGAGCCGTAGTTGGCGTTCGGCACGTCGAAGAACTGGTAGCCCGGGCCCTCCGGGTCGACGAGGGAGGCGAGAACCTTGCCCAGGTCCTCGGGGTTCCAGGCCAGGGTGACCTTGCGCCGGAACCGGTCCTTGTTCTCCGCCATCTCGCGGAGAGCGTCGGCGCCGACGAAGTCGTGGTCGAACTTGATGAAGTTGCCGTAGCCGAGCTCCCACGGGTTGAGGTAGTAGTCCTCGATCTTGTCGGAGACGAAGGAGCCGGCGAGGGCGTTGGTGGCCTCGTAGCTGTCGACCGGCAGCCACTCGCGGTACTCGCGCAGGCCCGGCGAGGTGTAGATGGCCGGAAGCGGCGACGGGATCCAGCCGGACTCGAGGGTGTTGCTGGAGTAGGCGCGGGAGCCGCAGGGCTCCAGGCCGAACTCGCGGCCGGCCTCGAGGATGGCCTCGCGGACCTTCTCGTAGGTCTCGTACGGGCCCCAGATCTCCAGACCGGGCATGCCGGCCATGCCGTGCCGCAGGGTGCGGACCCGCTCGCCGGCGATGTTCATCCAGCCCATGCGGAAGAACTTGAGCTGCTCGAGCTTGCCGCCGTGCAGCTTCTCCAGGATCGCCCAGGCGTTCGGGCCCTGGATCTGGAAGCGCCACAGCTCACGCTTGACGGCCTTGCCGTACGGGCGCGACGGGGACCGCGGGTCGAGCTTGATGTCGACGTTGTAGCCCTTGCTGCCCTTCCACTGCAGATAGTTCGCGACGGGGGCGCGGCCGACGAAGGTGAACTCCTCCTCCGCCTCCCGGAAGAGGATTCCGTCTCCGATGACGTATCCCTCCGGGGACACCGGGACGAACTGCTTGGCCATGTTGACCTCGAAGTTCGCCACGCTGTTGATTCCGGTGTCGGAGATCAGCTTGAGCGCGTCCGGGCCGGAGATGAACAGGTTGACCATGTGGTGGGACTGGTCGAACAGCACGGCCGTCTCGCGCCAGGCCTTCACCTCACGGCGCCAGTTCGAGAACTCCGCGGGGACGACCGGGTAGATGTAGGCACCCAGCTGGGAGTGGCGGAGCAGCTCTACGATGTTGCCGGACTGGTCCAGCAGTTCCTGCAGATTCTTGGCAGTCATCTCTTAAACCCGTTCTGTGTGGGACGCCGTCGGCACTTCCGTCGGCTTTAAGCTATTCCCTTCGTGTGTGCCGGGCACATGGCGAAGGGTTGGAGTGGTGTGGCCATGACCGGCAATGGCCGGTGCGTCATTTGACGTAATCACTTCCGCGATTGTGAGGACGCGGAGGCACGCCCTCACCGCCGGTCGGGCTCGGGTGCGCCCCGGGACGGGCGCGCGGCACCGCGCGGGCGGCGATGCGGTGCCGCGCGCCCATCCCGGGGCGTGGCCGTCACGCCGCGGCCCGCTCGCCGCGGCTCGCGCCGGTCACCTCGAAGAGCGCCAGCGCGGCCGCGGTGTTGGAGGCCGGAACGTGGTAGGTGTCGTGGATCCGGACGATGTCGTCGCCCAGGGCGCCGCGCATCACCAGCCACATGATGAGCTCGAGGCCCTCGGTGCCGGCCTGCTCCATGTACTCCTCGCGGGAGAGGGCGGCGAGCGCCCGCGGGTCGTGCTCGATCTTCTCCAGGAACATCCGGTCGAACCGCTGGTTGATCAGGCCGGCGCGGGCCCCGGCGAGCTGGTGGGACATGCCGCCGGTGCCGAACACCGCGACCTTGATGTCCTTCGGGTACGACCGGATCGCCCGGCCGAGCGCCTCACCCAGGGCGAGGCACCGGGCCGCGGTCGGCTGGGGGTACTGCAGGACGTTGACGAGCAAGGGCACGACCTTGCACGGCCAGGCGTCCCCCGGGTCGGGGCAGTACACCGACAGGGGCACGGTGAGGCCGTGGTCGACCTGGAGCCGGTTGAACGTCGCGATGTCGAAGCCGCCGTCGATGAGCTCCTTGACCAGGTGCTCGCTGAGCTCCGGGTCCCCGATCACCGTCGGCACCGGACGCGGTCCCCAGCCCTCGTCGGCGACCTCGTACGACTCGGCGGTGCCGATCCCGAAGGTGGGGACGAGGTCGAGATCGACGGCGTTGGCGTGGTCGTTGTAGACGATCACCGCCACGTCGGGCCGGTGCTCGGCCATCCAGGCCCTCGCCGGCGCGTACCCGTCGAACAGCGGCTTCCAGTAGGCGTCCTCGGTCTTGCCGTTGTCCATCGCCGCACCGATCGCGGGCACGTGCGAGGTGGCGAGGCCCCAGATGATCTCAGCCATAGATGCGTCCCCCCGATCGCATGGCCGCGATGAACTCCTCGGTCGACATGCCGGTGAAGACGCCGCCGAGGTCCTGCAGCGACTTGCGGTCGACCATGGCGAGCTTCACCGTGTAGAAGATCGACGCGCCGAGCTCCAGCATCGCCGTCCAGTCGCGCTCGAGGACCGCGCGCTTCTGCTCCGGGGAGAGCCCGTACTCATCGCAGTAGGCGGCCTCGTCGGCGAGGAAACGGCGCCGGTTCTCCGGCTGCGTCAACGATCCGCACATCCGGTTCAGCGCGTAGCCTCGCCGGACCGTGCTCACGTCGAGCACGTAGTTGTCGCGAGCCTTGCTCATCTGTCCTTGTCTCTACTGGTTGCGAGCCGGGATCGCCGAGTTCTGGCGCGCGGTCTCGTGGGCGCGCGCCGCCCTGATCGTCTGCGCGAGCAGGGTGGCGATCGTCATGGGGCCGACCCCACCGGGCACCGGCGTGATGTAGGAGGCGCGTTCCTTGGCGGCCTCGAACTCCACGTCCCCCCTGTTGTCGGCGTAGCCGGCGTCGACGACCACCGCGCCGGGCTTGATCCACTCACCGCGGATGAGCTCGGGCCGCCCGGCCGCCGCGACCACCACGTCCGCCCGGGAGACCTGCTCGGCCAGGTCGGCGGTGCGGGAGTGGCAGTACGTGACGGTGGCGTCGCGCGCCAGCAGGAGCATGCCGACCGGCTTGCCGAGGATCGGGCTGCGCCCGACGACCACGGCGTGCTTGCCGGCCAGCGGGATGTCGTAGGCGTCGAGCAGCGCCATGATGCCGCCGGGCGTGGCGGAGGCGAAGCCGCCCTCGTCGAACGCCATCATCGCGAACGAGGTGCGGGTGACCCCGTCGACGTCCTTCGACGGCGTGATCGCCTCGAAGGCGGCGCGCTCGTCGATGTGGTCGGGCACCGGGTGCTGCAGGAGGATGCCGTCCACCTCCGGGTCCTCCGACAGCTCCCGGATCGTGCTCACCAGGGTCTCGGTGGTGATCGACGCGTCGAGCTCGATGCGGCGGGAGTTCATGCCGACGTCCCGGCACCGGTTCGCCTTCATCCGCACATAGGTGTGCGAGGCGGGGTCGTCGCCGACCAGGACCGTGGCCAGCACCGGGACTCGGCCGTACTCCTTGATGAACTCGCCGACGTCGTGCTTGACGTCGTCGAGGATGCCGGCCGCGACGGCACGGCCGTCGAGAATCTGTGCTGTCACTGACTCTCCTGCCTCAGAACACGACGGTGGTGTTGCCGTCCCGGATCACCCGGTCGTCGCAGTGCCAGGTCACGGCGCGGGCGAGCACCAGCCGCTCCACGTCCGCGCCCTTGCGCTGCAGGTCCTCCACGGTGTCGCGGTGCGAGACCCGGATCACGTCCTGCTCGATGATCGGGCCCTCGTCGAGGTCCTCGGTGACGTAGTGGGCGGTGGCGCCGACGAGCTTCACGCCGCGCTCCTTCGCCCGCTGGTACGGCCCGGCGCCCATGAAGGCGGGCAGGAACGAGTGGTGGATGTTGATCACCGGGACGCCGACCTCGTCGAGGAACTCGCCGGACAGGATCTGCATGTACCGGGCGAGGATCACCAGGTCGACGTTGCCCTTGAGCAGGTTGAGCTGCTCCTTCTCGGCCTCGCTCTTGTTGTTCTTGTTGACCGGGATGTAGAAGTACGGGATGCCGAACTGCCGGACGGCGTCCCCGAGGTCGGGGTGGTTCGACACCACCATCGGCACGGTCATCGCGATCTCGTCCCGCTGCACCCGCCACAGCAGGTCGAGCAGGCAGTGGTCGGCCTTCGAGACGAAGATCGCGGCGCGCTTGCGGCGCTTCGCCTCGACCAGCCGGAACTCCAGGCCGAGCTCGTGGGTGAGCTTCTGGTCGAGCGCCGCCTTGAGCTGGTCGAACCGGGCGCTGAGGCCCTCGAGGTGGAAGACCGTGCGCTGGAAGAAGCGGCCGCCGGAGGGGTCGGTGGAGTACTGGTCGAGCGAGACGATGTTCGCGCCCTGCTCGGTGAGCACTCCCGACACGCTGCTCACGATCCCCGGACGGTCGGCGCCCCGCACGATCAGACGGCCGTAGTCGGTGTTGTGGTGCTCCCTCATGACCGATCGTCCCTCCCGGCGACCGAGGCCAGCAGCTTCTGGCGCCATTTCTCGGTGCCCTCCAATTCGTTGAAGGTGAAGATGTGCAACCCGCGGATGTTTCCACCGATCTTCGCGGATGCGGCCGCGAGCCGCTTCAACAGCTTGGTCGGGTTGTAGACGCCCGGCAGCAGGAACCTCCACAGCAGATTGCTCTGCTTCTGCAGGAACCGTGCCGACTGGCCGAGTCCGATGCCGGCCGAGATGCGGATCAGCTTCTGCCGGTTCACCGGTCCGGGCATGCCGACGTAGATCGGCAGGTTGACGCCCTCGGCGGCGATGCGCTTGGCCCAGGTCGCGGTGGTGGTGGCGTCGAAGCAGATCTGGGTGAGGATGCGGTCCGCCAGCGGCGCCTTCTTCCGCAACGCCTCCTCGATCGCGTGCTGCGGGATGAGCGCGTGGCCCTCCGGGTATCCGCCGATGCCGATGTTCTCGAACGGGTTGCCGAGCTCGTGCAGCACCTTGAGGAGCTGGTACGACTCGGTGAACTCACCCGCCGGGGTCGGGGCGTCGCCGCCGATGCAGAAGACCCGCCGGATTCCCGCCTCCTTCAGGCGCGCGACCACGTCTTCGACGTGCTTGGCGTCGACGAACTGCCGGGCGGGGAGGTGCGGGGCGACGGTGTAGCCGTGCTTGTGCAGGCGTTCGGCGAGGTCGAGGGTGGTGTCGATTCCCTTGGCGACGGTGACGGTGACCGTCAGCGGGACGTCCTTGGGCACGTAGGTGAGCACGTCCTGCTCGGTCCTCTTGAACGGCATCACCTCGTAGCCCATGTTCCGCACCAGATCGGCGAGAGTCGAGCCTCGGCGCCCGGAGCCGGAAACCTCCTGCTGTATCGCCATGGGCGTTCGTTCCCCTTCCAGGTAGCGGGCGTCGGCGGATGACGGCATCGGCGGAACCGCCTGCGCTCAGTGAATCCGAACGCGCGCTCCGTTTCGTCCGGCATCGGAGGTGAGTTGGACGCGACAAATGACCGAGATGTCCATGTGAGTTTGCCGTAGGCGCTTTCCCACCTCAGGCGAACGTTTGGGGGATTAGGCGCGGGGCGCGAGGCGGCCACGAGATGCGGCGGACGCGCGATCGCGCAGGTGACCGGCCAGGTCAGGGCCGGTGTGGCTCGGCTTGACCCAACCATGACGATCGCCCGGCTATTCCCGTACGGTCCGGCGGGCGGCCGGGCGGGGAGCGGCCCCGCCGGTGCGGGCACGGGTGCGGCCGCGGCGGCGGCGCGGCCGGGGTGGGGGCGCCGCCGGGCCGCCGCGGAGGGGCACGCGGGCGGTTCCCCGCGCCTTGGCCGGCGATGGCGTGGTCGGGATGCGGGCGTTACCTCGCCACGGTACGGCCGGGCGCGGTCCGCCTCCGCCGCGCCGCCGGCCGATCCGGGTCTCCGGCGGCACGGAATCGCCTCCGCCGGGCGATATCGCGCCACGGGGCGGCCACGCGGAAAACACCGCCGGGGGAGTGGGAGGGGTGGGTCACGGCGGTGCGGTGACGAATGAACGGTTCCGGATTACAGGACCGAACGAACAGGACCGAACGAACAGGGCCGGATGACCGCGCCGCTCGAAATGCAGCGGTGGCAATTCCTCCGCCGGAAAACCGGCGACGGCTCGCCGGGAAACGCCGCCGAGCACGCGACTTGCGGCCTCGCGATTTCCGGCGCCGAAATTCGGGGCCGCCCCGTGGCGAATGGCGTTCGCCGCGGGACGGGCCGCGCCCGCCGGATCGCCGCGGAGGCGTTCGCGCGCGGCGCTGTGCTCACCCGGGCTCGTGCCCGCACACCCCGTCGACAGGTCCGCCCGGAGCGGCGCTGACCCGCGCTCTGAGCTGCGGCTCATCGCTGCGTCGCGGCAACGGGCGCCGCCGTGCGGCGCCGGCCGCGGCGCCGGTCGCAGCGCCGGATCTCTTCGTCCCGCCGGGCATGCGCCGCCCGCTCGGGGCCGCGCATCGGCGACCGGTGTCAGTAGTGCGTCGCCGGGGCCTTGGGGATGAGCGCCCACATGATCAGATAAATGAGGACCTGCGGGCCCGGGAGCACACAGGACAGGATGAACAGCAGCCGGATGATCGTCACCGAAATCCCGGTCCGCTCCGCGATGCCGCCGCACACCCCAGCGATGATCTTCTTTTCCCTGGATCGATGCAACAATCGGCGCTCCTTTGCCGTCTCGTCGCGTTCACTTTCACCTCGTCCAACTCCCGGGCGGTGCACCGGGTTCCATCCCGGCCCCGGACATCCCCCTGACCTGCCGGATGGAAAAAATCAGGGCCATTTTCCGTGGAAACCCGTATGTTCACCGGCCGGGTCCGCGGGGCCGAACCCACCGCCCGGCCCGTCCCCGGCACGCCGCCGCCCGCCGTACCCCGGGCCGGTGACCTGGCATGACACGGGCGATGCGGGGCAGCAGAGCGTCGACCTCGGTCCGGGCGGTGGCAGGCCCGGCAACGGACGCGACCGCGAGGAGGTTCGCCGGGTGCGGGCTGTGCACCACATGCGCGGTACGGCACGGCGGGACACGGCCGGCCCCGCCGCCACGGCCGGCGTCGCCGCGCTCGCGGCGATGGTCGCCCTCCAGGTGGCCTCCGGGGTGAGCGCGGATCCCGCCCGGTTCGTCACCCCGATCGTCATCGCGCTGGCGGCGAGCGCGGTCGCGTTCGCCGCGGCCGCCCGGGGCCCGGCGCGTGCCCTCGCCGCGTTCGCCGCGGCCGCGCTCACCGGGTACGCGGCCGAGGCGGTCGGCGCGGCGACCGGGGTGCCGTTCGGCGCCTACCGGTACACCGACGTGCTGTGGCCGAAGCTCGGCGCGGTGCCGCTCGCGGTGTGCGTCGCCTGGGGCGGGATGGGGCTCGCCGGGTACGGCGTGGGCCGCGCGATCGCCCCGCGGTGGGCGGTGCCGCTCGGCGCGGCGGCGCTCACCGCCTGGGACCTCTTCCTCGACCCGCAGATGCTCCGGCTCGGGCTGTGGACCTGGGCCGAGGCCGGGCCGTACCGCGGCGTGCCACTGTCCAACTTCGCGGGCTGGCTGCTGGTGTCGCTGCTCGTCATGGCCGTCATCCGCGCCATCCTCGGCGCGCCGGGCCGGCTCGCCGGGCCGGTCGCCCTCTACACGGCGATGGCCGCGATGGAGACCCTCGCGTTCGCCGCCGTGTTCCAGCCGCGCGACCCCCTCGTGGCCGCGGCGGGCGGCCTGGCGATGGGCGGCTTCGCGGCCGCGGCGTGGTGGCGGCTGCGCGGCGCGGCCACCCCGCCGGGCCCGGCCGCGGAGCGCGCGCGGGCGGGGCAGGGGAGGCGGCCGTGGCCCGGGTGATCGTGGTCGGCGGGGGAGTCGGCGGCATGGCCGCGGCGCTGCTGCTCGCCCGCGCCGGCCACCGGGTGCTGCTGCTGGAGCGGCTGCCCCGGCTCGGCGGCAAGCTCGCCGAGCACCGCCGCGACGGCTTCGCCTTCTCGCTCGGCCCGTCGCTGCTCACCATGCCGAGCCTGTTCACCGGCCTCGGCCTCGAGGCCGACCTGGTCGAGCCCGCGGTGCTGTGCCGCTACCGGTTCGCCGACGGCGGCCCGCTGGCCGCCCGCCGCGACCCCGGGCGCATGGCCGCCGAGGTGGACCGGCTCGCCCCCGGCGAGGGCGCGGCCTGGCTCGCCTTCCACGCCTGGGCGGCACGCTGCCTCGACGCCGCCCGGCGCACCCACTTCGCCGGGCCGCCCGGCCGCCCGCCCGGCGGCGTGCGCGCCCGCCCCGGCGACCTCGCCGCGATCGCGCCCTGCCGTACCCTGCACGGGCTCGCCCGCCGCTTCTTCCGCGACGCCCGGCTCGTGCAGTACGCCGACCGGTACGCCACCTACGCCGGGTCGGACCCGTACCGCGCCCCGGCCGCGCTCGGCTGTATCCCCGCGCTCGAGCACGGCGAGGGCGGCTGGTACGTGCGCGGCGGCCTGCCCCGGCTCGCCGACGGCCTCGCCGCCCTGCTGCACCAGGCGGGCGTCGAGGTCGCCCTCGGCGCCCACGTCGCCGCGATCACCGACGACGGCCGCAGGGTGACCGGGGTGCGGCTCGCCACCGGGGAGCGCCTGCCCGCCGACGTCGTGGTGGCGAACGTCGACGCCGCCCAGCTGTACGGCCGGCTGCTGCCCGACCGGCGGCGGCTGCGCCGCATCGCCCGGCTCGGCCCGTCCTCCTCGGTGCTGCTCCTGCTCGCCGCGGTCACCGGCCGCACCCCCGGCCTCGCCCACCACAACGTGTTCTTCTCCGCCGACTACCGGCAGGAGTTCCGCGACATCTTCGAGCTGGGCCGCCCGCCCCGCGACCCCACCGTCTACGTCGGCTGCTCCGCCGTTGACGACCCCACCCAGGCGCCGCCGGACGCCGAGAACCAGGTGCTGCTCGTCAACGTGCCCGCCCGCGACCCGGACCGCTGGCCGCAGCGCCCCGAGTCGTACCGGGACATGGTGCTGGAACGGCTCGCCGCCCGCGGCCACGACCTGTCCGGGCGGCTGCGGTTCGTCGACCTGTTCACCCCCGCCGACCTGCGCGACCTCTACGGCGCGTGGGGCGGCGCGATCTACGGCCCGGCCGCCAACGGGGTGCTCGCCCCGCTGCTGCGGCCCGGCAACCGCGGCCCGCGGCGCGGGCTCTACCTCGTCGGCGGCTCGGTCCACCCCGGCGGCGGGCTGCCGCTCGTGGTGCTCGGCGCGCACATCGTCGCCCGGCTCGTCGCCGCGGACCTCCCCGCCGCGGCGCCCGGCCCGGTGGAGGCGCGGCGATGAGGATCCTCGGCCTCGCCCAGGCCGCGGCGGCGGCCGTCGTGGCCGCCCGGCTCGCCCGCGGGCGCCGCCGGCTGCCCCCGCTCGCCGTACCGGACCGGCCCGCCGGCGGGGTCTCGGTGGTGATCCCGGCCCGCGACGAGGAGCACCGCATCGGCCCCTGCCTGCGGGCGGTGCTCGCCGACCCCGCCGCGGCCGAGGTGATCGTGGTCGACGACGGCTCCCGGGACGGCACGGCCGAGCTCGCCGCGGCGCTCGGCGCGCGCGTGGTCCGGGGCGCGCCGCTGCCGGACGGCTGGGTCGGCAAGCAGTGGGCGCTGCGGCAGGGCGTGGCCGCCGCCCGCGGCGCGATCGTGGTGACGCTCGACGCCGACACCCGGCCACGCCCCGGCCTGCTGTCCGCGCTCGCCGCCGCCCTGGAGGCCGGGCCGGACCTGGTCAGCGCCGGGCCGCGGTTCGTCTGCGATGGGCCGGTCGAGCAGGCGCTGCACGCCGCGTTCCTCGCCACGCTCGTGCACCGGTTCGGCCCGATCGGCCCGGCCGTGCCGCCGCCCCCGCACCGCACCGTGGCCAACGGCCAGTGCCTGGCGTTCCGGCGCGGCCGCATGCTCGCCGAGGACGGGTTCGCCCGGGTGCGGGACCGGCTCACCGACGACGTGGCGCTCGCCCGGTGCCTCGCCGCGCGCGGCTGGCGGGTGGCGTTCCTCGACGCGGGCGGGCTGCTCGAGGTGGACATGCACGCCTCGGCGGCCGAGCTGTGGCGCGAGTGGGGCCGGTCGCTGCCGCTGCGCGACGTCACCCCGCCGCTGCGGCAGGCCGCCGACCTCGCCGTGCTGTGGCTCGCCGCGGCGCTGCCGGTGCTGCGGCTCGCCGCGGGCCGTCCCACCCGGCTCGATCTCGCGCTGCTCGCCGCCCGCTGCCTGCTGAACGCGGCGCTGCGCGGCAGCTACGCCCGCCCCGGGGCCGGGCTGTGGCTGTCGCCGCTGCTCGACCCGGCCGCCGCGGTCCGGCTCACCGCGGCGACGCTCCGCCCGCCCCGCACCTGGCGCGGCCGCCGCTACCCGCCCGCGGTCACCCGGCCCGCTCGCCGCCCGGCCGCCGCCGCGCGGCGAGCGCGGCCTGCGCGAACCGGAGCCCGATCAGGCACATGAGCGCCCCCGTCGCGGCCACCTGCGCCACCGGCGTGAACGGCGCCTGCAGCACCGGCAGGGCGAAGACCGCCACCCGGGCGCCGATCGCGAACGAGCGGGTCGCCGCGGTCACCGCGGCGAGCGCGAGCAGCGCCAGCGCGAACGCGGGCGGGCAGATCACCGCCATGCCGCCCGCGAAGGCGAGCACCGACCGCCCGCCGCGGAAGCCCGCGAAGACCGGCCAGGCGTGGCCGGCCATCGCCCCGGCCACCGCCGCGTACACCGCGGGCACGCTCGCCCCCGCCGGCACCCCGAGCGCGCCGGCGTGCCAGCCGCTCACCGCCAGCCCGAGCAGCCCGGCCACGGCGCCCTTGGCGAGGTCGCCGGCGAACACCGGCACCGCCCGCCGCGCGCCGAGCAGCCCCTTGACGTTCCAGAAGCCGGGGTTGCGGTCGCCGGCCTCGCGCGGGTCCACCCCGTGCGCCCGCGCGACCAGCACCGCCACCGGCACCGAGCCGACCAGGTAGCCACCGATGCCGGACACCAGCACGTCGATCATCGCGTCGTTCCACCTCGTTCGCTACCCGGACCTGCGCGGCATGCGGCAGGCCGCGTTCGACCGCCCGGCCCTGCGCGCCACCCCGGGCCTGCGGTTCTGGCGGCTGCTCGGCACCGGCCGCGGGGAGTCGATGACCCTCGGCGCCGACCTGCGCCGCTGGGCGCTGTTCGCGGTGTGGCGGCGGCCGGACGACCTGGAGGCCTTCCTGCGCCGCTCGCCGGTCGCCGCCCGGTGGCGGGACGAGGCCGCCGAGCTGTGGCAGGTGCGGCGGGCGCCGCCCGCCCCGCGCGGCCGCGGGGGCGGGGCCGATCCGTTCGGCGGCGCCGTACCGCCCGCCGCGCGCGGGGAGCCGGAGGGGCCGGTCGCCGTGCTCACCCGGGCCACGATCCGGCTGCGCAGGCTCGCCGCCTTCTACCGGGCCGTGCCCGAGGTCGACCGGGTGCTGCGCGAGCAGGAGGGGCGGCTCGCCTCGGTCGGCATCGGCGAGTGGCCGGTCGCCCGGCAGGCCACGTTCTCGCTGTGGCGGGACGGCGCGGCCGCCACCGCGTTCGCCTACCGCACCGCGGCCCACGCGCGGGTCATCCGCCGCGTCCGCGCCCGCGACTGGTACGCCGAGGAGCTGTTCGCCCGGTTCGTCCCGTTCGGCAGCGAGGGGACCTGGGACGGCCGGGACCCGCTGCGCTGACCCGGCCCCGGTCACGACCGCTGCGGGGCGGCCACCCCCGCCAGGTCGCGGGCGACCGCGCAGGCCCGCGCGATCGCCTCGGCCGTCGAGGAGCCGTGCGCGACGACCACGGTGCCGCGCAGCCCGAGCAGCGCGGCCCCGCCGTGGGTGCGCGGGTCGTAGCGGGCCCGCACCGGGGCGAGCGCGGACGGCGTGGCGATGCCCGCGGCGGCCACCATGCCGAGCGTGGCGCGCACGCACCCCTCGACCGTCTTCAGCACCACGTTGCCGGTGAACCCGTCGGTGACGATCACGTCCACCGTGCCGGCGACCACGTCGTGGCCCTCGACCAGGCCGTGGAAGCGCAGCGGCGCCTCGGCGAGCAGCGGCGCGGCGTGCCGGGTGAGGTGGTTGCCCTTGCCCGGCTCGGACCCGATCGACAGCAGCCCGGCCACCGGCGCGGCGACACCGAGCACGGTGCGCGCGTAGTCCACGCCGAGCAGCGCGAACTGGCGGATCATCGCGGGCGTGGGGTCGGTGGTCGCCCCGGCGTCGACGAGCACGCTCGCCCCGCCGCCCGCCTGGGGGAGGGCGACGGCGAGCGCGGGCCGGTCGATGCCCTCGGCCCGGCCGATGCCGCGCAGCGCGAGCGTCACCACCGCGCCGGTGGAGCCCGCCGACACCAGCGCGGCCGCCTCGCCCCGCCGGACCAGCGCGCACCCGGCCGCGATGCTCGAGGCCGGGCTCGCGTGCGGGCCCCGCTCTGCCATCGGCACCACGTCCGGCGCGTGCACCACGGGGATCTCGCCGGCCGCATCGTGGCGGCGCAGCAGCGGCAGCAGCACCTGCTCGCGCCCGGTCAGCAGCACCGGCACCCCGTGCGCCCGGTGCGCCAGCACGGCCCCCGCGACGGCCTCGGCCGGGCCGTGGTCGCCGCCCATGCCGTCGAGGACGACCGGCCGCGCGGTCACCGCACGTCCACCACCGCGCGCAGCTCGGCCCGGCCCGCCTCGGCCGAGCGCAGCAGGTGCCGGGCGAACGTGGCGAGCCGGCGCCGCCGCGGCACCCGGGCCCGCCGCTCGAGCACCGCGTAGCCGCTGCGCTCGATCTCGGTGAGGATGCCGCCGTACAGCTCCTTGGCCGCCCGGATGCACGGCCGTGACGAGGGGATGAGCATCTCGATGCCGGGCTCGGCGGCCCGGTAGTGGGCGCGGGCCCGCTCCGCCTCGAACGCGAGCAGCTCGCGTACGGCCGGCCCGGTGGTCGGCCGCCGCAGGTCCTCCTCGGTCACCCCGAACGCGGCCATGTCCTGCAGCGGCAGGTAGATGCGGCCCCGGGCGAGGTCCTCGGCCACGTCGCGCAGGAAGTTGGTGAGCTGGAAGGCGAGCCCGAGCTGCCGGGCTGGCTCGCGGGCCGCCTGCTCGCAGCCCGGCACCGTCTCCAGGATCGGCAGCATCATCGTGCCGATCGCCGCGGCCGAGCCCGCCATGTAGCCGAGCAGGTCATCGTAGGTGGGGTAGCGGGTGACGGTGAGGTCGGCGCGCATCGCGCCGAGGAACGCGGCGATGTCGTCGTGGTCGATGCCGAACGACCGCACCGTGTGCAGGAACGCGGGCAGCACCGGGTCGCGCACCGGTTCGCCGGCGAGCCCGGCCGTCACCTCGGCGGTGAGCGCGTCGAGGGCCCGCGCCCGCTCGGCGGCGTCCCGGTGGCCGTCGACGATCTCGTCGGCGTGGCGGGCGAAGCCGTACAGCGCGTGCACGTGGCGGCGCTTCCAGGCGGGCAGCAGCCGGGTGGCGAGGTAGTAGGAGCGGCCGTACCGGGCGTGCAGCCGGCGGCAGCGCTCGTAGCTGGCGGTGAGGGTCACCGCGGCCCCCGCGGGACGCGGCCGCCGCCGTACCGGACGGACGGCGTCGGGTTCCGCGGCCGGGACGTCACCCCGGCGATCGTGACCGTACGCTCCCCTGGCGGCATGCTGACCTCCGGCGTTCCCCTCGGACGTTGCGCATCCCGCCCGGCGGTCGGCGGGCGCGTATCCGGGTAACTTCCCGCCGGTCGCCGCGATATGTACGGCCCGCGGTCATCTCGCCTGTGGGAATTCGAGGCCGCCGGAGTGCCGAGCCAATTAGAGAACTCTTATCACGAGAGAACCATTTTGCGAAGGTCTTGTAAATGTTAACGCTATCACCTACTTTCTGACTAACCGATGACCACGGTGAGCTGTGAAGGCGTCAAGGAACGGCGCACCTGAGAGGGCGCCTCCCGAACCCTGCGGCGGTCCCGCACGGACACCGACACGTGCTCGGCGGCGCGATCGACGCGCCGCATCGGCGTGCCGCCGGGTTGCGCGCCGCGTGCCCGGCGTCTGGTGATCCCGACACGGAACGGAGGTGCAGCCCAGGGACACGGCATACCCGCCGATGAATCGAACCGGCGGTCGAGCGTCATCACCGGCCGACCAGCAAGGGAGATTCGAATGCCAGCGTTAACGCGTCCCGGCGTCGTGCGCGCCGGCGGAATCAGCCGCTTTCCGGCGGCGATCCTCGCGGGAGTCTTGATGATCGCTGCTGCGTTGTTCCCCTCGCGTCCGGCGGCGGCCGACGCCCCATGGCTGAACGTATCCGAGGACGGTTTCGCCTCGTTCAACGTCCCGGCATCCTACGTCCGCCAGCAGGCCGGAGAGGTGTCGCAGGTCGTCATCGAGGGGAACTTCGGGCCCTCGTTCGCCTGGGCGGAGTACGGCCTCACCCTCCGCGGTGACGTCTGGACCGGGGTCCTCGGCCCCCTGCCGCCGGGGCTGTACCACTACCAGATCACCGCGGACGACACCAAGAGCTTCAAGGACCCGACGAACGACACCCGGGTGGCGTCGAAGCCGCTGTGGAGCGCCTTCCTCGTGCGGGGCGAGGAGTCCCGCCTGCTCGAGGACGCGCCCGAGGGGCAGCGCGGCAAGGTGGAGACCCTCACCTACCGCACCGGGAAGAAGGAGCGGTCGGTGCTGGTGTGGACCCCGCCGGGCCACTCCGCCAACGGCCCCGGCCCCAAGGCCCTGCCCGTGCTCTACCTGCGCACCGGCGCCGACGGCAGCGCGAGCGACTGGGTCGACCTGGCCCGCGCCCCGCAGATCCTCGACAACCTGACCGCCCGTAAGGCGATCGAGCCGATGGTCGTGGTGTTCGACGGCGGCGACGGCCCCGACGACCGCAAGGCGTTCGATGACCTGCGCAAGGCGGTCGCCGACCGCTACCGCGTGCACCGGGACCACAAGCACCAGGCGATCGCGGGCACGGCCGAGGGCGGCACCTGGGCGGTGCGCACCGCGCTGTCCCGCCCGGCCACCGTCGGCTACGCCGGCTCGTTCTCCGGCCTGGCCACCGAGGCCGGCGGCAAGCCCGACGGGAAGGCCGTCAACCACACCCTCGAGCTGCTGCGCCTGTACACCGGCAACGTGATCGACCCGGCGTACAACGCGACCGTCCGGCTCACCAAGGCGCTCGACCGCGCCGGCATCCGGTACCAGTTCGACGGGGTCAACCCCGACGCCGCGGGGAACTGGCACGCCTGGCGGGAGAACCTCATCGACTTCCTGCCGCGGCTGTTCCGCAAGGGCGCCGACCCCGGTCCCACCCCCGGCCACGGGAAGCTGAAGGGCGAGTTCCACCCGCCCGCGCCCGGCACCACGCCGACCCCGTTCGTCAGCGAGGACGGCTTCGTCACCTTCGAGACCACGACCGAGTTCACCGACGCCCGGCACGTCACGGTCTGGGGCAACTGGGCCCCGAACGGGTCCTGGCTGCGCATGCCGATGGTCCGGGCCGGCGACCGCTGGCGGGTGACCGTGGGCCCGCTCGAGCCGTGGTTCTACTACTACCAGTTCTTCGTCGACCTCAAGCAGGTCAAGGACACCTCGAACCCGACGAAGGTGACCTCCGAGCCGACCTGGAGCCACTTCCTCGTCGAGGGTGAGCGGGCGCGCCTCGTCACCGACGTCCCCGAGGGCAAGGGCGGCAAGGTCGAGGAGCTGACCTACCGCAGCAACGTGGTGAACGAGGAGCGGACCGCGCTGGTGTGGACCCCGCCCGGGTACGACCCGAAGCGCGCGGAGCCGTACCCCGTCCTCTACCTGCAGCACGGCGGCGGCCAGAGCTACACCGACTGGGTGGAGATGGGGCGCGCCAAGCAGATCCTCGACAACCTGTCCCTCGACGGGAAGCTGGTGCCGATGGTCGTGGTGATGGGCAACGGCAACGTGCCCGACTTCACCCGGGAGCTGCTGGAGAACATCGTCCCCGCGGCCCGCGAGCACTACAACATCTCCGACGACCCGGCGCGGCAGGCGCTCGCCGGGCTGTCGATGGGCGGCGCGCAGACGCTCGACGTGCTCAAGTCGCGGCCGGGCACCTTCGGCTACATCGGGGTGTTCTCGGCCTGGTTCGGCCCCACCGACGGCGTCGACGTCGACGCGATCAACAACGGGACGAAGCTGCTCCGGCTGTACGTCGGCGACCAGACCGACTTCGTGTACCCGATCTTCATGGAGTCCCTCGCCGCGCTCGACGAGCTCGGCATCCGCTACGAGTTCGACGGGCCCACCCCGGGGCCGCACGGCTGGGACGTCTGGCAGCGCAACCTCATCGACTTCGCGCCACGGCTGTTCCGGAGCTAGGCCGGACCGCCCGGGGCGCCAGCATCCCCGGTGCCGCCGCCCCCGCGGCGGCACCGGTCGATGTTAACGCTCACATTTGCAGACCGGCGGACCACGGGGCGCCGGTCGCCGGTCGCGGCACCGGCGCCCCGGCCATCGGCCGCCCGGGCTCGGCGGCGGCGCACGGCCCCGGTGCGCCGCGATACCGGAGGGATGACAGTGAAGAGGAGCAGACTCCGCCACGCGATGGCGATGTTGGCCGCCGTGACCGCGCTCGCCGCCTGTTCCGGGGGCGACGGGGGATCGAGCGCCGGCAACGCGAGCAACTGCACGAACGAGATCCCCAAGAAGAACCTGCCGGTCGTCACGGTGTGGGGCTGGTACCCGAACATGAACCTCGTCGTCGACAACTTCAACAAGCTCAACGACGAGGTGCAGGTCTGCTGGACCAACGTCGGCCAGGGCAGCGACGAGTACGACAAGTTCCAGACCGCGATCGCGGCGGGCACGGGCGCGCCCGACGTGATCATGATCGAGATGGACCGCATCCCCACGTTCCAGATCCAGAACGCCCTCGTCGACATCCGCCAGTACGGCTACGAGCAGGTGAAGGACAACTACGGCGAGGGCGCCTGGAAGGACGTCTCGGTCGGGGACGCGATCTACGGCGTGCCGGTCGACGGCGGCCCGGTGGCGATGATCTACCGCAAGGACCTCTTCGAGAAGTACGACATCACGCCGCCGAAGACCTGGGAGGAGTACGAGCAGGCCGCGCAGAAGATGAAGGACGCCGGCGGCCCGCTCTTCGGTGACTTCGCCGCGAACGTCTCGGCCCTCACCATGGCGCTGCAGATCCAGAAGGGGGCCAACCCGTTCACCTACGACCCCACCCAGCCGAAGACGATCGGCATCCGGCTCAACGACCAGGCCTCCAAGGACGTGCTCGCCTACTGGGAGCGGCTCGTCCGCAAGGGCCTGGTGGGCACCGAGGACCAGTTCACGCCCGAGTACATCAACGGCGTGATCAACGGCAAGTACGCGACGTACATCTCGGCGGCCTGGGCGCCCGGTTACCTCACCGGCGCGGGCGTCGGCAAGGGCGAGGACTCCGGCAAGTGGGCGGTCGCGCCGCTGCCGCAGTGGGACCCCGACAACCCGGTCCAGGTGAACTGGGGCGGCTCCGCGTGGTCGGTGACGAGCCAGGCGAAGAACCCCGAGCTCGCCGCGAAGGTGGCCTACGGCCTCTACGCCGACGACGAGTCGCTCAGCCACGGCTGGAAGAACCAGATCATCTTCCCGCTCAACCTCAAGGCGCTGAAGAGCAGCGAGTTCGTCGAGCACGAGGTGCCGTTCTTCGACGGGCAGCAGGCGAACAAGGAGGTCTACGTCCCCGCGGCCGAGGCCTACCAGGGCGTCACCTACAGCCCGTTCGGCCAGTACTACTTCGACGCGATGACCAAGCAGGTCAGCGCGCTCATCCAGGGCTCGGTCACCGCCGAGCAGGCCGCCGACCGGCTCCACGAGGACGTCGTGGCCTACGCCAAGGAGCAGGGTTTCACCGTCCAGTGAGGCCACGGGCGGGCCGGGACGTCCTCGGCCGCCCGGCCCGCCCGCCATCGCCCGCATCGACCCCCGGAGCCCCGCATGACCCTCCTGATGGAAAAGGACGCGCCGCAGGTCGGGGAGCGCACGCGTGCGGCGCGCGGCAGGGTGCGCCTCCGCGAGCACCTGCTGGGCTGGCTGTTCGTCGGTCCGTTCGCGCTCGTCTTCCTTGCGTTCCTCATCGCGCCGCTGGCGTACGCGGCCTACCTCAGCCTCTTCCAGCGGAAGCTGATCGGCGGCACGAGCTTCGTCCTGTTCGACAACTACCTCAAGGCGTTCACCGACCCGAGCTTCCTGTCGGGGACGTGGTTCGTCATCCGCTTCTCGCTGGTCGCGATCCCGCTGCAGATCGGCATCGCGCTCGCGCTCGCCCTCATCCTCGACGCGGTGACGTCGATGTTCGCCCGGTTCGCCCGGCTCATGATCTTCCTGCCGTACGCGATCCCCACGGTGATCGGCGCGATCATGTGGGGGTTCCTGTACAGCAAGAGCTTCGGGCCGCTCGCGGACGTCTTCGGGCTGTTCGGCGCCACCGCCCCCGACCTGCTCAGCAGCAACAACATCTTCTACGGCCTGGTGAACATCGTCACCTGGCAGTGGGTCGGCTACTACATGATCATCCTGTACGCGGCCCTCCAGGGCATCGACCCGAGCCTGTACGAGGCCGCCCGCATCGACGGCGCCGGGCGCTGGCAGATCGCGTTCCGGATCAAGATCCCGCTGATCAGCCCCGCGATCCTGCTGATCCTCGTCTTCTCGCTCATCGGCACCCTGCAGTTCTTCAACGAGCCGCAGATCCTGCGCCCGCTCGCGGCCGGCGCGATCGGGCCGGACTTCACCCCGAACATGTACGCCTACCAGCAGGCGTTCGGCCTGGCGAACATCAACTACGGGTCGGCGATCTCCTTCGCCCTCGGCGGGGTCGTGTTCGTCGGCGTCTACGCCTTCCTGTTCTTCACCCGGAAGCGGAGGAGTTTCCTGTGACGCGTCCTGCCTCCACCGGCGTCCGCCGCCCGCCGCGGCGCCACCTGCCCCTGCAGGTGTTCCTCGGCTTCGTCGTCGTGTACTTCCTCGTGCCGTTCTGGTGGGTCGTGGTCAACGCCTCGAAGGACTCGGTCGGCCTGTTCGGCGGCGGCAACACGCTGTGGTTCGCCGACAGCGTCGACTACCTCGGCAACCTGTACCAGCTGTTCACCTTCGACGGCGGCATCTACGGCCGGTGGATCCTCAACTCGGCGGTGTACGCGCTCGCGGGCGGGGTCGGCGCCACGACCCTCGCCGTGCTGGCCGGGTACGGGTTCGCCCGGTACCGGTTCGGCGGGCGGCGGTTCGCCTTCGCGCTCGTGCTCGGCGCGCTCATGGTGCCCGCGACCGCCCTGGTGATCCCCACGTTCGTGATGTTCGCCGGGCTCGGGCTCACCAACACGATGTGGGCGGTGATCCTGCCCTCGCTGCTCAACCCGTTCGGCGTCTACCTGATGCACGTGTACGCGCGGGACGCGATCCCCACCGAGATCCTCGACGCGGCGCGCGCCGACGGCGCGGGCGAGCTGCGGGTGTTCCTGCAGGTCGCGCTGCCGCTGATGCGCCCCGCCGTGGTCACCGTGCTGCTGCTGTCCGCGGTGGCCTGCTGGAACAACTACTTCCTGCCGCTGGCCATGCTCTCCGACAACCGGCTGTTCCCGGTCACCGTCGGGCTCGGCCTCTGGCAGGGCATCGCCTCGGCGAACAACGCCGGCACCACCCCGCTGTGGAGCCTGATCATCCTCGGCGCGCTCGTGTCGGTGATCCCGCTCGTCATCGCGTTCTTCACGCTGCAGCGGCACTGGCGCGGCGGCCTCGCCCTCGGCGGGCTGCGGTGAGGGGGGCGGGCGACGCCCGGCCGGGCGTCGCCCGCTGCGGCCGCGCGGGACCCGGGCCGGCGGTCAGGGCAGCTGCCGCAGCGACATCACCGCCCACGGCGCCAGCTCGACGTCGATCTCGAGCACGCCGGACTCGGGCACGGTGAGGGTGTAGCGGAGCAGCGCGTCGCCGGCCGCGCGCAGGTACTCGGTCTCGGCTCGGGAGGGGTTGACCGGGGAGCCGAGCCGGTACCACGCCTCGGCCGGGTTGCCGTGCTCCCAGTCGAGGATCTCGACGAGGAACGCGGTGCCCGGCCGGAGCCCGCCGATCGAGTGGCGGATCCGCCGGCTCGGCCCGACCTCGGCGAGCTTGCGCGTCGCCGCATAGGAGCTCGACGCGGCCAGTCCGCGCAGCCCCATGTCGTCGGGGTAGTTGAAGAACACCGCGGACACCGCCGAGGTACGGCTGTCGCGGGTGATCACCCCGTGCGGGGTGGCGCGCAGCAGCCGGTCGCCGAGCCGGGCCAGCATGGCGAACGCGTGGAACGTCGGCTTGTGCACGCCGTGCTCGTTCACCAGGCCGAAGCCGCCGTGGAACGGCCCGATGCCCGCGCCGCCCTCCTCGAACACGTCGGTGAACGTCCAGTACGAGATCGAGTCGGCGAGGGCGGCGCACTTGAGGTACGCCCGGGTGATGTAGGTGGCCGCGAACACCGTGTCGTGCATGAAGTCGCGGCTCGACGGCGAGGTCGACCACTCGGTGATGTGGATCTCCGCGTCGGGGTACGGGCTGTTCTTCACGATCTCCCGCAGCAGGGTGAGATCGTCGAAGGTGGCGTCCGCGTACCGGGTGATCTGCACCGCACGGCCGTCCGCGCCGTAGGCGTAGTCGGTGGGGTAGAGGTGGGTGGAGATGAAGTCGATCGGCAGGTCGCGGCGGGCGCACCAGTCGATGAAGTCCCCGATCCCCACCGGCCGCCAGTCGAGCGCGTCCACGTCCTTCGCGGCGGCCGTGCTGTGGGTCGCGGAGCGGTCCTCGGTCTCCCCCTTGTAGCGGTCGTCCGGGACGAACACGCTCGTCGCCGGCCCGCCCACGCGCAACGCCGGGTCGATCTTCTTGATCGCCCGCACGGTCTGCTCGTACAGCTCGAAGTACTGGGTCTTCGTGCCGGTCCAGAAGTGCGGCACCAGGTTCGGCTCGTTCCACACCTCGAACCGCCACTCGCGCACCTCGTCGATGCCGTATCGGTCGATCCAGTGCTCGACGGTCTTGGTCACCAGCTCGACCCAGCGCCCCATGTCCTTCGGCGGGCTGCAGTGCGCGCGCCACCAGAACAGGGTCTCGGTCTGCGTGGCGAGCTCCCGCGGCATGAAGCCGAGCTCGACGAACGGGCGGACCCCGCTGTCCACGAGGAAGTCGAACACCTTGTCCACGTAGCTGAACGTGTGCACGGGGGCGGGCAGCGGCGAGTTCGGCCCGAAGCCGCCGCCGTAGCTCTCCCGGTACACGAACATGTCGTCGTGGAACAGGCCGTGGAAGCGGATGGACCGGAAACCGAGCGTGGACACCGCCTCGGTGAAGTGCTGCCGCCAGTCCGCACGCAGCGCCTCGTTCGCCCGCCCGGCGCCGACGCACCTGCTCCAGACGTGCGGCAACGCGCTCTCGGCGCAGGGCTCGCCGTCGATGAGCAGGCGGGACTCGAGCACACCGTCGATGGTCATTCGGCTCACTTACTCCTCTGGGTCACGTGTGGGCGACGGATGCGGCGGCGCGGCACGCCGGCGGGGCCCGGC
>Ga0181858_1000255_pt1 | contig 23824 bp, 20 predicted proteins | sample NewIslPassag4_SG_FD_130749 | JGI IMG/M metagenome (GOLD analysis project Ga0181858, IMG submission 130749) | Feedstock adapted compost microbial communities from Newby Island compost facility, Milpitas, CA, USA - Passage 4_SG | ecosystem: Engineered > Solid waste > Feedstock > Composting ...
AGTTCTTCACCCCCGGCGCGACCGGCCTGCGCCGCGCCGTCGAGCGCAAGAGAGCGACCCTGCTGGTCTTCCTCTACCAGCTCCCCCGCTGGGTCCTGCCGATCGTCATGGTCGCCCTGCTGCTCGCCGGCCTGGTCGTGGACGACTGGCGCGGCGGCATCGCCGTACTCCCGGTCCTCGCTTTCATCCTCTGGCTCGCCTACCTGTCCTGGCCGTCCCTGGGCCCGGGCGGCAGGCTGATGCGCGTCGCCCTCGGCACCTTCGTCACCCTCCTCGCCCTGGACCGCTTCGGGCTGTTCTGAGCCCGCGGCGGGACCCGGGGATTCAACGGCACAGCAGCGATCGCGGCACCACATCATCCGCGGCGCGCAGGATCTCGGCCAAGCCGGGCGGCGCCGCGCCTCTCTGTAACACACCACAGCGCGCTTGCGGACAAGCCGCGACTGCGAACCACGTACAAGTGGGCGCAATTCTGCCTATATGTCACCTTAAGTCCGGATCGGCGATTACGTATTCCGGAACAGTGCTATACCTTCGAAACAATCGATCGTGGAGACGGTCATGTGCCTCTAAGCTTTCGGCGGCGACCAGGGGGTGCGTAGCGTGCCGAGGGTGGTGACGTACGAGCTCGATCCCGAGACAACGGTGCAGTTCGAGATCGAGCCGCCACAGGGGGAAGATGGATTCGAGACGGCCGGCGCGGACCAGATCGTGGGCCAGGTCCGCACGGCCGTGGAGCCCGCGGTGCGAGCCGCCCAGGTCGTCCTGGAAAAGGCCAAGCAAATGGCCCCGAAGACGGTCGAGGTGAAATTCGGCATCAAGGTCAGCGGCACGGCCAACTGGCTGGTGGCCAAGGCCGCGTCCGAGGGCAACTTCGAGGTCACCCTGACCTGGGAACCGACACCGTCGCCTAAGCCGGACGAGCGAACGAAGGTCGCCGACGCATAGCCCGCCCACTGGATTATGAGCGTCGATCCCGCCTCTGGGCCTCCCGTCCGCTCGTGGGTGGCCGCGATCCACGAGAGTGAGGACGACTCCCAGCCGCTCGGATGCGGCGTGGTCGTCGACACGCGGCGCGTTCTCACCTGCGCCCACGTCGTGCGTTTAAAAAACGCGGTCATCGAACCCTTGTGGGTCGCTTTTCCCATGAGCGAGGGGGACTTCACCGTCCGGCGGAGGGTCGCGCGGGTCCGGCTCCCCAAGATGGTCAAGGTCGCCGATGTCGCCGTCTTGGAGCTTGCCGAGGAGGTGCCCGCAGGGGTCGTCCCCGCGCCGCTGCGCAGCCCCAAACTCGACCAGGTGACCGACCTGCGCTGGTGGGCCCACGGCTTCGCCGACGGCGACCCCTTGGGGCACTCGGCGCACGGGAAGATCGGCGGCGTTCTCGGGTACGGATGGGTCCGGCTGGACACGGACTCGCGCTACCAGGTGGCCAAGGGCTTCAGCGGCACGGGTCTGTGGTCCCCCGACTACCAAGCGGTGATCGGCCTGGTAGGGCAGGCCAACGAGCGCGGCGACGGGCGTGCGATCACTCTGTTTCAGATCGACCGGTGCATGCCCGAGGAGAAGCTCCTGGCGCTTGCCACCTGGTCGGTGGAACAGGCCGGTGAGACCGCGCTCGCCGCGTGGGGCTGGCAGCTGAGTACCGACCCGGAGGCGAGACGACACTGGCGGCCGCGGGCGCGGGGTGTCGCCCGCGACAGCGAGCGCGGCTACCGTTTCCGGGGCCGTACGGCCGCGCTCACCGCGATACGTGACTGGCTCGACGCCAACGGCGTGGAGCGTCGGGTGCTGGTGGTCACCGGGAATCCGGGTGTCGGCAAGTCGGCCGTGCTCGGCCGGATCGTGACCACGGCCGACCCTACGGTGCGCAAGCAGCTTCCGCCGGATGACCAGGCGGTGAAGGCCACAGTGGGATCGGTGGCCTGCGCGGTGCACGCCAAGGGCAAAACCGCCCTCGACATCGCCACCGAGATCGCGCGAGCGGCCTCGGCACCCCTTCCCACGGTCGTCGACGACCTGGCCCCCGCCATACGCCAGACGCTGGCCGAGCGTCCCCGACGGCGGTTCAACCTGATCCTTGATGCGTTGGACGAGGCGGCCAATCCGGCCGAGATCCGGTCCGTCATCTCGGGGATCGTGCTCCCGCTGGCCGAAACCTGCGCCGACGTGGGAGCGCGGGTGGTGGTCGGCACCCGCCGCCGCGACGACGAGGGCGATCTCCTACGGGAGTTCGGAGGCCAATGCCGGATCATCGACCTGGACCGGCCCGAATACTTCAGCCTCTCCGACCTGACCGCCTACGCTCAGGCGACGTTGCAGCTCGTCGGTGATGAGCGCCCCGGCAATCCCTACGCGGACGATGCGGTCGCCAAGCCCGTGGCCCGGCGCATCGCCGAGCTGTCCGAACGCAACTTTCTGGTCGCCGGCCTCACGGCCCGCACTCACGGACTCCACGATCGTGAAGCGGTCGCCCCGGATGACCTGTCCTTCTCCCGTACGGTGGATGAGGCGCTATGCGAGTACCTGGAGCGGCTGCCGATGGTGGCCGGTATACCCGCCCAGGCCATACTCACGGCACTGGCCTTCGCCGAAGCACCGGGTCTTCCTCCGCGGTTGTGGAGCACGGCCATAAGCGCGCTCGGCGAGGGCACCATCTCCGAGCAGGAACTGCTGCGCTTCGCGCGATCCTCCGCGGCTAACTTCTTGATCGAATCAAGCGACCAGCAGCCCACGCCGTCGTTCCGGCTGTTTCACCAGGCGCTGAACGACACACTCCTTCACCTCCGCGCACGGCGGGTGCCCCGCTCTGTCGACGAAGCGGCCCTGACCAGGGCCTTTCTCAAGATCGGGGCCGACCAGGGGTGGTGGGGCGTGCCCGCCTACCTTCTCCAGTCACTGCCCGCACACGCCGCACGCGCGGGCATGATCGACGAACTGCTGGCGGACGACGAGTACCTGTTGCACGCGGACCTTCGACGGCTGCTCTTATTCTCGCACCAGGCCAGATCACCTCATGGCCGAAGCCGCGGCCGACTGCTTCGTCTGACACCTCAGGCCGCCACGGCCTCCCCGGCCGTTCGTGCGGCTATGTTCACGGTCTCCGAGGCGGTTAACGATCTCGGCAACAGCTTTCGCAGGACCACCCGCGCCTTGCCTTACCGGGCGGAGTGGGCTTCAAATCCCGGCACCCGTGACGAACACATGATCTTGAAAGGGCATACCGGCCAGGTGTTCACGGTGTGCGCCTTCACCCTCGACGGCCGCACGCTCCTCGCCAGCGGTGGTGACGACACGACCGTCCGCATCTGGGATGTCCGCACCGGACAGCAGCACCGAACGCTCGAGGGTCACCGCCACAGGGTGCGATCCATCTGCGTCTTCACCCTCGACGGCCGCACCTGGCTGGCCACCGCCGCCGAGGACTGCACCGTTCGCATCTGGGACCCCCGTACCGGACGCCAAGAGCAGATCTTCGATGGCCACCGCCGAAGAGTACGATCCGTCTGCGCTTTCACCGTCGACGGCCGCGTGCTGCTCGCCAGCGCCTCCGCAGACCGCACGGTCCGCATCTGGAACCTCCACACCGGACGCGAGCAGCACACCTTCGAAGGAGGCACTGACTGGGTGCAAGCGGTTCACGCCTTCACCCTCGACGGACACACGCTCCTCGCCGCCGCGGCCGCCGACGGAACTGTACGCATCTGGGACCCCTGCAACGGGCAACAACGCCAAGTCCTACGCGGCCACACCCGCTTGGTGCGTTCCGTCTGCGCCTTCACCCTCGACGGCCGCACGCTCCTCGCCAGCGCAGGCAACGACGGAACCATACGCATCTGGGACCCCTGCAACGGGCAACAACGCCAAGTCCTACGCGGCCACACCCGCTTGGTGCGATTCGTCTGCGCCTTCACCCTCGACGGCCGCACGCTCCTCGCCAGCGCAGGCAAGGACGCGACCGTACGTATCTGGGACCCCCACACCGGCCGCCAGGAGCACGCCCTCGAAGAAGGCACTGACTGGGTGCAAGCGGTTCACGCCTTCACCCTCGACGGACACACGCTCCTCGCCACTGCGGATAAGTACTCGACCGTCACCGTTTGGGATCCTCACCCCGACGAGCGGCCTCGGACTCTCAATGAGCGCACCAACAGGGTGCGGTCCCTCTGCGCCTTCGCCCTCAATGACCAAACCCTGCTCGCCAGCGCAGGCAACGACGCAACCGTCCGCATCTGGGACCCCCACACCGGGCGCGAGCGACAGGTATTCGTAGGCCATACCGACTCGGTGCGGTCTGTCTGCGCATTCACCCTCAACAACCAACCCCTGCTCGCCAGCACAGCCGCCGACGGAACCCTACGCATCTGGGACCCCCACACCGGATGCCAGCGTCGAATTCTGAGCGTTCAGACCGACTGGGTGCAGGCGGTTTGTGCCTTCACCATCGACAAGGAAACTCTGCTCGCCGCGGCGGCCGCTGACGGAACCCTACGCATCTGGGACCCCCGCACCGGAAGCCAGCGCCGAACCTTAAGAGGCCACTCTGACCTGGTGCGTTCCGTCTGTGCCTTCACGATCGACGGCCGCCCCCTCCTCGCCAGCGCAAGCAACGACGCAACCGTAGGTGTCTGGGACCCCCGCACCGGCGAGCGGCACCACACTCTCGATGGCCACACCCGTAGGGTGCGATTCGTTTGCGCGTTCGTCCTCGGTGGCCACACTCTGCTCGCCAGTGCATCCGCGGACAGAACCGTACGCATCTGGGACCCCCGCACAGGCAACTGGCTCCGAACGCTTGAGGGACACACCCGGGGCGTGCAAGCGGTTTGCGCCTTCACCCTCGACGGCCGCACCCTTCTCGCCACCGTCGCCGAGGACCGCACCGCCCGCATCTGGGAGCCAAGGACAGGATCGTGTCTTGCGGTTATCGACGTGCAACACCCTGCGTGGGCCGTGACGTGGGATGGGGAGCGGCTGGCGCTTGGGTCGTCAGTCGGCGTACTGGCGATCCGGCCCCTCCCGCCTCTGCTTGACTAATCGGCGAACATTCGTCGGAATGGCTCTTCCGTTCAGCCGGTGATGGCCGGTTCGGCTCATCCAGGTACCCGGAAGCCCTCCTTGCCAGTGCAGCTCGGGTCCGGCACATGTACGAACTATGTCGGGCGGGGCCCGTCGATCGGCGCCCACGTCAGGCCGCCACACGCGTGCGGCTCGGCGTTGTGCGGCTCTCCGTACCAGCGGGGAGCGCAAGCTGCTACGGCCGCTGCTCGACGGCGCCACGGACGCGACCGCCGCGCGGCGGCTCGGAGGCGTCGCTGCGCACGGTGCGGCGCACGATGTCGTCGCTGATGGGCCGGCTAGGGGCGCGCAGCAGTTTCGAGGCGGGCCCGCGCGGTGCAGCGGGGCCGACTAGCGGGCCGCGCCGTACGGCACGGCCGCACCGCTAGCGCCAGCGGGTGCGGTCCGGGGTGAGCCAGTCGAACTCGTCGGCGCTGGGGCCGCTCGGCCGGTATTCGAGGGAGACGTAGCCGGAGTAGCCGGTGGCCTCGAGGCGGGCGAGCAGGTCGGGGTAGGGCAGCGTGCCGGTGCCGGGGCGGCCGCGGCCGGGCACGTCGGCGATCTGGACGTGGCCGAAGCGGGCGCCGTCGCGGTCGATGAGGGCGGCGACGTCCTCGCCCATCCGGGCCAGGTGGTAGAGGTCGGCGAGGAACGCGACGTTCCCCGCGCCCACCTCGTCGATGAGCTGGTACGCGGCGGCCGACGAGGTGATGCCGTAGCGCGGGTTGTCGTACGTGTTGGTGGCCTCGACGAGCACGGTGATGCCGGCGCGGGCGGCGGCCTCGGCGGCGCGGCCGAGGTTCTCCACGGCGAGGCGGCGCTGCACCGCCGCGGGCACGCCGGGCTCGGCGTTGCCGTAGAGGGCGTTCATCACCCGGCAGCCGAGCGTGGCCGCGAACCCGATGGCGACGTCGATGTTGGCGCGGAACCGCGCCGCCCCGGACGGCGAGCAGAGCAGCCCGCGGTCCCCGGCGGCCATGTCGCCGCCGTCGAAGTTGAGGCCGACGAGGTGCACCCCGGCGTCCTCGATCGCGCGGCGCAGCGCGTCGAGCTCGCGCTCGGCGGGCTGCGGCCCGTCGAACGGCCACCACAGCTCCACCGCGTCGAAGCCGGCCCGGGCGGCGGCGGCCGGGCGTTCGAGCAGCGGCAGCTCGGTGAAGAGAATCGACAGGTTCACGGCGAACCGCACGGTCAGGGCACCTCCCTCACGATGCGCACCGGGCGGCCGGGCTCGGCGACGGCGCTCGGCGCGTGCGCGCCCGGAGCCCGCCGCGCGGCACGCACGGCGACGCCCGCCCGCCACGAACCGGGGCCGGGCCGTACGGCGGCGCACCGGCGGCGAGAACGTGACGCGAGCGCCACCCGGATGGTGGCACACGGTCACCGGACCCGAGCAAACGGGGTGGTCTGTGAAGACGGGTATCAAAACGGCCTGGCCGGGGAAGGGTGGCCTGTCCTCCGGTTCGGTGTACATGTCACCATTGATTGCCGACAATATGGTCAACATGGCCAGCCGGAACAACCGTCTGCTACCAGGCGGAGAAGTTCTTGCCGAGACCGCCGAGGCTACCTAGCGTCGGGCGTACAGCCATAGAGGAAGGATGGGCATGAAGAGAAGACGATCCGAGCGCTACGAACGACTCACCCATCCCCTGATCCGCGAGGACGGCGTGCTGCGCCGCGCCACGTGGGAGGAGGCGCTGGACAAGGCCGCCGAGGGTTTCCGGCGGAACATCGAGCGGCACGGCCCCGACGCCTTCTGCATGCTCGCCTGCGCCCGGTCCACCAACGAGCTCAACTACGTGGCGCAGAAGTTCACCCGCGTGGTGATCGGCAACAACAACGTCGACTCCTGTAACCGCACGTGTCACGCGCCGAGCGTCGCCGGCCTGGCGGCGGTGTTCGGCAGCGGCGGCGGCACCTCCTCCTACGAGGAGGTCGAGCACGCCGACGTGATCGTGATGTGGGGGTCGAGCGCCCGCGAGGCCCATCCGATCTTCTTCCAGCACGTGCTCAAGGGGATCCGGAACGGCGCCCGCCTGATCGCCGTGGACCCGCGGCGCACGAGCACCGCCCAGTGGGCGGACCTGTGGCTGGGCATCAACGTCGGCACCGACATCCCGCTGGCGAACGCGGTCGCCCGCGAGATCATCCACGCCGGGCTGGTCAACACGACGTTCGTCGAGCGCGCCACCGAGGGCTACGAGGAGTTCGCCGCCGCGGTCGAGCCGTGGACGCTCGAGGCCGCCGAGAAGGTGACCGGGGTGCCCGCGGACGCGATCCGCGAGCTCGCCCACGCGTACGCGACCGCCGACCGGGCGCAGCTGGTGTGGACGCTCGGCATCACCGAGCACCACAACGCCACCGACAACGTGCGCGCGCTGATCAACCTCGCGCTGCTCACCGGCCACGTCGGCCGGTACGGCTCCGGCCTCGCCCCGCTGCGCGGCCAGAACAACGTGCAGGGCGGCGGCGACATGGGCGCGATCCCGAACCGGCTGCCGGGCTTCCAGGACATCCTCGACCCGGAGGTGCGCGCCAAGTTCGAGGCCGCCTGGGGCGTCCCCATCCAGCCGCGCTACGGCCTCAACCTCACCCAGATGCTCGAGGCGATGGGCGACGGCCGGATCACCACCGCGTACGTGATCGGCGAGAACCCGGTGCAGTCCGAGGCCGACACGCTGCACACGATCAAGCGGATGAGCATGCTCGACCATCTCGTGGTCCAGGACATCTTCCTCACCAAGACCGCGCAGATGGCCGACGTGGTGCTGCCCGCCGCCGCGGCCTGGTGCGAGTCCGAGGGCACCTTCACCAACAGCGAGCGCCGGGTGCAGCGGGTGCGCAAGGCGCTCAACCCGCCCGGCGAGGCCCGCGACGACATCGAGATCATCTGCGAGATCGCGCGCCGGCTCGGCCACGACTGGCGCTACGAGAGCGCCGAGGAGGTCTGGAACGAGCTGCGCTCGCTCTCCCCGATCCACCGCGGCATGACCTACGAGCGGCTGGAGAGGCTGCAGGGCATCCAGTGGCCGTGCTACTCGGAGGACACCCTCGAGCCGCCGTACCTGCACGGCCGGCTGTGGGAGACCGACCCGGCCAAGCGCGGCAAGCCCGCCCCGTTCGCGGTGCTCAAGCACTCGCCGCCGGTCGACACGCTCACCGACGAGTACCCGATCCGGCTCACTACCGGGCGGCGGCTCGACTCCTACAACACCGGCGTGCAGTCGAGCGGGTTCGACTCGCCGCTGCGCAAGGGCGAGACGATCGACCTGTGCCCGGAGGACGCCGAGCGGCTCGGGGTGCGCGAGGGCGAGAAGGTCCGGATCACGTCCCGCCGCGCCTCGGTGGTCGCCCCGGTGCGGATCGACCCGGGGCTGCGCCCGGGCCTGGCGTTCATGACCTTCCACTTCCCCGACGAGGTGGACACCAACAGCCTCACCATCGAGGCCACCTGTCCCGTCGCGGGAACCGCCGAGTACAAGGCGGCCGCCATCCGGGTGGAGAAGCTCGAGCCAGCGCAGATCAGGTGAACCGTGGACATTCGCTTTCGTGACGTCGAACCCACCGCCGAGGAGCGTGCCGCCGTCGACGCGCTCCTCGGCCCGGCCCCGTCCGCCTGGGAGGGCGGCGAGCGCAGCGAACGCGACCTGCGCGTCGCCGTCGGCGGGCACGCCGCCCGGGCGCGCCGCGACCTGCTGCTCCCCGCCCTGCACGCGGTGAACGACCGCGTCGGGTGGATCAGCGAGGGCGCGCTCGACTACATCTGCCGCCGCCTCACCATCCCGCCGGCCGAGGCGTACGGCGTGGCGACGTTCTACTCCCTGTTCTCCACCAAGCCGCGCCCGCAGGCCGTGCTGCACGTGTGCACCGACATCGCCTGCCAGGCGAAGGGCGCCGACAAGGTGCGCGTGGCGGTCGAGGAGCGGCTCGGCCCGCCTGGGCTGTCCTGGCACCCGAGCCCGTGCCTCGGCCTGTGCGAGCGGGCCCCGGCCGCGCTCACCCTGCGCGCCGGGGAGACCCCCTCCTACACCGTGTACGGCCCGGCCGACCCAAAGACCGTCGCCGAGGCGGCCGAGGTCGACGAGCCGCCCGCGGAGAAGGCGGTGCCGCAGGCCGGGCAGGACGGCCTGATCCTGCTGCGCCGGGTCGGCGTGGTGGACCCGGCGAGCCTCGACGACTACCGGGCGTACGGCGGGGACGCCGCGCTGCGCCGGGGGTTCGAGCTCGGGCCCGCCGGGGGGGTCCGCGGGGGGCTCGCATCCGGCCCGGGCGGCCGGGGGGGGGCGGCCCGGCCCCGGCGGGGGGGGGGGGGGGGGGGGGCCCGGGGGAGCCTCGACGACTACCGGGCGTACGGCGGGTACGCCGCGCTGCGCCGGGCGTTCGAGCTCGGGCCCGCCGGGGTGATCCGCGAGGTGCTCGACTCCGGCCTGGTCGGCCGGGGCGGCGCGGCCTTCCCCACCGGCCGCAAGTGGCAGGCGACCGCGAGCCAGCCGGACCGGCCGAAGTACCTGGTGTGCAACGCCGACGAGAGCGAGCCGGGCACCTTCAAGGACCGGGTCCTGATGGAGGGCGACCCGTACGCGCTCATCGAGGCGATGACGATCGCCGGGTACGCGATCGGCGCCTCCCGCGGCTACCTCTACATCCGCGGCGAGTACCCGCGGGCGCTGCGCCGCCTGGAGCACGCGATCGCCACCGCGCGGGCGCGCGGCTTCCTGGGCGAGCGCATCCTCGGGCACGACTTCTCGTTCGACATCGAGATCCGCCGCGGCGCCGGCGCGTACATCTGCGGCGAGGAGACCGCGATCTTCAACTCGATCGAGGGCCGCCGCGGCGAGCCGCGCAGCAAGCCGCCGTTCCCGGTGGAGAAGGGCCTGTTCGGTAAGCCCACCGTGGTGAACAACGTCGAGACGCTGGTGAACGTCCCGGTGATCCTCACCATGGGCGCCGAGGCGTACAAGGCGATCGGCACCGGCGGCTCCACCGGCCCGAAGCTGTTCTGCGTCTCCGGCACCGTGCGCCGGCCGGGCGTGTACGAGCTGCCGTTCGGGGCGACGCTGCGCGAGCTGATCGAGCTCGCCGGCGGCGTGCCCGAGGGCCGCACGCTGCGGGCGGTGCTGCTCGGCGGCGCGGCCGGGGCGTTCGTGCGCGGCGACGAGCTCGACATCCCGCTCACCTTCGAGGGCACCCGCGCGGCGGGCGCGACCCTCGGCTCCGGCGTGGTGCTCGTGCTCGACGACAGCGTGGAGCTGCCCGGAATCCTCGTGCGCATCGCCGAGTTCTTCCGCGAGGAGTCGTGCGGCCAGTGCGTGCCATGCCGGGTCGGCACGGTCCGGCAGCACGAGGCGCTGAACCGGCTCCGCGCGAACGGCCGCTCCCCCGACGGCGACATCGCGCTGCTGCGGGAGGTCGGCCGGGCGATGCGGGACGCCTCGATCTGCGGCCTCGGGCAGACCGCGTGGAACGCGATCGAGTCGGCGATCGACCGGCTTGGGGTATTCAACGCGACGCAGGGCGTCGCCGACGGCAGGGAGAACTCGTGATGAGGGGTGTTCCGGTGGAGCCGCCGCGGCGGCTCGTCGAGATCACGGTGGACGGCGAGACCGTCCGGGTGCCGGAGGGCTCGACGATCCTCGACGCCTGCGCCTCGCTCGGCAAGGACATCCCGACGCTGTGCTACGGGGACACGCTGACGCCGAAGAACGCCTGCCGGGTGTGCGTGGTCGAGGTGGAGGGCGCGCGCACGCTCGCCCCCGCCTGCTCGCGCAAGGCCGAGCCCGGCATGGTGGTCGGGACCGACACCGAGCGGGTACGGCACAGCCGCAAGGTCGTGCTGGAGCTGCTCGCCTCCTCGGTCGACCTGTCCACCACGCCGCGGGCGCAGGAGTGGATCGAGGAGTACGGCGCCGACCCGGACCGGTTCGGCCCGGACGCCGAGCGGCTCGACCGCCCGGCGAAGGTGGACAACGACCTGTACGTGCGCGACTACGACAAGTGCATCCTGTGCTACAAGTGCGTGGACGCGTGCGGCGAGCAGTGGCAGAACACCTTCGCCATCGCGGTGGCCGGGCGGGGCTTCGACGCAACGATCTCCACCGAGTTCGACGCGCCGCTGCCCGACTCGGCGTGCGTCTACTGCGGCAACTGCATCGAGGTCTGCCCGACCGGCGCGCTGTCGTTCAAGACCGAGTACGACATGCGCCAGGAGGGCACCTGGGACGAGTCGCGGCAGACCCAGGTGACCACGATCTGCTCCTACTGCGGCGTGGGCTGCAACGTCACGCTGCACGTGCAGGACAACCGGATCGTCAAGGTCACCTCGCCGCACGACAACCCGGTCACCCACGGCAACCTGTGCATCAAGGGCCGGTTCGGCTTCCAGCACGTGCAGAACCTGCCCGCGAAGGAGGCGTAGCCCCGATGGGCAGGGTCACCGTCCGCCGCAGGGTGATGCGGGTGCGCGACGCGGCCGTCTCCCACCGGGTGGACGTGCTCGCCGCCGAGGAGCCGCTGGAGATCCGGGTGAACGGCAGGCCGGTCACCGTCACCATGCGGACGCCCGGGCACGACTTCGAGCTCGCCGCCGGGTTCCTGGTGAGCGAGGGCGTGATCGCCTCCCCGGGCGACCTCGCGGGCATGCGGTACTGCGCCGGGGCGCTCGAGGACGGCATGAACACCTACAACGTGCTCGATCTCACCCTCGCCCCCGGCGTGCGCGAGCCGGAGACCTCGCTGGCACGCAACTTCTACACCACCTCCTCGTGCGGGGTGTGCGGGAAGGCGAGCCTGGAGGCGGTGCGGACGGTGGCCCGGTGGCGGATCGCGGACGACCCGCTGCGGCTCGACCCGGAGCTGGTGGCGGCCCTGCCCGACCGGCTGCGGGCCGCCCAGCAGGTGTTCGACCGCACCGGCGGGCTGCACGCGGCCGGGCTGTTCGACGCCTCGGGCGAGCCGCTGTGCGTGCGCGAGGACGTCGGGCGGCACAACGCGGTGGACAAGGTGCTCGGCTGGGCCCTGCAGGAGGGGCGGCTGCCGCTGCGGTCCACCGTGCTCATGGTCTCCGGGCGGGCCTCGTTCGAGCTCGTGCAGAAGGCCGTGATGGGCGGCATCCCCGCGCTCGCCGCGGTGTCGGCGCCCTCGTCGCTGGCGGTGGAGCTCGCCGCCGAGGAGGGGCTGACCCTGCTGGGGTTCGTGCGCGGGTCGTCGATGAACGTGTACGCAGGCGAGCACCGGATGGTGGCCTGAGCCCGCGTCCCCGTCCGCGGCCCCGGGCCGGCGCGGCCGGTCCCGGGGCCGCGGGCCGCCGTGCGGGGTCTCCGTGCGGACGGGCCGCGCCGCCGTCACCGGCCGGCGGGCGGGCGGCCCGGCGCTCTTCCGCCCTGATCACAGCCGCCGCCCGGCAGGTCGACATGCGGGTATTGGGACGTTCGCCAGGCTTGGGCCGTTTTGACAATGGTTTTCATTTTGCTCCATACTCGAGGGCGTGAAGCGTGAAACCTCCCGCCTTGGGCCCGCATTCCCCGTCGTCTCCCGCTCCGCGGTCGCGTCCCGTGCCGCCGCGCTGCGCCGCCCGGTCGCCGCGATCGCCGGCGGGCTCGCGCTGCTCGCGGCCGCCGCGTGCGGCTCGCCGACCGGGGCCGCGGGCGGATCGCCGGGAGGCGAGCGGCCGAAGGTGCTCGCGGCCTTCTACCCGCTGGAGTGGGTGACCGGCCGGGTCGGCGGCGACGACGTCGAGCTGGGCACGCTCACCGCCCCCGGCGTCGAGCCCCACGACCTGGAGCTCACCCCGCGGCAGATCGCCGAGATCGCACAGGCCGACCTCGTCGTCTACCTCAAGGGGGTGCAGCCCGCGGTCGACGAGGCGGTCGCCGAGCACGCCCCGGACCGGTCGTTCGACGTGGCGAGCGTGGTCAGCACGATCCCACCCGCCGCCGAGGAGCACGGGCACGACGAGGAGGCCGAGGGCCACGGCCACGAGGAGGCGGACTACGACCCGCACCTGTGGCTCGACCCCTCCCGGTTCGCGACCGTCGCCACCAGGCTGGGCGACCGGCTCGCCGAGGCGGACGCCGCGCACGCCGACGGCTACCGGTCCCGGGCCGCGGCGACCGCGAAGGAGCTCACCGACCTCGACGAGGAGATGCGCGAGGGGCTCGCCACCTGCGCCGGCCGTACCGTCGTGACGAGTCACGCCGCCTTCGGCTATCTGGCCGACCGATACAAGCTCAAGCAGGTGGGCATCAGTGGCATCGACCCCGAAAGCGAGCCTTCGCCCGCACGCCTGGCAGAGGTGGCGAAGGTGGCCAAACAGGAGAAGGTGACTACCATTTTCACCGAGGAGCTCGTCAACCCGAAGGTTGCCGAGGTCCTCGCCGCAGAGGTGGGCGCGAAGACCGAGGTGCTCAACCCGATCGAGAGCCGCCCGGAGACGGGGGACTATCTGTCGGCGGCCCGGGAGAATCTCGCCCGCCTGCGGACCGCGCTCGGCTGCTCCTGACCCGGCCGCGCGCCGACCCGAACCGATCGACCTGGACCGATCTTCCGTGACATTCGTCTTCCAGATGACCGGCGGGCGGGTGACCCTCGACCGCCGGCCCGTGCTGCGGGGCGTCGACCTGACCATCGCCGAGGGGGAGGCGGTCGCGATCCTCGGCCCGAACGGCTCCGGCAAGTCCACCCTGGTGCGCGCGCTGCTCGGCCTCGTCCCGCTGTCCGGCGGCACCACCCTGCTGTACGGCGTGCCGCCGGCGCGCTTCCGCGACTGGAAGCGCATCGGGTACGTGCCGCAGCGGCTCACCGCCGGCGGCGGGGTGCCCGCGACCGTGCGCGAGGTGGTGCTGAGCGGCCGGATCGCCCGGCAGCGGCGGTGGCGGCGCACCTCTCCCGAGGACAAGGCGGCCGTCGCCGACGCGCTCGCCGCGATGAATCTGACCGACCGCGCCAACGACCCCGTGCACGCCCTCTCCGGCGGCCAGCAGCAGCGCGTGCTGATCGCCCGCGCGCTCGCCGGGCAGCCGGACGTGTTCGTGATGGACGAGCCCACCGCCGGGGTGGACGCGGCGAGCCAGCGCGCGCTCGCCGACATCCTCACCACGCTCGTGGCGAAGGGCCGCACCGTCGTCCTCGTCATGCACGAGCTCGGCCCGCTGGAGCCGCTCATCTCCCGCGCGATCGTGCTGCGCGACGGGGTGGTGGTGCACGACGGCGAGCCGCCGCAGGCGGTCGGCGTGCACGCCCGCCCCGGCCACGACCACGTGCACCCGCACGGCCCGGTCGAGCGCGACGAGCTGCTGAGGTGGACGTCGTGATCGAGCTGCTGACCTTCGACTTCATGCGGCGGGCGCTGATCGCCGCCGTGCTCGTCGGGCTCGCCGCCCCCGCCGTGGGCACGTTCATCGTGCAGCGGCGGCTGGCGCTGCTCGGCGACGGCGTCGGGCACGTGGCGCTCACCGGCGTCGCGCTCGGCTTCCTCACCGGCACCGCGCCCGTGCTCACCGCGGTCGTCGTCTCGGTGCTCGGCGCGGTCGCCATCGAGCTGGTGCGCAGCCGCGGCCGCACCGGCGGCGACGTCGCGCTCGCGCTGCTGTTCTACGGCGGCATCGCGGGCGGCGTGCTGCTCATCGGGCTCGCCCCGGGCGGCAGCAACGCCACCCTCACCTCGTACCTGTTCGGCTCGATCAGCAGCGTCACCGAGCTCGACCTGTGGGTGATCGGGATCATGGCGGTGGCGGTGCTCGCGGTGGTGGCGCTGTTCGGCCGCGAGCTGTTCGTGCTCTGCCAGGACGAGGAGGTGGCGAAGGCGAGCGGGCTGCCGGTGCGGTTCCTCAGCCTGCTCATCGCGGTCACCGCGGCGCTCACCGTGGTCATCGCGATGCGGGTGGTGGGGCTGCTGCTGGTCAGCGCGCTCATGGTGGTGCCGGTGGCCACGAGCCAGCAGCTCACCAAGGGCTTCCGGGCCACCATGCTGCTGTCCATGGCGATCGGCGTGGCCGCCACGGTCGGCGGGCTCACCTCCGCCTTCTACGCCGACGTCGCCCCCGGGGCCGCGATCGTGCTCATCGCCCTGGCCGGGTTCGGGGCGGCGCTCGCCCTGGGTAGATTCGTACGGCGAAGCCGTACACAGGAGTCCGCACCATGACGACCAGTCGCCGGCAGGCCGTCCGGAAGGTACTCGCCGCGAGCACCTCGTTCCGTAGTGCGCAGGACATCTACGCCGAGATGCGGGCGTCGGGAGCCAAGATCGGCCTGACGACGGTCTATCGCGCGCTGCAGGCGCTCAGCGACGCCGGGGAGATCGACGTGCTGCGCACCGACGACGGCGAGGCCGTCTACCGCGCGTGCGCCACGGTGAGCCACCACCACCATCTCGTGTGCCGCCGCTGCGGGAAGACCGTCGAGGTGGCCGGGCCGGATGTGGAGCGGTGGGCCGAGGCGGTCGGCAAGGAGCACGGGTTCACCGACGTGACTCACACCGTCGAGGTCTTCGGCACCTGCCCCTCCTGCGCCGAGGAGGCCAAGGCGGGCTGACGGTCCGGGCGCGAGCCGTACAGCACGCCGGCGGCGATCGCGACACAGCCGGCGAGCTGGAGCGCCGAGGGACGCTCGCCGAGCAGCGCGGCCGACAGCGCCACCGTGGCGACCGGCTGGATCAGCAGGATGAGCGCGGTGAGCGCGGCCGGCTGCCGGGGCAGCGAGTAGGTGATCAGCACCCAGCCGAGCACCTGCGGGCCGAGCGCGAGCAGCAGCAGCCAGCCGTGCGCGGGCCAGGCCGGCCGCACGTCCACCCCGCCGAACAGCGGGCTGAGCGCCGCGATCGCGGCCGTGGCGACCGCGGTGGCGTGGGCGAGCGGCCCGGCGGCGCGGCGGCCGGGGCCCGAGCCGGCGCGCAGCACGAGGAGGTAGGCGGCGTAGGTGAGCGAGGTCAGCACGCCGAACAGCACCCCGAGTGCCGGGCTCTCGCCGTACGGCGCGGCGTCGAACACGCCGGAGATGAGCACGGCCCCGCCGAGCACCACCGGCGTCGCCACCGCGATCCGGGCCGAGGGCCGCTCGCCGAGCAGCGCCCAGGCGGCGAACGCCACGATCACCACCTGCAGGTTGCCGAGCACGGTGGCGAGCCCGGCCCCGATGTACCGGATGGACATGTGCCAGCAGAGCAGGTCGAGGGCGAAGAACACCCCGGCGAGCCAGGCGCGGCGGCACTCCCGCCACGACATCGCGCCGAGCCGCCGCCGCTCCCACCAGGCGAGCGCGGCGAGCGCGGGCACCGCGTAGCCGCACCGGAACAGCGCGGCCGTGGCCGGGGTGGTCTCGGAGAGGCGGACGAGCGGGCCGGACGTCGAGATCACGAGAGCGCCCGCCACGGCGACGAGAACGGGGATAGTCTTCCCAACAGTCGGTGGCGTAGAGCGCATCACGGCCACGCTAAGCCCCCGAGCGGACAGGAGTCAACATGGCCTTCAGTCATGACATGGCGCATTCGCTCGCGACCATGGTGGAGCTGGTCAACACCGCCCCGGAGACCCACGGCGAGGAGGCGCTCTGCGACCTGTCCGACCTCGCGGACTTCCTGGCCCGCCGGCAGGTGAGCGGCGTCGGCACGCTGCGGCGGCGCGACCTCGACGAGGTGCGCGCGGTACGGGCCGCGTTCCACGAGGTGTGCACCGCGCCCGACCGGGAGGGCGTGATCACCCGGCTCAACGCGCTGCTCAGCGGCACCCGGATCACGCCGCGGCTCACCGAGCACGACGGCCACCCGCTGCACATCCACTACTTCGCGCCGGGCTCGTCGGTCGCCGAGCACCTCGCCGCCGAGTGCGCGATCGCCCTCGCCTACCTGCTTGTGGAGAACGAGTGGGAGCGGCTGCGCACCTGCGCCGCTCCCGACTGCTCGCACATCTTCATCGACGAGTCGCGCAACCGCTCCCGGGTCTACTGCGACAGCCGTACCTGCGGGAACCGGATGCACGTGGCCGCGTACCGGGCCCGCCGCCGGGCCTGAGCCGCGCCGTACCGCCCGCCGGGGGCCTCGGGCGCGGCCCGCGCGGCTAGACGGGGTCGGCGCCGCCGTACCTGCGGTCGCGCTTGGCGTAGATCTCGCAGGCCTGCCACAGGTCGCGCCGGTCGAAGTCGGGCCAGAGCTGGTTGAGGAAGACCATCTCGGCGTACGCCGACTGCCAGAGCAGGAAGTTGGAGACGCGCTGCTCGCCGGACGACCGGACAAACAGGTCGACGTCCGGGATGTCCGGCTCGTCGAGGTAGCGGCGGAACGTCTTCTCGGTGATCTTGTCCGGGTTGACCCGCCCGGCGGCGACGTCCTTGGCGAGCTTCGCCGCGGCGTCGACGATCTCGGCGCGGCCGCCGTAGTTCACACAGAACTGCAGCGTCAGCACCGTGTTGTGCTTGGTGAGCTCCTCGGCGTCGCGCAGCTCCTTGATCACGCTCTTCCACAGCCGCCCGGTACGGCCGGCCCAGCGCACCCGCACGCCCATCTCGTGGAGCTGGTCGCGGCGGCGGCGGATCACGTCGCGGTTGAAGCCCATGAGGAAGCGCACCTCCTCCGGGGAGCGCTTCCAGTTCTCGGTGGAGAAGGCGTACGCCGACAGGTAGGGGATGCCGAGCTCGATCGCCCCTTCGATCACGTCGAACAGGGACGACTCCCCCATCTTGTGCCCCTCGGTGCGGGGAAGCCCGCGCGCCTTCGCCCAGCGGCCGTTGCCGTCCATGACGATGGCGACGTGCCGGGGGATGAGCTCACGCGGGATGTTCGGCGGCTTCGCGCCGGACGGATGCGGAGAAGGTGGGCGAACTGCCATCACTCGCTCTCAGACTCGTTCGACATGGCGTAGCGAGCGTATTCCGTGTTCGAGGTGCCATTGCAGATATGCGGCGATCAGGCCGCTGCATTCGGCACGGTGCCGGGGCTCGGAGGCGTCCGCGGCCGCCCAGTCGCCGCGCAGCAGCGCGATCATCAGCGCGATCGTCTCCGCCGCGGGCACCGCCGCGCCCGCCGGGCGGCACCGCGCGCACACCACCCCGCCGGCCGCGATCGCGAACGCCCGCACCGCCTGGGCGCCGCACCGGGCGCACTCGGTGAGCGCCGGGGCGTAGCCCGCGACCGCGAGCGAGCGCAGGAAGTAGGCGTCGAGCACGAGCCGCGGCTCGTGCTCGCCCGCGGCGAGCGTGCGCAGCCCGCCCACGAGCAGCAGGAACTGCCGGAGCGCCGGCTCCTTCTCGGCCGCGATGATCCGGTCGGCCGCCTCCAGCATCGCGCTGCCCGCGGTGTAGCGCGCGTAGTCGCGCACCACCGCCTCGCCGTACGGGTGGAGGGTCTCGGCCTGGGTGATAACGTCGAGGGACCGGCCGGTGTGCAGCTGGAGATCGACATGGGTGAACGGCTCCAGCCGGGCGCCGAAGCGGGACATGGTGCGGCGGACGCCTTTCGCCACCGCGCGCACTTTACCGGTGCGCTTGGTCAGGATCGTAACGATTCTGTCAGCTTCCCCCAGCTTCTGGGTGCGGAGCACGACGCCCTCGTCACGATACAGACCCACTCGGCCAGTGTACGGATCCTTGGCGGACCGCGGCGTCGCAGCAGGTCCGGAACGGGCGTAGCGGGGGAACACCACTGGATGACCGCGAACCAGGGAAGAATCGGGGATGAAGTTTCGCGTGCACGGGCCTTACGGAAAGGTCACTAAACTTCTCGCTTTGGCGGACCCCCCCGCTTTGATCAACCGTTCGCCGCAGCAGCCTGAAAGGGTGCCATGACCCGCGTGGTCCTACTGGGCTCCTCGCCCAGGCCGATCGACTCCGACATCGAGCCGGTGCCGCCCGTGCACATCCGGCTGTCGTCCTTTCCCACCGCCCCCACGGTCACGGCTCGCCTGTACGGCCAGATGGCCGCCCTCGACCCGAACCCGACCACGATCGCGAGGCCGGCCGAGGCCAAGTTCTATCGGCAGCTGCCCGGCCGGGTGGTGGAGACCACGGACATCGCCGAGGACCTGCGCGCTCTCGCCGACGCGATCGAGGACACCACCGAGAGCGTGCTCATCATGCCGACCGCCTCGGTGATCCACGACGAGCTCATCTACCAGATCAACAAGACCAAACGCGGCGCGCTCGCGCTGGTCGCCAAGGAGCCCAAACCGACCGAGGGCGCCGAGAGCACCGAGATCGCCGAGGGGCCGGAGCCGGGCGAGGAGATCGCCGAGAACGGTGAGCCGCTCACCCCCGAGCCGCCGATCGAGGAGGCCGAGCCCGAGATCTGCAACCGCACGCTCGAGGGCCTGCCGGTGCGGCTGCGCATCGGCCGCTCCCGGGTGGTGTCGGTCGGCTCCGCCTACCACGCGGTCACCCGGCCCAACGGGGTCGCCCTCGGCCCGCTGTACGTGAGCGCCCGCAACGCCCCCGTGCTCGCGGAGGCCGCCCGCGAGCTCGCCGGCCTCGCCCACCTGCTCGGCCCGGAGGACGACCTCGTCCAGCTCCTCATCCTGTGCCTGGTACGGCGCGGCGTCTCCGTGGGTATCCGGGGACGCCGCGATCTGTACTACCGGCGGGTGTTCACCCAGGCGGACGCGGACGAGGCCCAGCAGATCATGGCGGGCATCGACGAGGACCGGGTGCGGCTCAACAACGCGGTCAAGGGGGCGGACGGCTTTTTCACCACGTTCTTCGTCAGCACCTACTCGCGGTTCATCGCCCGCTGGGCGGCCCGGCGGGGTTTCACCCCCAACCAGGTGACGCTGTTCTCCATCACGCTCGGCGTGGCCGCGGCGGCCTGCTTCGCCACGGGCACCCGGGCCGGGGCGGTGGCGGGAGCCGTACTCATCTACTTCGCGTTCGTGTTCGACTGCGTCGACGGGCAGCTCGCCCGGTACGCGCGGAAGTTCGGGGTGCTCGGCGCCTGGATGGACGCGACCTTCGACCGGTTCAAGGAGTACGTGGTCTTCGCCGGCCTCGCGATCGGCGCGACCGTGGCCGGGCAGGGCGACGTGTGGACGCTCGCGCTCGCCGCGATCGCCATGCAGTCGATCCGGCACCTGCTCGACTTCGCCTACGGCGCGGGCCACCGCCGGCGCCGGCGCAAGGCTCCCCAGCCGCTGCCCACCCTCGACCTGACCGTCAGCGCCGACACGCCGCTGCGCGAGGCACTCGCCCTGCGCCGCAACGAGCAGCAGCCGAGCACGATCAAGCGGTTGCTGAAGCTCTGGGGTAAGGCCGGCAAGTTCCGCCCGCTCTACTGGGCGCGGAAGATGATCGTCTTCCCCATCGGTGAGCGCTTCGCCGCCATCGCGATCACCGCCGCGTTCTTCGAGCCTCGCGTCACCTTCCTCACGCTGGTGATTTGGGGTGGCATCGCGGCCATCTACAGCCTGACCGGACGTCTCATGAGGTCGTTCGCATGATCACTCAACCGCAGACCACGCCGGCGGCTCCCACCGCCCCGGACCCGGACGAGGAACGCATTCGCGTCCAGACCGCCCGCCTCGTCTCCTATCGGGATGACGGCCCGCTCGCCGCCCTGCTGCGCGATCGGCTCGGCCCCGGCCTTCCCCCGGTCTTCACCACGCTGCTCGCGCTCGCCGCGGTGGCCGCCCTCGCGATCACCGACACGCTCGCCGCCGGGACCGGTCCGGTCATGCTGCTGCCGGCGCTCATCGTGGTGGCCCTCGTGGTGCCGACCGTGCCCCGCGACCACCTCGGCCGCCTCGACTGGCTGGTGCCGCCGCTCGTCCGCGGCGCCGAGTTCCTCGCGATCCTCACCATCGGCCTCGCCACGGACACGCCCCGGTGGCTGCTGTTCGTGCTGCTGTACGTGATCGGCTACCACACGTACGACACGGTCTACCGCACCCGGCAGGGCATCTGGCCGCCGGAGTGGATCTTCAAGGCCGGTCTCGGCTGGGAGGGCCGCCTGATCGTCATCGGCCTCGGCGCCGCGATCGGCCAGCTCACCATCGTCGTCGCCGTCCTCACCGCCTACCTGTTCATCCTGTTCGCCGCGGAGAGCGTCACGAGCTGGGTCCGCCTCGACAAGGCCTCCACCCAGGCCCAGGCCGCCGAGGACCTCGAGGCCGCCCCGGAGGAGGCCGCCGAGCGCGCCGAGGCCGAGGCCGCCCAGGAGAAGGCCTGAACCTGCCACGCGACAAGGCCCGACCGGCTCCCCGGAGCGGCCGGGCCTTTGTTTGTCTTGATCCCGTCTCGTCGGCAATCCTGCGTCGGGCGCGCCGCGACCGTGATCAGCTCGCGGTGTTGCTGGGATCGTTCCCGGGATACCGTGCCGCGCCCCGTCGGCGAACCCGGCGGCACCCCGCCGCCGAACCTTGGAAGGCCCCGGATCGGCGATCTCCCCGGTCCGCGTGAGGTCTCGGCACACGCGTCGAACCGGGCGGGCCGGGCGATCGCCGCCGTCCCGCTCGCGGAGCGTCAGGCGTTCTCCCGGTGGAACACGCGGGTGCCGAGCGCCACGCCGATGACGAGGAACGCGAGGCCGGCGAGCATCCCCCAGGCGACCGCGGCGCCGCCGTACGACCCGGCGAAGAACGCGCGCAGGGCCTCGACCACGTAGCGGAACGGAGTCAGCCGGGAGAGGACGTCCAGCCACGGCGGCGCGAGCGACATCGGCAGGAGCGCGCCCGACAGCAGCATGAGCGGCACGACCGCGGTCGACGCGACCGGCGGGAAGAGCTCGTCCGGCATGACCAGCGCGATCGCGTAGGACAGCGACGCCAGGCCGATGGCGAGCACGACCAGCAGCGCCAGGCCGAGCAGCAGCCCGGCCAGCGGGGCGCGGAGCCCGAGCACGAAGCCGATCGCGAGCAGCAGCGCGGCCTGCACGAGCAGCACCACGACGTCGCGCAGCACCCGGCCGAGCAGCAGCGCGGTACGGCCGGCGGGGGGGACCCGCAACCGTTCCAGGACCCCGAAACGCTGGTCGATGAAGATGCCGAAACCGGCGAGCCCCGCGCTCATCAGGGTGAGCTGCACGAGCAGCCCGGGCACGAGCACGTCCCACGAGCCGACGCCGCTGCGGGCGAAGAGCGGGCCGAACAGCACCAGGAACATGATCGGCTGGATGGCGCTGAACAGGACGGAGAGTTTGCTGCGGTAGGTCGCGCGCAGATAGTGACGCGCGAGGATCAGGGCGGTCACCGGGGTGCTCCCTTCGGGATGGCGGTCCGGTCGGCTCAGGCGGCGGTGCTCTCGCGCAGCTCGCGGCCGGTCACGTGGAGGAAGACGTCGTCGAGGGTCGCGGACGGGCCGAGCTCGGCCTTGAGGTCCGCCGGTGTGCCCTCGGTGACCACGCGGCCGTGGTCGATGATGAGGATCCGGTCGCAGAGCGCGTCGGCCTCGTCGAGGTAGTGCGTGGTGAGGAAGACGGTCACGCCCTCCCGGTCGCGCAGCCGCCGCACGTGGTCCCACAGGTTGGCGCGGCTCTGCGGGTCGAGACCGGTGGTCGGCTCATCCAGGAAGAGCAGCCGTGGGTTGTGTAGCAGGCCCATGGCGAGGTCGACGCGCCTCCGCTGTCCGCCGGAGAGCGCGGCGGCCGGGCGCGCCTCGACGCCGGTGAGGTCGAGCGCCCGCAGCGTCTCGGCGACCCGGTCTCTCGCCTCGGCCCGGCTCATGCCGTACAGGCGGGCCTGGAGCTCGAGCTCCTCCCCCACCTGGGCGGTGGGGGCGACGGTGTTGCCCTGGGGCACGTAGCCGATGCGGCGCCGTACCTCGGCGGGCTCGGCGACCAGGTCGTACCCGGCCACGGTGGCCGTGCCGGAGGTGGGTTTCAGCAGCGTGGTGAGCATGCGCAGGCTCGTGCTCTTGCCCGCGCCGTTCGGGCCGAGGAAGCCGACGATCTCACCGGCGGCCACGTGCAGGTCGAGGCCGCGCACCGCCTCGACCGTGCGCTTCCCCGTGGTGAAGGTCTTGGTGAGCGCTGTGGCATGAATCATGCTCGGTAGAGTAACACCAAATTTGTAGTCACTGAAAAATTGTGGTCACTGATAGCATGACGGCCATGGCCGAGGAGCTGAGCCTGCGGGAGCGCAAGAAGCGGGAGACCCGGCAGCGCATCTCCGACGCCGCCATGGGTCTGTTCATGCGGCACGGCTTCGACAAGGTGACGGTCGCCGAGGTGGCGCGCGCCGCCGACGTCTCGGTGAACACGGTCTTCAACTACTTCAAGACCAAGGAGGAGCTCTTCCTCGATCGCCGGGACACCGCGGAGGAGTTCCTCGCGGAGCTGGTGCGCAACCGCGCGCCCGGCGTGTCGGCGGTGCGGGCGATCCGGGACGACTTCCTCGACGCGGTGCGCACCCGGCACTGGCGGTACGGCTTCAACCCCGGCGCCGACTGGTGGCACCAGATGGTGGCGGACAGTCCGGCCCTCACCGCCGCCGTGACCCGGCTGCACGAGGCCCGCCAGGAGAAGCTCGCCGCCGCGCTCGCCGACGAGGCCGACGCCGACCCCGACGACCTCACGCCCCGCCTCGTGGCGGCGCAGATCTGCGCGACACTGATCGTGCTCACCGAGCAGGCGCACCGGCGCAGAAGGGCCGGTGAGGCGTGGGAGGACATCCTCGCCGACACCGAGAAGAAGGCCGAGCGCGCCTTCGACCTCCTTGAGCACGGCATCGGCGACTATCCCGAGCGCGTCCGCTGAGCGCCGGTCCGGCCCCGGCCAGGGTCTCCGGCCCCGCACGGCTCTCGCGCGGCGGGCGCGGGCGGCGGGGGGCCGGGGCGGCGCCGCCCCGCCGGCGCCCCG